>JAESGO010000012.1_pt1 | contig 288328 bp, 241 predicted proteins | sample 9269701 | NCBI WGS metagenome assembly JAESGO01 (sample SAMN15720690, study PRJNA650881) | algae metagenome | isolation source: Hormoscilla sp. CMT-3BRIN-NPC48 and co-occurring heterotrophs from... | place: USA: Clark Mountains Wilderness, California | collected 2010-04-18
GCCTGAAAACCGCGGGATGCCGGGGCGTTGGGCCGCCCTGCCCCCTACCCTTAGCCCACCCGGCGCCTCGGCGTCCCGCTCCCTCTCACATGAGAGGGACCTAAGACGATCTCAGCCCCTGCCGTGGCACAGGCCACGGGAAAGGGGCCGCTCCTTGAGAGCGCAAACGAGAACCCACGTCCGGCGCCGCGCCCGTCAGGAGGCCCGCCGGAACCACCGTCCCCGCAGATCCCCCGCGATCACCTGCGCCGCGTTGTGCCCCGGAGCGCCGGTCACGCCGCCGCCCGGATGGGCGCCCGATCCGCAATGGTAGAGGCCCTTGAGCGGCCCGCGGTAATCCGCGTGTCCGAGCATCGGGCGGGCGGAGAAGAGCTGGTCGAGGGACAGGGCCCCGTGAAAGATGTCGCCCGCCACGAGCCCGAAGGTGCGCTCAAGGTCGAGGGGGCTCAGCACCTGCCGTCCGACGACGCTGCCCTTGAATCCCGGCGCGTAGCGGTCGACGGTCGCGATCATGAGATCCGCCACCTCCTCCCGGTGGTCGTCCCAGGAGCGGCCCTCCGGCAGTTCGGGGGCCACGTGCTGGCAGAACAGGCTCGCCACATGGGCGCCCTTCGGGGCGAGGCTGTCGTCGAGGGTCGAGGGGATCAGCATCTCGACGATGGGCTCCTGGCTCCAGCCCGTCGCCCGCGCGTCCTGGTAGGCCCGGTCCATATAGGCGAGGCTGGGGGCCAGGATGATGCCGGCGGTGTGATGATCGCCCGGCACGCGGCCCGGCAGCGCCGTGAAGCTCGGCAGCTCGGAGAGCGCCACGTTCATGCGGAAGGTGCCCGACCCGCCGCGCCAGCGGCGCATGCGCTGAAGAAAATCGGCGGGCAGCGCGTCCTCGGGCACGAGCCGCGTGTAGAGGAGGTTGAGGTTCACGTTCGCCACGACGGCCCGGGCCCGGATCGCTCGTCCGTCGGCGAGGCGAACGCCGACCGCGCGACCCTGCTCCACCAGCACCTCGGCCACCGGCGCGTCGGTCTCGATCTCGACGCCGACGGCGCGCGCCGAACGGGCCATGGCCTGCGTGATCGCGCCCATGCCGCCGATCGCGTGGCCCCACACGCCCTTCTTGCCGTTCACCTCGCCAAAGGCGTGGTGCAGGAGCACATAGGCCGTGCCGGGCGTATGCGGGCTCGCGTAGTTCCCCACCACCGCATCGAAGCCGAAGAGCGCCTGCGTGAGGTCGCCCTCGAACCAGGCCCCGAGGTAATCGGCGGCGGATTGCGTGAAGAGATCGAGGAGCGCGCGGCGATGCGCCATCGGCAATCGCGCAAGGTCGCGGCCGAGAAGCGCGGCCTTCGCGAGTTCGGCGAGGCCGCGGCCGCCGATCCCCTCCACCACGTTTGGCGGCGCGCGAAGCACGAGATCGCGCAGCACGTCGGCGATGGCCTCGATCTCGGCTCCGAAGGCGTCGTAGCGCTCCGCGTCCCGGGCGCTGTATTTCGCGATCTCGGCCTTGGTGCGGCCCTCGCCCGTGAGGAGATAGCGCCCGTCGGGCGCGGGCAGGAAGTTCATGGCCCGGCGCTCCACGACCGTGAGGCCGTGGCCATGGAGGTCGAGGTCGCGGATGACCTTCGGGTTGAGGAGGCTCACCGTGTAGGAGGCGACGGAGTTGCGAAAGCCCGGATGGAACTCCTCCGTCACGGCCGCGCCGCCGACGACGCCGCGCCGCTCCACCACCTTCACCTTGAGCCCCGCCCGGCCGAGATACGCCGCGCAGGTGAGGCCGTTATGGCCGCCGCCGATGATCAGGGCGTCGTACACGTCTTGGGCGGCCATCAGGGTCTCCTTGCCGTCTCTCGTCCGAACGGTGAACCGGGTCGCGCGCCCAGGCAAGGCTCCCGCTTAACCCGGCTTCACCCGCCCCGTGAACCGCAGGGCCGGGCGACGTGGCGACGCGCCTTGCCTTGGCTTGATCGCGGAGCCTGAAGCCGGTCTCGCACGAAACGGCGAGGCGGCTTGCCCTGGCTTGATCGTGGCGCCCTGAAGCCGGTCTCGCACGAAACGGCGAGGCGGCTTGCCCCGCCCCGGGAAAAGCCGCAGGCTCCCCCCATGCCGCCAGACCCGATGCGTCCCGACCCCGTCCTCCTCGTCGAGGGCCTGACCGTGAGCCTGCCGCGCCTTGCCGACCGGGCCGAGGCGGTGAGCGGCGCGTCCCTGGCGATCCGCCCCGGCGAGACCCTCTGCGTGATCGGCGAATCCGGCTCCGGCAAGTCCATGCTCGCCTATGCGGTCATGGGCCTCCTGCCCCAGGGCGTCGCCGTGACGAGAGGCTCGATCCGCGTCGCCGGTCGCGAGCTCGTGGGCCTCCCGGAGGCCGTGCTCGGGACCGTCCGCGGGGCCGAGATCGGCATGGTGTTCCAGGAGCCGATGACCTCCCTCAATCCTGTGATGCGGATCGGCGAGCAGGTGGCCGAGACCTTCCGGGTGCATGGGGCCCTCAGCCCCGCCGAGCGCATGCGCCAAGCCGTCGTCCTACTCGACGAGGTCGGCCTGCCCAACCCCGCCGAGATCGCCCGGTCCTATCCGCACGAATTATCGGGCGGACAGCGCCAGCGCGTCATGATCGCCATGGCGCTCGCCCTCGAACCGAAGCTCCTCATCGCGGACGAGCCGACCACGGCCCTCGACGTGACCACCCAGGCGCAGATCCTCGCCCTCATCGACGGGCTGCGCCGCCGCCGCGGCATGGGCGTCCTGTTCATCACCCACGATTTCGGCGTGGTCGCCGAGATCGCCGATCGCGTGGCGGTGATGCAGGAGGGACGCCTGGTGGAGGAGGGCTTGGCCGACGACGTGCTCGCCCAGCCGCAGCACCCCTATACGCGGCGGCTCATCGCCGCCGTCCCGTCCCTCACGCCGCCTCCGCCGAAGGCGCTCGAAGGCGCTCCCATCGCGTTCGACGTCGCGGGGCTCTCGAAGCTCTATCGGGGCCGGGGCCTCTTCGGGCGCGGGCGGGCCGTGCAGGCGGCGGACCGGGTCAGCTTCGCGATCCGTCGGGGCGAGACCCTGGGCCTTGTCGGCGAATCGGGCTCCGGCAAGTCCACGATCGGCCGCTGCGTGCTGCGCCTGCTCGAACCCGACGACGGCACGATCCGGATCGGGGATCTGCGAATCGATGGGCTCTCGCAACGGGCGCTGCGCCCCCATCGGGGCCGCATCCAGATGGTCTTTCAGGACCCCTTCGCCTCCCTCAACCCGAGGCGGCGGGTCGGACGCATCGTCGCCGAGGGGCCGATCGCCCAGGGCACGCCGGAACGGGAGGCGCTGGCGCGGGCCGGCGAACTCCTGGAGCTCGTCGGCCTGCCGGCCCAGGCCGCGGACCGCTACCCCCACGAATTCTCCGGCGGCCAGCGCCAGCGCATCGGCATCGCCCGGGCGCTCGCGGTCGAGCCCGACGTTCTGATCGCGGACGAGCCGGTCTCCGCCCTCGACGTGTCGGTGCAGGCCCAGATCCTCGCCCTCATCCGGGGCCTGCAGGAGCGCCTCGGCCTCGCGATCCTGTTCATCACCCACGACCTGAGGGTCGCGGCCCAGGTCTGCGACCGGATCGCCGTCATGCAGCGAGGCCGCATCGTCGAGCTGGCCGAGACCGCAAGGCTCTTTGCCGCACCTCAGGATCCCTATACGCGCCAGTTGCTCGCCGCCGTGCCAGGCGCGAAACGAGACATGGCCGCGTCCCTGGAGACGTCCCCATGATCACATTCGGGAGGATCCGCCCATGAACGACCAGCCCTCCACGCGCGTCGCCGCGGCGGCGAGCTATCTGAACATCATCGGCGGGCGCGACACGCCGGCGGCCGACGGCGCGGTCCTCGATGTGGTCTCGCCCATCGACGGGCAGAGCTTCGCCTCCATCGCGGCGGGCGGCGCAGGCGACATCGACGTTGCCGTGGCAGCGGCGCGCCAAGCTCTCGAGGGCGCCTGGGGCCGGCTCACCGCGACGGAGCGCGGGCGCCTGCTGTGCAAGCTCGCCGTCGCAGTGGAAGGGGAGGCCGACGCGCTCGCGGAACTCGAGAGCCGCGACAACGGCAAGATCCTGCGCCAAGCCCGGGCCGATGCGGTGGCGCTCGCCCGCTATCTCGAATTCTACGGCACCGCCGCCGACAAGCTGCACGGGGACGTGATCCCCTATCTTCACACCCATTTCGTGGGGGTCGAGCGGGTGCCGCACGGGGTGACGGGCCACATCATTCCCTGGAACTACCCGATGCAGATCTTCGGGCGCTCCGTGGGCGCTGCGCTCGCCGCCGGCAATGCCTGCGTGGTGAAGCCGGCGGAGGATGCCTCCCTCACCATCCTGCGCATCGCGGCGCTCGCCCGCGACGTGGGCCTGCCCGACGGAGCGCTCAACGTGGTGACGGGTCTCGGGCGCACGGCGGGCGCGGCGCTGGCGGGCCATCCCGGCATCGATTTTCTCTCCTTCACGGGAAGCCCCGAGACCGGCACCGCGGTCCAGAGCGCCGCGGCGCAAAACCATGTGGGCGTCACCCTCGAGCTTGGGGGCAAGTCGGCGCAGGTCGTGTTCGCGGATGCGGATCTCGACCGGGCGCTGCCGTTTCTTGTGAATTCCATCATCCAGAACGGCGGCCAGACCTGCTCGGCCGGGAGCCGCCTGCTCATCGAGCGCAGCGCCTTCGACACGGTGATCGGCGCGGTGGCCGAACGCTTCCGGGGGCTGCGGGCAGGACGCCCGGATTCCGAGGCCGATCTTGGGCCGATGATCAACGCGAACCAGCAGCGGCGGGTGCTCTCCTATCTGGCGCGGGCCCGGCAATCGGGCCTCGTGGAAGCAGCGGAAGGCACCGTGATGCTCGACACGCCGGCGGGCGGCTACTACGTGCCCCCCGCCTTCTTCGCGCCCGTGCCCCACGATCATCTTCTCTCCCAGGAGGAGATCTTCGGGCCCGTTCTCGTGGCGACGCCCTTCCAGGACGAGGCCGACGCCATCCGGCTCGCCAACGGCACGCCTTTCGGCCTCGTCGCGGGCGTGTGGACCCGGGACGCCCTGCGCTCCACCCGCGTCGCACGGGCCATGCGGGCCGGCCAGGTCTTCGTGAATTGCTACGGGGCCGGCGGCGGGATCGAGCTGCCCTTCGGCGGCTTCGGCCGCTCGGGCCATGGACGCGAGAAGGGGTTCGAGGGGCTCGTGGAGTTCACGACCACCCGCACGATCGTCATCGCGCAGCAATAATCATCCCGCCTAGAGCCTCGTCATCGCGCAGCAATAGCCATTCCGCCTAGAGCCTCGTCATCGGCCTATCGATAACCATCACAAGGACAACGACTCATGAAACGCCTTGAGGGCAAGATCGCGCTCGTGACGGGCGCAGGCCAGGGCTTTGGCCAAGGCATCGCCGAGACCTTCGCCCGCGAGGGCGCCCGGGTCGCGGTGGTGGACATCAACCGCGAGGCCGCGGACGCGGTGGCGAAGGCTCTGGGATCGGACGCCATCGCGCTCGATGCAGACGTGGCGAAGGCCACCGACGTGCACCGGGCCGTCGAGGAGACGGTGAAGGCGTTCGGCGGGCTCGATATCCTCGTCAACAATGCGGGCACCACCCATCGCAACAAGCCGATGCTCGACGTGACCGAGGAGGAGTTCGACCGGGTCTTCGCGGTGAACGTGAAATCCCTCTACCTCTTCGCCCAGGCCGCGGTGCCCGCCATGCGCGCCAAGGGGCGCGGCTGCATCGTCAATGTGGGCTCGACCGCGGGCCTGAGGCCGCGGCCGGGGCTCACCTGGTACAACGGGACCAAGGGCGCCGTTCACGCGATCACGAAATCCATGGCGATCGAGCTCGCTCCCGACCGCATTCGGGTCTGCGCCCTCGCTCCCGTGGCCGGCGAGACGCCGCTGCTCGCCACCTTCATGGGCGAGGACACCCCGGAGCGGCGGGAGCTGTTCCGCAACTCGATCCCCCTCGGCCGCTTCTCCCGCCCCGATGACATCGCCAATGCCGCCCTGTTCCTCGCCTCCGACGAGGCCGACCTGATCACGGGGGTGGTGCTGGAGGTGGATGGCGGGCGCTGCATCTAGCAGGGCCGACCTGATGCGGGGGTCGAGGGCGCGGCCTCCGACGGGGCGCAAGCCATCTTCCCCCGCCCTCTCCCTCTGCGTAAGCTGAGCCCAGCCTCTCCGATGCCTGAGGATCAACCATGCTGAAGCGTTCGCTTGCCGCCGCCCTCCTCGTCACCGCCAGCCTCGTCCCGGCCCATGCGGCCAAGACCACCCTCGTGCTCGGCATGGCGGTCGAGCCCCCGGGCCTCGACCCGACGGTGGCGGCGCCCGTGGCGATCCGCGAGGTTACCTATGCGAATCTCTACGAGGGGCTCGTGCGCATCGACCGGGAGGGCAAGGTGCAGCCGCTTCTGGCGAAAAGCTGGGAGGTGGCGCCCGACGGGCTCACCTACACGTTCCGCCTCCAGACGGGCGTCAAGTTCCACGACGGCACCGCCTTCGATTCCGCCGACGTGAAATTCGCCTTCGACCGGGCCCGCGCGCCGACATCCACCAACGCGCAAAAGCAGATCTTCGCCCCCATCGATGCCATCGAGACGCCGGACCCGGCGACGGTGGTGATCAAGCTGAAGGAGCCCTCGGGCAACTTCCTCTATTATCTCGGCTGGGGCGACGCCTCCATCGTGGCGCCGGAGACGGCCGAGAACAACAAGGCGAACCCGGTCGGCACCGGGCCCTTCAAGTTCAAGGCCTGGAACCGCGGCGACCGGGTCGAACTCGTCCGCAACGCGGATTACTGGCAGCCCGGCAAGGTGAAGCTCGACAGCGTCACCTTCCGCTTCATCAACGATCCGCAGGCGCAGGTGGCCGCCGTGCGCGCCGGGGACGTGGACGCCTTCCCGAACATCGGAGCGCCGGAGCTGTTCGCGGACCTGAAGAAGGATTCCCGCTTCACGGCGGTCGCCGGCAACACGGAAGGCGAGATCGTCGCCGGCCTCAACAACGCGAAGAAGCCCTTCGACGACGTGCGGGTGCGCCGAGCCCTGATGCACGCCATCGACCGCAAGACGCTCATAGAGGGCGCCTATTCGGGCTTCGGCCAGCCCATCGGCACCCATTTCTCGCCGAACCATCCGGCCTTCACGGACCAGACCAAGGCGATCCCCTTCGATCAGGCGAAGGCCAAGGCGCTGCTCCAGGAGGCGGGCTACGGGAACGGGCTCTCGCTCACCATCAAGAGCCCGCAGATGGCCTATGCGAGCCGCTCGGCGGAGCTGATGGCCGCCATGCTCTCGGAGGTGGGCGTCGAGCTCAAGATCGTGCCGACCGAGTTTCCGGCGAAATGGATCGAGGAGGTGTTCCGCAACAAGGACTTCGACATGACGATCGTCGCCCATGCGGAGCCCCTCGACGTCGACATCTATGCCCGCGACACCTACTACTTCAACTACAAGAACGAGAAGCTGAAGGCGGCCGTCGCCGCGGCGTCCAAGACACCGGACGAGAAGGCGCGGTTCGCGCAATATGCCGAGGCCCAGAAGATCCTGGCCGAGGACGTGCCGGCGCTCTTCCTCTTCCAACTGCCCAAGCTCGGTGTCTGGAACGCGAAGCTGAAGGGCCTGTGGGAGAACACCCCCATCCCGTCGAACGACGTGACGGAAGCCTATTGGGTGGATTGAGTCTCGGCGGCCCCGGAGAGCGCATCCGGGGCCGCTTCATGTCTTGCGTCCTGTGAACGGCCATCCGTGCTCCGCCTCATCGCCTCGCGCACCGCATCGCTCCTCGTGACGCTCCTCGCGGTGTCGGCGGCGATCTTCCTCATCTTGGAGGTGCTGCCGGGCGACCCCGCCGCGATCATGCTGGGCACCGCCGCGCGGGAGGACACGCTCGCCGCCCTGCGCCTCGAGCTTGGCCTCGACCGTCCGGCGCCCGAGCGCTATCTCGCCTGGATCGGCGGCATGCTGCGCGGCGACTTCGGGATCTCGCTCACCTACCGGATGCCGGTCTCGACCCTCATCGCGGAGCGGCTCGCGGTGACGATCCCGCTGAGCCTTCTCGCCATCCTGATCTCGACCCTCATCGCGATCCCACTCGGTGTCCTGGCCGCGGCACGACGGGACGGGGCAGCGGACCGGGCGGTGCTGGTGTTCAGCCAAGTCGGCGTCGCCGTGCCGAATTTCTGGATCGGCATTCTCTTCATCCTGCTCTTCGCCACGGGGCTCGGCTGGTTCCCGGCCGGCGGCTTCCCGGGGTGGCAGGCGGGCTTCGGGCCGGCCCTCAAGGCGCTCGTGCTGCCCGCATTCGCTTTGGCCCTGCCGCAGGCGGCGGTGCTCACCCGCGTCACGCGCTCGGCGACGCTCGATGTGATCGGGGCGGATTTCGTGCGCACCGCACGGGCGAAGGGCGTGCCGGCGGGCCAAACCCTGCGGCGCCACGTGGTGCCGAACGCGCTGATCCCGGTCGCGACGATTCTCGGCCTCCAGCTTTCCTTCGTGTTCGGCGGCGCGATCCTCGTCGAGAACGTGTTCAACCTGCCCGGCCTTGGACGTCTCGCATTCCAGGCCCTGGCGCAGCGGGACCTCGTCGTCATCAAGGACGTGGTGCTGCTGTTTGCGGCCATCGTGATTGCGGTCAACTTCCTCGTGGACATCGCCTATCTCGTGCTCGATCCGCGTCTGAGGAGCCGGGCGTGAACGCTCCCGCCACCATCGCCGTCACCCGCCCCCGCCGCCTGCGCTGGAACCTGCCGCTCGTCGTCGGCGGGATCCTCACCACGCTCCTCATCGGCGTTGCGCTCCTCTCCCTTGTCTGGACCCCGGAAGTGCCGACCAGGGTGCGCGTCGCCCTGCGCCTGCGCGGACCGCTGGAGGCCGGTCTCCTCGGCACCGATCATTTCGGCCGCGATGTGGTCTCTCTCCTCATGGCAGGCGCCTGGAACTCCCTCGCGGTCGCCTGGCCGGCGGTGCTCCTGGGGGCCGCCATCGGCATCGCGGTGGGCTGCGCGGCCGCGGCCCTGCGCGGGATCTTCGACGAGATCGTCATGAGGGCCTCGGACGTGGTCTTCGCCTTTCCGGCGGTGCTCTCCGCCATCATGATCGGCGCGCTGCTCGGCTCCGGTCCCACGGCGGCGATCCTGGCGATCGCGGTCTTCAACGTGCCGGTCTTCGCCCGCGTGACGCGGGGCGTCGCGCTTCAGGTCTGGACCTTCGACTACATCGCGGCCGCCCGGGCGCTCGGCAAGCATCCGCTGCGCATCACCTGGGAGGACGTGCTGCCCAACATCGCGGGCGTCCTGATCGTCCAGGCGACGATCCAGCTCGCCCTGGCGATCCTCACGGAAGCGGGTCTTTCCTATCTCGGCCTGGGGGTGAGGCCGCCGAATCCGAGCTGGGGGCGGATGCTGAGCGACGCGCAGACCTATCTCTCGCAGGCGCCCCATCTCGCCATCGCGCCGGGCGTCGCCATCGCGCTCTCGGTGCTCGGGCTCAATCTCCTCGGCGACGGCCTGCGCGACGCGCTGGACCCGACCCTGCGCAACCGCGGCCGCTAGAAATTCGGCCAGGGCCGCTGCGCCGGGCGGATCTCTTCGAAGGCGCGGCTCAGGCGCAGAACCCCAAGATCGTCGAAGCGCCGGCCGACGATCTGGAGACCGACCGGCAGGCCCGAGCGGGTGTAGCCCGCGTTCACCGACGAAGCCGGCTGCTCCGACATGTTGAAGGCGACCGTGTAGCCGATATGCTCGAAGGGGCGCTGCGGATCGTCGATGGGCGAGGCGAGCTCCGCCGCGTAGGTGGGCACCGGCGAGACCGGCGAGAGCACGAAATCGTAAGGGCGGCATGCGGCAACTGCCGCCTGACGCATCACCATCATCTGGTGCATGCCCGTATAGACCTCGGCGCCGGTAAGTTCGCGCCCGCCCTCGGCCCAGGCGCGGATATAGGGCAGCACCTTGTCATGGTCGGCCTTGGACAGCGCCCCGAGATCCGCCCAGGCGCGGGCGCGCCAGAACCGGTCGAGACCGTCCAGCATCTCCCGTGTCAGGAAGGCCGGCATCGGCTCGACGACCGCGCCCGCCGCCTCGAAGGCGCGGGCCGAATCCTCGACGATCGCACGCACCTCCGGATCGAGCGGCAGGCCGAGACCCGCCTCCATCATCAATCCGACACGCAGGCCCTTCAAAGCGATGCCAAGATCGAGCCAGGGGATGTCCTCGTAGGGCAGGCTCATGACGTCCCGGTCGTCCGGGCGCGCGAGCGCCGTCATCATGAGGGCCGCATCCGCCACATTGCGCGTCATGGGCCCCGCGACGCGGCCATAGGTCGGCGGATCGATCGGAATGCGCCCAAGGCTCGGCTTGAGGCCGAACACCCCGCACCAGCCCGCCGGCAGGCGGATCGATCCACCGATATCCGTGCCGAGATGAAACGGCCCATAGCCCGCCGCCGCCGCGGCGCCCGCGCCCGCCGAGCTGCCGCCGGGGTTCTTGGTGGGGTCCCAAGGATTGCGGCTCAAGGGGTGAAAGCTCGAGAGCCCGGAGGAGAGCATGCCGTAATCCGGCATGGTGGTCTTGGCGAAGATCAAAGCGCCCGCCTCGCGAAGGCGCGCGGCGGGCGGCGCGTCGGCGGGCGCGGGATCGAGGGGCCGCGCCGCGGTGCCGAGCGGCACCGGCGTACCCTTCGTCGCGATATTTTCCTTGATGGTGGCCGGAATGCCGTCGAGGCCGAGCGCCTCGCCCGCCATCCAGCGCTGCTCGGAAGCGCGCGCGGCCTCGAGCGCACCTTCGGGATCAAAGGCGTAGAGCGCCCGGAGCGTCGGTTCCGCCCGCTCGGCGCGGGCGATGACGGCCCGCATGGTCTCGATGGGCGAGAGCGCGCGGGCCGCATAAAGGCTCAGGAGTTCCGCCCCGCTCAGATCGGACGGATCGGTGGCGGGGCGGATTTGGGTCGCGGCGTTCGGCATGGGGCGTCGGATTCCCGTGAGAAGCCGGCGCGCCGGCCGGGCCGAAGGACGGGCTCAGTAGGTGAAGTTGCGGATCTCGTCGATCTTGTCCTGGCCGAACTTCTTCGCGTACTCGGCGAAGGCGGGCTTCAGGGCTTCTTCGAAGGCCTTGCGGTCGAGATCCGTCACGACCTCCATGCCCTGCTTCTTCAGCTCCTCGACGCCGTTCTGCGCATCCTCGAAGGCCTTCTTGCGCATGGCGGCACCACCCACCTTCGCGGCCTGCTGGAAGGCCTTCTTCTCATCGGCGCTCAGCTTGTCCCACACGGTGGGCGACAGGATGATGAGGGCGGGCGAGTACACGTGCTGGGTCAGCGTCATGTACTTCTGCACCTGCGGGAACTTGGCCGAGAGGATCACGCCGATCGGGTTCTCCTGCCCATCCACCGTGCCCTGCTGGAGCGCCGTGAAGAGCTCCGGGAAGGCCATGGGGGTCGGGAGCACGCCGATGGTGCGGAAGGCCGTCATGTGGACCTGGTTCTCCATGGTCCGCACCTTGAGGCCCTTCGCATCCTCCGGCGTCTTGATCGGGCGCTTGGAGTTGGTGAGGTTGCGGAAGCCGTTCTCGCCCCAGGCGAGCGCCACGAGGCCGTTCTTCGGGAACTGGTCCAGGATGCGCTGGCCGATGGGGCCGTCGAGCACCGCATGGGCGTGCTTGTAGTCCTTGAAGAGGAACGGAATGTCGGTGAGCAGCACGTCGGGCACGAAGTTGCCGACCGGGCCCGTGGAGGTCACCACGATATCGACGGTGCCGATCTGCGCGCCTTCCACCATCTCGCGCTCGCCGCCGAGCGCGTTCGAGGGGAACTGCTTGATGGTCCACTTGCCGTTGGTGAGCTTCGCGAGCTCCTCGGCCATGGCGGTCGCCGACACGCCGTAATGGGAGGTGGGCGGGAGCGAATAGCCGAGCTTCAGCTCGGCTGCCGAAGCGGCTTGGGTAAGGCCGACGGCGGCCACAAGGCCTGCAAGCGTCTTCTTGAACATGGCGGTTCTCCCTGCGGCTCCTCTGGACGAGAGCCTCGTTGCATGGCGGCCGGCGCGACGGCGCGCGGCCACGGGCGCGGAGCTTGCGACAGAACCTGCCGTCCAGCAAGACGGCGCATCATCAGGCTTTCGGGGAGGGCAGCGCCTAGGCCGCCCTCGACCGCCAAGCCGCGACCCCGCTCGGAGGCACCGCGCCCATCCCTAAGACCGGCTCGCCGACCACATGCGCGGGCACCGTCCATTCCGCCTCCCCATAGTTGAAGGCGAAGGTGAGCTCGCCCCGGCGGCGCAGGCGAATCGCCTCGGGAAGATCGAGGGTGGGAAGGTGGGCCTTGCCGGCGCTCCAGCGCAGGAGCTGAGCGAGCGGTTCGCCTTCGAGCCAGCCGGCGCAATAGGCGGTCGTCCCCGCCCTCACAAGGGCAGGCGCGCCGTCTGCAAAGCGCGCCTCGACGGTGACACCGGCACCTGCCTCGACATCCTCCCGCCAGCGGGTCGCGGAACCCGCAATGGCGCCCGTCACCGGTTCGGTGAGGCCGGGGCGCAGGGAGGAGATCTGGGTGATGCGGATGTCGAGGAGATCCGCGAGCGGCCCGGGCGGAAGACCGTCCGGGATCGCGAACGAGCGCGTGCGGGAGCCCGAGCGCGGACCGAAGACCACGAGCCCGTCAGCCGCCTTGAAGGCCGCGAGCGCCGCCTCGCTCACATGGGGAAGGGTCGGCACGAGAACGAGCTTGTAGCCGGCGAGCGCCGCGCCGGGGCGGACGATATCCACGTCGAGCCCGAGGCGGCGGGCCGCCTCGTACCAGCGATAGGTCATCACCGCGTAGTCGAAGTCCTGTCCCTGCGGCTGGATTCGGGTGATCCAAGAGGCCTCGTAGTCGAAGACGAGGGCGACCGGCGCCTGGTGGCTCTCCGGCAGGTCGCCGAGCGCCTTCAGCTCATGCCCCACCTGCTCGGCCTCGCGGCCGCCGGGCGAGAGCGTGCGGTCGGGACGATTCAGCCCCGCATGGTTCTGCTCTTGCGCAAAAGGCGCCTGCCGCCAGCGGAAATAGCTCACCACCTCGGCCCCGTGGGCGAGCGCCTCCCATGTGTAGAGGCGGATCTGCCCAGGCTGGGGCACCGGGTTCCAGGGCGCCCAGTTCACGGGCCCGGGCTGCTGCTCCATCACCCACCAGCGGCCGCGGCCGACGCCGCGATACAGATCGTGATGGAAGGCCGCCATGTCCGGATGCGCCGTGCGGGCATAGCGGATCTTCTCCTCCTCCGAGAAGGGGAAGCGCTCCGTGAACCCGATCGGGTAGGAATCCCATGTGGCGAGGTCGAGATCGTCGCCCACGTCCCAGTGGTCGAAATCGTGGAAGAGGCCCATGAAATTATGGGTGACGAAGCGCCCCGGGGAGTGGGCCCGCAGGATCTCCACCTGCATGCGATTGTAGGCCACCACCTGATCTGACGAGAAGCGCCAGAAGTCGAGGCGCGCGGCCGGGTTCGTCTCGGTGACGGCGAGGTTCGGCAGGAAGGCCTCGTCGAAGGCGTTGAGCTCCATCGACCAGAACACGTTGCCCCAGGCCTCGTTGAGGCGCTCCGGCGTCTGGTAGCGCCGGCGCAGCCAATCCTTGAAGGCGGCAAGGTCGTGCGGTCCCCAGGAGAGGATCGTGTCATGGCAGCCGTATTCGTTGTCGGTCTGCCAGCCCGCGAGGCCAGGATGCTCCCCGTAGCGGCGCGCCACCTCCTCGACGATGCGGCGGCTCTCCGCGAGCCAGACCGGCGCCGAGAACGAGTAGTGCCGGCGCGAGCCGAAGCCCCGCACCTGGCCCTTCTCGTCCACCGGCAGGATGTCGGAATGGCGGTCAATGAGCCATTTGGGCGGCGTCGCGGTCGGCGTGCCGAGCACGATCTTGAGCCCCGCCTTGTGGAGCACGTCCATGGCGCGGTCGAGCCAGTCCCAATCGAAGCGGCCGGCTGCCGGCTCCAGGCGGCTCCAGGCGAATTCGCCGATGCGCACATAGGTGATGCCGAGCGCGCGCATGCGGGCGGCGTCTTCGGCCCACCAGCTCTCGGACCAGTGTTCGGGATAGTAGCAAACGCCCAGCATCGGACCTTCGGCCTCTGGTTCTCAGGAAACGGGAAAAGGGTTGAGGAAGGATCAGAGAAGGGCGCCGTTCACGACGGCGCGCCCCTCAGGATCGAAGAGATGGCAGCTGCGCCGGGAGAGGCCCACGGGCACCACGTCGCCCGGCTTCACGGAGGAGAGCCCGTCCGTGCGCACCACCACTTCCGTCTCGGCGCCGAGATCCACATAGAGCATGGTCTCGGATCCGAGGCGCTCGGTGAGCCGCACGCGGCCCTCCAGCGTCGCGTCGGCGCCGTGGCCGAGGGTCAGGTGCTCCGGGCGCACGCCGAGCGTGGTGCCGGCCTGCGCGGGAGCGCCCGGCAGCAGGATGGGCACGCCGCCCGGAAGGGCGAGGCGCACGCCCTCGCCCTCCTGGGACAGCGTCGTGACCGGCAGGGTGTTCATGGTCGGCGAGCCGATGAACTTGGCGACGAAGAGGTTCTTCGGTCGATGGTAAAGTTCGAGGGGCGAGCCCACCTGCTCGATGCGGCCGGCGCTCAGTACCACGATCTGGTCGGCAAGGGTCATGGCCTCCACCTGATCGTGGGTCACGTAGATCATGGTGGTGCCGAGATCCTGGTGGAGCTTGCCGATCTCGATGCGCATCTGCACCCGCAAGGAGGCGTCGAGATTCGAGAGAGGCTCGTCGAAGAGGAAGACCTGGGGCTCGCGCACGATGGCGCGGCCCATGGCGACGCGCTGGCGCTGGCCGCCCGAGAGCTGCGAGGGCTTGCGATCCATGAGGTGGCCGAGCTGGAGCATCTCGGCCGCGCTCGTCACCCGCCGCTCGATCTCGGCCTTTGGGGTATTCGCCATGCGCAGACCGAAGGAGATGTTCTCCCTCACGGTCATGTGCGGGTAGAGCGCATAGGACTGGAACACCATGGCGGTACCCCGGTTCGCCGGTGGCACGCTCGTCATGTCCTCGCCGCCGATCACGATACGCCCGTCCGAGGCGGTCTCCAGCCCCGCGATGAGGCGCAGCAGCGTGGATTTCCCGCTGCCCGAGGGACCGACGAAGACGCAGAACTGGCCGTGGGCGATGGAGAGATCGACGCCCTTGATGATCTCCACATCGCCGAAGCGCTTGCGGACGCCCTCCAAGCGAACATCTGCCATCGGTAAACTCCTCAGCCCTTCGTGGCGCCGAGCGTCAGCCCGGCGATGAAGTGGCGCTGCATCAGGAAGAACAGGGCGACGGGCGGCAGCGCCGCCACGATCGCGCCTGCGGAAATGAGCTGCCAGGCGGCGGTCCAGGTGCCGCGCAGGGCCTGGAGGCCCGCCGTCACGGGCCGCACCTCGTCCGATTGCACGAGAACGAGGGCCCAGAAGAAGTCGTTCCACACGAAGGTGAAGACGAGCACCGCGAGCGCGGCCATGGCGGGGCGCACCAGGGGCAGCACCACATGCCAGAAGATGCGCAGCTCCGATACGCCCTCCACCCGCGCGGCCTCGATGAGCGCATCGGGGATCTGCTTGATGAAGTTGCGCATGAACAGCGTGCAGAACCCGGTCTGGAACGCCATGTGGAAGAGCACGAGCGCGAGGATGGTGTCGTAGAGCGGCACCACGTTCACGAAGAGGTCCCGCACCGGGATCATCAGGATCTGGAAGGGCACGAAATTGCCCGCGATGAAGATCGCGAAGAGCACCAGGTTACCGCGAAAGCGGTATTTGGCGAGCGCATAGCCCGCCATGGCCGAGAGCCCGACCGCGAGCGCCACCGCAGGCACCGTGATGAGCACGGAGTTCAGGAGGAAGCGCCCCATGGGCGATTGCGTGAAGACCGCCGTGTAGTTCTCAACGAAGCGCGTCTCCTCGGGCCAGCCCCAGAAGTTGCCCTGGTTCAGCTCGTCGATGGAGCGGATCGAGGTAAAGGCGATGGCGATGAGGGGGAGGAGCCACAGGACGAGCGCCGGGACGAGCGACGCCCTGTAGAAGGCCTGCGTGGCAGCGCTCTTCTCTTGGATGGGGGCCGGGAAACTCATGCGCCCTCCCGCTTCAGCATGCGCCACAGGAAGAACGCGATATAGACGTTCATGATGAGGAAGAGCACCGTGGCGATCGCGGCTCCATAGCCGTAGCGCACGGAAAGGAAGGTCTGCTCGTACATGTAGTAGGCGAGCACCGTGGAGGAGGAATAGGGCCCGCCCGCGGTCATGATGGCGACGAGATCGAAGGAGCGCAGGGCTCCGATGACCGACACGACCACGGCGATGAAGGTGGCGGGGCGCAGTTGCGGCAGCACCGCGTGCCAGAAGAGGCGCCAGCCCTTGGCGCCGTCCATGCGGGCCGCCTCGATCACCTCCGGGTTCATGGCGGCGAGCCCGGTCAGGTACAGGATCATGCAATAGGCGATCTGCGGCCGCAGGCCCGCGGCGATCACCGCGAAGGTGGCCCCTAGCTCGCTGTCGAGGGGCGAGACGGGACCAAGGCCCGCGGCGCCCAGGATCTCGTTGAGGAGCCCGTATTGCGGATTGTAGAACCACGCGAAGACGAGGCCGACCACCACCTGACTGATCACGAACGGAAAGAAAAACAGCGACTTGACGAGACGGATGCCGAAGACGCTTTGGTTCAGATAAAGCGCGATGGCAAGGCCGAGGACCGGCGCCAGCATGAAGGCGATGAGCCACCAGATGTTGTTGAGGATGGCGGTCCAGAAGACCCGGTCGTCGAACAGCTCCCGGTAGTTCTCAAGGCCGAGGAAGCGCTTCTCTCCGATGCCGTCCCAATCGTGCAGGGAGAGCCACAGGCTGTCGAGGATCGGCCACAGGACGAAGAGGCTGAAGGCGGCGAGCGCCGGCAGGAGCAGGAGCATGGGCGCGAGCGCCGCCTGATGGCGCCGCCACCACGATTCCGGCCGCTCGAGGCGGGTCAGGGAGACGGCTGGCGTCGCGGTCGAACTCATGGCCCATCCGGCTCGGTGGAGCGAAAAGCCCGGCGGCCGAGAGGCGGCCGCCGGGCGTCACGAAACGTCAGTTCTGGTAGACGCGCTTGCGGGTGCGCTCGAGGTCCTCCAGCACCCGGTCGAGCCGGTCGGGGTTCGCCATGAACTCCTGGAAGCCCTTCATGCCGACCGTGGCGAGCTCTTCCGAGGTATCGCGGTCGAAGAACTGAGCGAGGCCGTCGGCCTGGGAGAGGAGCTGCTGGCCCACCTTCAGGAACCGGTCATCCGGCACCGAGGCCTTCTGGTTCACCGGGATCTGACGGGTGCCGGCGGCGAGCGTCGTCTGCACGTCGGGGCGCATCACGAAGGCCAGAAACTTCTTGGCATCCGCCTTGTTCTTCGCCCGCGCCGGCACGAGGAGCGCGTCCATCGGCGCGTCCTCCGCCTTGCCGACCCCCGCATTGATCTCGGGGAAGCGGAAGAAGTCCATGTCGTTCGCCACATTGGCCGGGAAGTTGCCGGTGATGAAGTTGCCCATGAGCATCATGCCGGCCTTGCCCTGGAAGAGCGGCGCCTGGCTGTCCTGCCAGGACATGGAGGCGTGATTCTTCATGAAGCAGCCCTTGTCCAGGAGCTCGTTCCACTTGGCGAAGACCGCCTTCACCCGGGTATCCGTGTAGGGCACCGTGCCGCCCATCAGCTCCTGGTGGAACTTGAGGCCGTTGGTGCGCAGGTTGATGTAGTCGAACCAGCCGGCGGTGGGCCACAGGTCCTTGGAGCCGATGGTGATGGGCTCGACGCCCGACGCCTTCAGCTTCTCGCAGGCCCCAAGGAAGTCGTTCCAGGTCTTCGGCGCCTCGGTGATCCCGGCCTTCTGGAAGAGGTCCTTCCGGTAGAAGAAACCCCACTGATAATAGGAATGCGGCACGCCGTACTGCTTGCCGGCATCCGACATGAGGTCCGTCGCGACCGGGCCGAATTCCTGCTTGGCCTGGGGCGTGTAGATCTCGCTCACGTCCTCCAGGAGGCCGGGCTTCGAGAACTGGCGCATGCGGGTGCCCGCATACCAGAACACCACGTCGGGGGACTGGGCGGTGAGCCAGTTGCGGATGGAGCGCTTGTAGCTCTCCCGGTCATAGACGTTGAGCTTCACATCCGTCCCGGGGTTCTCCTTCCGGAACTGGTCGACGACGCCTTCCCAGGCCTTGCGGAGCGACGGCTCGGACGCGTCCGCGTTGATCACGAGCTCGGCGGCCGCCAGCGGGGCGCTGAAGGTCAGGGACATGCCGAGCACCAGCCCGGCGAAGGGTTTCCAAAACTGCATCTTGATCCTCCCGACGGCGGCCGTCCTTCGGGCGCGCAGGGCGCGCCGGGTGCTACCGTTTCATCCTGTAAGGTGGCTTAAGAATTCCGGAGGTTCTACCTTGTTTTCGAGGCAGACTTCCGGAATTGTAAGGTTACGGCGGGGAGATCCTCCGGCCCGGCAGCCCTTTTCACCCGATCGGCGACAACCATGCTCCGGCGCACCGATCCGCACCTTCATCCCGAGCCGGCGCCCGGCGCCACCACGGTGGTGTTCGACGACCACCGGTTCTGCGCGGGGCGCGCCACGGCCGTCGAGGTGATGGCGGCCCCGCACATGCACAGCCAGTTCGAGCTGAACTACGTGCTCGACGGGGCCATGACCTACTGGTTCGACGACCGGCTCATCGCCATTCCGTGGGGCACGCTCGTGCTCTTCTGGGGCATGATCCCCCACCGGACCGTGGCGCGGGAGCCGGGAACGCGCTTCGCCTGCCTGTACCTGCCCTCGGCCCTTGTGCTTGGGCTGCCCACCTGCGAGGCCCTGCGGGCGGCGTTGTTCCGGGGAGCCTTCGTGGCCGCCTCCGCGCCGCTGGCTTCCGACGCCGAGCAGGCGGAGCGCTGGCGCGCGGACCTCCTCTCGGGCGATCCGCTGCTGGAGGACATCGTCCGCGACGAGGTGGGCGCGCGGCTGCGCCGGCTCGAGCGGGACGGGTGGCGGGACCTGCGGGAAACGGCGGATCCGGCCCGAACCGGGGCGCAGCCCGATGTGGAGCGCCTCGCCCGGGTCGAGGCCATGGTGCGGTTCATCGACGAGCATGCGGGCCACGAGATCGGCGTCGCGGAAGCCGCGGCGGCTGCGGGGCTCCACCCGAACTATGCCATGGGCCTGTTCAAGCGGGGCGTCGGCCAGACCATCACCCAATATATCACCCGCCGCCGGCTCGACACGGCGCAGGCGCTGCTCATCTCCACGGACCAGGCGATTGCCGACATCGCCTTCGCCTCCGGCTTCGGCTCGATTTCCCGCTTCTACGAGGCTTTCGCCCTGAAATTCGGCATGAGCCCGCGCCGCTACCGCCAGAGCCACCGCCGGGTCGCCGCGTGAGCGACCGGGGAGATCAAGGGGTCCCAGGCGTCACCATCGTCTAAGGAGGGCTCCCTTGCGGCACCCGGTGGATGGTGGTTGACTGCAGGTCACGGGGGAAACGCTGGAGGTGCCTTTGGGCGCCCTGATTCTGTCTGCCATGCGGGCGGCGCCTGTCGGGGAAGGCGGCGCATGCCCCTGATCGACCGCGCCTTCAAGCTGTTCGAGGTGCTGATCGTCCTATGCCTCGCGGCCATGGTCGCGATGGTGTTCGGCAATGCGGTGCTGCGCAAGGCCTCCGACTGGGGGCTGGTGCTCTTTGGCGGCGGCATCGACGTGTCGGAGGAACTGTCCCGCATCATCTTTGTCTGGCTCACCTTCATCGGCGCCGTCGTGGTCGCGCGGGAGAACGCCCATCTGGGCGTCGACACCCTCGTCGCCAGGTTCGGAACGCAGGGCCGCACCGCCATGATGGTGCTTTCGGACCTCTTCGTGATCCTGTGCTGCGCCGTGTTCTTCTGGGGCACGTGGCGGCAGGCGGGCCTCCACGTGAGCAACACCGCCCCGATCACGGGCATGTCCATGATCTGGGTCTATGGGGTCGGCTTCTTTGCAAGCCTGGGCATGGGGCTGCTCGCGCTCGCCCGCATCGTGCGTGCGCTCACCGGGCGGCTCGGACCGCTAGAGCTGAAGCATTTTGCCGGCGAGTACGAGGACGGTCCCGAGCACGCGACGCGGATAAAGGTCGAATGACGATCGCGATCTTCCTCGTCTCCCTGTGCGGCGCCATGGCGCTCGGCATGCCGGTCGCCTTCGCGCTCGTGGTGTGCGGCCTCGCGCTCATGCTCCACATGGGCATCTTCGACAGCCAGATCGTGTCGTTGAAGCTCATCGAGGGCGCCGACAACTTCCAGCTGCTCGCGGTGCCGTTCTTCCTCCTGGCCGGCGAACTCATGAATGCGGGAGGGCTGTCGAAGAGGATCGTCAATTTCGCGGTTTCCTTCGTGGGGCACATCCATGGCGGGCTCGGCTATGTGGCGATCTTCGCCTCGATCATCATGGCGTCCCTGTCCGGATCCGCGGCCGCCGACACCGCCGCCATCGCGGCGATCCTGATCCCGATGATGCGCGATGCGGGCTACAACGTGTCGCGCTCGGCGGGCCTCATCGCGTCGGGCGGCATCATCGCGCCCGTGATCCCGCCCTCCATCGGCTTCATCATCTTCGGTGTCGCGGCCAACGTCTCGATCACCCAGCTCTTCCTGGCAGGCGTGTTCCCCGGGCTTCTCATGGGACTCTCGCTCATCGCGGCCTGGGCCTGGGTGGTGCGCGGCGAGCGCATGAAGACCTATCCCCGGCAGCCCTGGAGCGCGCGTTTGCGCGCCTTTCTCGACGGGTTCTTCGCGCTCCTGATGCCGGTCATCATCCTGGGCTGCATCAAGTTCGGCTGGGCGACGCCGACCGAGGCCGCGGTCTTTGCGGCCGTCTACGCGCTCTTCGTGGGCCTCTTCATCTATCGGGAGCTGAAGCCTGCGCAGATCTACGGCGTGTTCCTGCTCGCCGCGAAGACGACCGCGGCCGTGATGTTCCTCGTCGCGGCCGCCCTGATCTCGGCGTGGCTGATCACGCAGGCCAATATCCCGGCCGAGCTCGGCTCCCTTTTGGAGCCGCTGAAGGACAATCCGACCATCCTGCTCCTCGTCATGATGGTCATCGTGGTGATCGTCGGCACCGCGCTGGATTTCGCGCCGACCGTCCTTATCCTGACCCCGATCCTGATGCCGCTCGTCAAGGAGGCCGGCATCAACCCGGTCTATTTCGGCGTGCTCTTCATCATGAACAACGCGATCGGGCTCATCACGCCGCCTGTCGGCATCGTGCTCAACGTGGTGGCCGGCGTCGCGCGACTGCCCATGGGCGCGGTGATCCGGGGCGTTACACCGTTTCTTCTCGCTCAGACGGTCGTCTTGTTCACGCTCGTCTTCCTACCCCAATGGGTGCTGGCACCCTTGAATTGGCTGCGGGACCGCATGACGTTCACCGAGATGCTGCGGGCCATGTTCGGTCTGTAGCACCTCGACACCTCGCCCTCCGGACGACGCGTAGCCGGTCTGGTGGGTTCAAACCAAGGCTGCGACCCTGGAGGAAGTCTATGTCACTGATCAAAACCGCCCTCGCCGCTGGCGTCGCCCTCGTGGCGCTCACCGCCTCGGCCTCTGCCCAGTTCACCGAGCGGACGATCCGCGTCTCGAACGGCATCAACGCCGACCACCCGGTCGGCAACGGTCTGGCCAAGATGAATGCCTGCGTGGGCGAGAAGTCCGGCGGCAAGATGAAGCTTCAGGGCTTCTGGGGCAACGCGCTGGGGGGCGACTTGCAGGCGACCCAGTCCCTCCGCTCCGGCACCCTCGAGATGGTGATCACCTCCTCCTCGCCGCTCGTCGGCATCCTGCCGGATCTGGGCGTGTTCGACCTGCCGTTCCTCTTCTCGAACGCCAAGGAGGCGGACGCCGTACTCGACGGCTCGTTCGGCAAATACATCGCCGACAAGCTGCCCGCCGTCGGCCTCGTGAACCTCGCCTATTGGGAGAACGGTTTCCGCAATCTCACCAATTCGCGCAAGCCCGTCGCCAAGGTAGAGGATTTCTCGGGCGTGAAGGTCCGGGTGATGCAGAACAACATCTTCCTCGACACCTTCAAGACGGTGGGCGCCAACGCGGTGCCGATGGCGTTCGGCGAGGTGTTCACGGCGCTGGAGACCAAGGCGATCGACGGCCAGGAGAACCCGTTCGTGACGATCGACACCTCGAAGTTCTTCGAGGTGCAAAAATACCTCTCCATCACGAACCATGCCTATACGCCCTTCCTGGTTCTGTATTCCAAGCAGCTCTGGGACAAGCTCTCGGCCGAGGAGCAGAAGGCTCTCACCGATTGTGCGGTGGTGGGTCGCGACGAGCAGCGCAAGGTCTCGCGCGAGTTGTCCGACAAGTCGCTTGCCAAGCTCAAGCAGGAGGGCATGCAGGTGAACGAACTCGCCCCGGCCGAGCAGACGCGCCTGCGCGAGGCGGTGAAGCCCGTCTACGAGCGTCACGCCGAGACGATCGGCAAGGAGACGGTCGCCAAGGTGCAGGAAGCCCTGGCCCAGGTCCGCAAGCAGTAAGGCCACCGAGCCCCGCACCTAGGTGCGGGGCTCTTTTCATGCTCGAAAGCCCGCCTCCGGCGCCATCCGGCAGAAACACTCATGAAGATCACGGCGCTCGAGACGATCCGAACAGCGGAACTCCCCAACATCCTGTGGGTCCAGGTCCATACGGACGAGGGGCTCGTGGGCCTCGGCGAAACCTTCTTCGGAGCCGAGACCGTGGAGGCCTATCTCCACGAATACGCGGCGCCGCGCCTCATCGGCCAGGATCCGGGTCGTATCGACGCCATCGCCCGCGACCTCGTCGGCTATCTCGGCTTTCGCTCCACGGGCGCGGAGACCCGGGGCAACTCGGCGGTCGACATCGCCCTATGGGACCTCCTCGGCAAGGCACTCGGCCGGCCGATCGTGGACCTCCTCGGCGGGCGGACGCGGGACCGGATCCGCACCTACAACACCTGCGCGGGCACCCATTACGTGCGCAAGGCCAATGCCCAGGCGGTGCACAATTGGGGGCTCGGCTCCGATCCGGCCGCCCGCTACGACGACCTCAACGCGTTTTTGAACCGCGCCGACGAGCTGGCCCTCGACCTCCTCGAGGAAGGCATCACGGCCATGAAGATCTGGCCCTTCGACATGGCGGCCGAGGCGACGAACGGCCAGTACATCGCGCCTGCGGACCTGAAGGCAGCGCTGCAGCCCTTCGAGAAGATCCGCCGGGCGGTCGGTGACCGCATGGACGTGATGGTGGAGTTCCACTCCCTCTGGCAGCTCCTACCCGCCATGCAGATCGCCAAGGCGCTCACGCCCTACGGCACCTTCTGGCACGAGGACCCGGTGCGGATGGACTCGCTCTCCACGCTCAAGCGCTACGCCGAGGTATCGCCCGCGCCGATCTGTGCCTCGGAGACGCTTGCGAGCCGCTGGGCTTTCCGCGACCTCCTGGAAACGGGCGTCGCGGGCGTGGTGATGCTCGATCTGTCCTGGTGCGGAGGCTTGTCGGAGGCCCGCAAGATCGCCGCCATGGCGGAGGCGTGGCACCTGCCCGTGGCACCGCATGACTGCACGGGCCCCGTGGTGCTCATCGCCTCGACGCATCTCTCGCTCAACGCGCCGAACGCTCTTGTTCAGGAGAGCGTCAGGGCCTTCTACCGCACCTGGTACCGGGATCTCGTCACGGCTCTTCCCCCGGTGAAGGACGGGTTCATCACAGTGCCCGAGGGCCCGGGCCTCGGGGCCGAGCTCCATCCGGATCTCGACCGGATGTTCACCGTCACGCGGCGGGTTTCCGATACGGTCTGATCGCCGCCATCAGGCGGGGAGTGGCGCCTTCTCCACGTTCGCCGAAACGGAAGCCGGCTGGGCTGCCGCAGCACTGGTCTTCGCGTTCGTCCCGTTCGTGCCGGTGGCGGCCTTCAGGCAGCACACGACGCCCTCCCGCAGGGACGCCACGTAATAGTCGGCGCCAATGGTCTTGCGCAGGGCCTCGTCTCGCAGCACCGCGTCCTCGGCGGGCCACAAACCGACGAGAATCGGAGCCTCAGGCAGGCGGTTGCGCAGGCGCCGCAGCAGGTATCGCAGGTGCGCCGGCGAGCCGCTGATCTCCAGATAGGAGATGCACACCATCCGCACTCCCGTGACGTCGAGACCCATGATGGCAGAGCGCGAGACTGCGTCGTGGGGCACGACCCGGGTGCCGAGCCCATGCTTGCGCAGGAGCTGCGCCAGCATGGTGGCCGCAGCCTCGTCGAGCGACCCGCGGCCCGCAAGGCACAGGACCGCCCCATCCTCATGCCAGGCGGGCGGGACGAGGGTTTCGGGCGGCAGGCCCTCGGGCACCGCCGGCTGCTTGATGTCGGGCTTCTCGCTCTCGGGCGGAGCGACGGGGTCCGTCTGCGTGGCCTTCGGAGTAGGCTCCACGTCGTCGTGGGAGCCCAGATCGTTCACGAGCGCCTTCACGGCATCCTTCACCCGCTCCAGCTGCGGCCCGGCCAGCACCCCCCGGCCCGCATCGTTGGCGGCCAGCTGCAAGCCGCGCAGGGCGACCTCGTCGTAATAGGAGGTGAGCGAACGCTCCTTCAGGAGCTGCTCCGCATATTCGAGCGCCTCGTCCGGATCCCCGGCGAGCATGCGCTGATAGAGATTTTCCGCTGGCGTCAGCGCCGGCCTGTCGCCGAGCATCACGTCCAAGAATTCGAGCCGCTCCACATGGCGGCCGAGAACCACGAGGCAGAGCGTGAGGGGTGTGGCGATGAGAAGGCCGACCGGCCCCCACAGCCAGGTCCAGAAGATCGCGGAGAGCACCACCGCGAAAGGCGAGAGGCCCGTGCTCTGCCCATAGACGAGGGGCTCGATCACGTGGCCCATCAGGGGCTCGGTGATGACGAACAGGGTGAGCGTCATCAGCGCCATCGACCAGCCGTTCGGATCGACGGCCGCGGCGAGCGCCACGGGTAGGGCGCCTGCGATGAAGGAGCCGATATAGGGCACGAAGCGCATGAGCGCGGCGAAGATGCCCCAGAGCAGCGGACTGGGCACGCCGATGGCCCACAGACCCAGGGCGATGACGACACCGAAGCTCGCGTTGAGCCCGAGCTGAATCAGGAAGTAGCGGCTCAGGCGCCGGGCCGCGTCGTCCATGGCGACCGTGGTGCGGTGCAGATCATTCGACCCGAAGAGCCGGATCATGCGGTCGCGCAGATCCTCCCGCTGCAGAAGGATGAAGATGAGCACCACGAATACGATGCCGGTGGTCGCGAGCGGTCCGAGCAACGGCACGAGCACGCTGCGCGCCATCTGGAGCGGCGTCGCATCGGGCTCGTGGACCTCGACCGGCAAAGGCGCGGGTTCCGGGGCGGTCTGCGTCCCATTGGGCTGCTCGGGCGTCTCGCGGGTCGCCTGCTCGAAACGGCGGCCGACATTCTTGAGGAGTTCCGGAATGCGCCCGAGGCCACCCTCTTTCAAGCCGTCGACCTTGCGCTGCACCGTGGTTTCATAGCTCGGCAGATCGGCCGCGAGGCCCGCGAGCTGGAGCCCGATGGTGCCGGCCAGCGCTACGACGATCCCGAGGGCCAGGAGCACGGCCGCGATCACGGCGGGCACTCGCCCGAAACGCCAGCCGCGCAGCAGGTCGACAAGGGGGGCGATCACGAAGGCGAGCAGCACCGCCATGACGATCGGCAGGAAGACCTCGCGGCCGAGATACAGGGCGGCGAGCACGATCGCGCTCACCGCAAGGGTCATCAGACCCGAGACGCCGGGCACGCCGGGGGGCTGGACTTCGTTTTGCCGCGGCTGCGGCAGGGTGGGCGTTTCGGGCATGAACCTGCGTTCCGGACGATCGCCCCCAACCGGGGCCGTGCGCCAAACCAACGCGGCAGGGCCAGGAACGATCCTTTGTCACAGCCAAGTCGACGCCTGCCCCGGTCCCCGTGAGATCATTTGTCCTGCTGCGGCGCGCCGGCCCCTTCCCCATGTCCAGGAGGACCCTTTTGGCCAGCCCGAATACGCGGCGCTTCCCGATGCTCCCGACCAGACGAACGCTCCTCGCCGGGGCGGCACTCGGCGCGCTTCTCGCGCGTTCACAAGGCTTCGCACAGGACGACACGATGGCTACACAGCGCGACAGTTTCTCAAGCGGCGGCCTGCCCATCGCCGTCGAGATCTTCCACCCTCCGGGCCCCACGGGCGCCCGCCCGGCGGTGATCATGCTGCACGGGGCCGATGGGCTCCAGGCCAATACCCGCTACAGGAGCGGCGCCGGGACCGTCGCGGCGGCGGGCTACCGGGTGTTCCTGGTTCATTACCTCGACCGGACGCGGGAGCGACGCGCCTCCTTCGCGACCGTTTTCCAGAACTTCCTGCCCTGGATGGAGACCGTCAAGGATGCCCTCTCCTTCGTCGCCGGGCGACCCGACGTCGACGGAGAGCGGATCGGCATCGTCGGCATCTCGCTTGGCGGGGCGCTCGGCCTTGCGGTCGCGGCGACCGACCCGCGCATCCGGGCCCTCGTCGATTATTTCGGCCCCCTGCCCCAGGGTGCCGTGAAGGCCGGCTCACGGCTGCCGCCCACCCTCATTCTCCACGGCGCTGCGGATCCGGTGGTTCCGGTCGCCAATTCCTATGCGGTGGACGAGCTCATCCGCAACCAGGGCGGCATCTCCGAACTGAAGGTCTATGCGGGTCAGGGCCACGGCTTCCACGGGGCCGCGGAGGCGGATGCGAATCGCAGGGTCCAGGACTTCCTCGGCCGCCATCTCGCGCACAGGCACGCGGCGGCCGGCGCCAGGCAGGAGGCCTGACGGGCGGGGTCCCCTTCGGCCTCCGATGCTCTAAGATCGCACCAGCACCGCATACGAAAGAGCCCGACCCATGAGCGCCACGCAGGATCCCGCCACCGGCAACCCGTTTCTTGCCGAGTGGTCCACACCCTTCGGGCTCCCGCCCTTCGATGCGATTGCGCCAGAGCATTTCAGGCCCGCCTTCGACGCGGCGCTCGCGGGCCAACGCACCGAGATCGATGCGATCGCGGCGGATCGGTCCGAGCCCAGCTTCGACAACACGGTAGCAGCGCTGGAACGCAGCGGACGCGCCCTGAAGCGCGTCGGCGGCGTGTTCTTCAATCTCGCCGGCTCTCACACCAACGAAGCGATCCAGGCGATCGAGCGCGAGATGGCGCCCGTGCTCGCCAAGCACCGCAACGCCATCTTCATGAACGAGGCCCTGTACCGGCGGGTCGCGGCTCTCCACGAGCGGCGCGATGCGCTCGGCCTCTCCCCCGAGCAGGCCCGCGTCCTGGACCGGTACCACACCATCTTCGTGCGGGCCGGCGCCCAGCTGCCGCCCGAGAAGAAAGAGCGGCTCGCGGCCATCACCGAACGCCTCGCCTCGCTCGGCACGCAGTTCTCCCAGAACGTCCTCGCCGACGAGAAGGGATACACGCTCGTCCTCGAGGACGAGACCGCCCTTGCGGGCCTGCCGCCCTTCCTCGTCGAGGCTGCCGCCAGCGCCGCGGAGGAGCGGGGCCTTGCAGGCCGGCACGTGATCACGCTGGCACGCTCCAGCATCGAGCCCTTCCTCACCTTTTCGGCCCGGCGCGATCTCAGGGAGCAGGCTTTCCGGGCCTGGGCGAACCGCGGCGACACGGGCGGCGCGACCGACAACAAGGCGATCATCGCCGAGATGGTGTCGCTCCGGGCGGAGCGCGCCAAGCTGCTCGGCTACAAGACCTTCGCGGCCTTCAAGCTCGCCGACACGATGGCGAAGACGCCCGAGCGCGTGCTCGACCTCCTGCGCAGGGTCTGGACGCCCGCCGTCTCCCGGGCCAAAGCCGAACGCGACGACCTTCAGGCCCTCGCGCAGGCGAAGGGTGACAACGTGGTCATCGAGCCCTGGGATTGGCGCTACTATGCCGAGCAGGTGCGCAAGGAGCAGCACGATCTCGATGAGGCGACCATCAAGCCGTACTTCCAGCTGGAGCGCATCGTCGAGGCCGCCTTCGAGACCGCGCACCGGCTCTTCGGCCTGAGCTTCAGTGAACTCAAGGACGTGCCGCGCTACCATCCGGACATTCGGGTCTGGCAGGTAGCGGGCCCGGACGGCGCCCTCGTCGGCGTGTTCATCGGCGATTACTTCGCGCGGTCCTCGAAGCGCAGCGGCGCCTGGATGAGTGCCTTTCGCTCGCAGGAGCGCCTCTCGGGCGACATCCGGCCGATCATCGTCAACGTGATGAACTTCTCGAAGGGCGACCCCGCGCTCCTGAGCTTCGACGATGCCCGCACGCTCTTTCACGAATTCGGGCACGCGCTCCACGGGCTTTTGTCCGACGTGACCTATCCGCTGCTGGCTGGAACCGGGGTGTCCACGGACTTCGTGGAGCTGCCCTCCCAGCTCTACGAGCACTGGCTCTCCCGTCCCGAGATCCTGCAGCGTTACGCCACCCATCATGCAACCGGGGAAGCGATCCCGGAGGCGCTGCTCGGCCGGCTCATGGGCGCGCGCAACTTCAACCAGGGCTTCGCCACTGTGGAATATCTGGCCTCCGCCTTCGTGGACATCGACCTGCACCAGCTCGAGAACGCGGACGGTCTCGACGCCGCGGCTTTCGAGCGGGAATCGCTTGCCCGCATCGGCATGCCCCGGGAGATCATCATGCGGCACCGGACGCCGCACTTCACCCATGTCTTCTCGGGCGATGGCTACTCGGCGGGCTATTACAGCTACCTCTGGTCCGAGGTTCTGGACGCGGATGCCTTCAACGCCTTCGAGGAGAGCGGGGACGTGTTCGACCCGGAGCTCGCCCGCAAGCTGAAGACGCATATCTACGCGGCCGGCAACCTGAAGGATCCGGCGGAGGCCTATACGGCTTTCCGCGGCCGCCTGCCGAGCCCGGACGCGCTGCTTCAGAAGCGGGGCCTCTCCTCCAAGGCTGCCTGACCTGCCTTTGGGCCGAGCAGCAGCCTTCGTGGATCCGATCCGGTCGTCGCCCTGGCACGGGTGCGCTCCCGTGACCGGGCGCCGCAGCGCGTGATCTCAGATATTGAGGAAGCGTTAAAGCTTCCGGTCCCATGATCTTGAGCGCTCTTTCGGCCGGCGCTGCGACGCGTGGACGGTTGGCCCGAAAGGGCACAACCCCATGAACTCTCTCCCGAGGAAATCGGACGATGTCCTCGGGAAAGGTCGGGGTTCGCGCCAGATGCCGGGGAGCTTGCGTGAGGACCATGCGTGAAAAGGCTCCCCGTGCCCGCCGACCGCGCCCCTGAACCCTTCGACCTGCCGCTCGCCCGCTGGTTGGCCGGCCTGTCGTTCAGCCGGCTCATCTGGACCGGTGTCGCGGTCGTGGCCTTGAGCCTGCTTGCGGTCACCGTGCTGGTCACGTGGCAGGCGAGCCGCCGCGTCCTGGAGACCGCCGAAGCCGAGACCCGCACGATCACCCAGACCTTGGAACAGCAGGCGAACCGCATCGTCACGCAGGTCGACACGCTTCTGCGGGTGGCCGTGAACCGAGCAGCTGCGGAGCGGGACGGGGGCCGGGCCGAGTATACGGCCTCGCTCCTCACGGACCTGCTTCAGGATTTGCCGTCCGTGCGCACCGTGCAGGTCTTCGAGGCGCAAACCGGGCAGCTCGTGCTGCAATCGAGCGGCCTGCCCGATCCATTCACGGCCCGCATCGAGGACGCGGTTCGCCAGCACCAGGCTAGCGACGACCGCGACATCCGGATCGGGGCGCCGGTCTGGGACGAGGCCCACAAGCTCTGGGCCTTCACGGTCAGCCGGCGGCTCTCCGGCCTCGGGGCGCCCGGGCGCTACATCGCCGTCGCGCAGATGTCCCTCGAGGAGTTCCAGCAGTTCTACGACGGGGTCGCCATCGGCCCGAACGGCTCGGTCGTGCTCTACCGCGACGACGGCCTCCTGCTCGCCCGACGTCCCCATGACAGCACCAATGTGGGCCGCGACCTCTCCCCGTCGCTGCTGTTTCGCGAGAAGCTGAAGGCCGCCCCAGCCGGTACCTACGAGGCGGTGTCCGCCACCGACGGTGTCCTGCGGATCGTGAGCTACCGGCGGCTGGCCGCCTTCCCGCTCGTCGTCGTCGCCACCTTCGCCAAGCAGGATGTGCTCACCGACTGGTCGGCGGATGCGAAGCGGGACTTTGCCTTGGCCCTCCTGTCGGCTCTGGTCGTGGTGGGACTCGGCGCCCTGGTAACCCGGGAGGCGCGCCGCCGCGACAAGGCGGAGGCGGACCTCCAACGGCAGAGCGCGCTCACCAAGGCGACCCTGGAGAACATGGACCAGGGCATCCTGATGTTCGATGCGGCCGAGACGATCCAGATCCACAACCGGCGAGCCGCGGAACTGCTCGACCTCCCGCCCTCGCTGCTGGCGCGGCATCCGACCTTCAAGGAGGTGCGGCAGCATCAGCTCGATCACGGGGAGTTCGTGCGCAGCGACGACACCTTTCGGGAATGGGTAGTCTCGCGAGGCACCTCGGACGCTCGCCACACCTATGAGCGGGTACGCCCCAACGGCAAAGTGCTCGAAATCCGGACCGTGCCGCTCGCCGATGGCGGCGCGGTGCGCACCTACACGGATGTGACGAGCCGCAAGACCGCCGAGGTGGCGCTCGCCGAGGCGAAGGCCCTGGCCGAGGCGGCGCGTGCTCATGCGGAGCGGGTCAGCCAGGCGAAATCCGAGTTTCTCGCCTCCATGAGCCACGAGATCAGGACACCCCTCAACGGGATTCTCGGTTTCACGGATCTGATGCTGGATGCGGGCGACCTGCCTTCCGACAAGCAGCGCTATGCGGAGCGCATCCGCAGCGCGGGCGCCGCGCTGCTCACGGTGGTCGACGACATCCTCGATTTCTCCAAGATCGAGGCCGGACACATCGAACTCGACGAGCACCCGTTCTCGCTTGCGGCCCTCATCGACAACAGCGTGTCGATCGTGAAGGCGGTGGCGGACAAGAAGGGACTGGAGGTCCGCGTGGAGCTCGACGCGGACGTACCCCGCTGGGTTAACGGCGACGAAGCCCGGATGCGGCAGGTCCTGCTCAACCTTCTCAACAACGCGGTGAAGTTCACCCGGCAGGGTTCCGTCACCCTCTCGATCCGCCCCGATGGGGAAGGACGTGTGCGGGCGCTCGTGAGCGACACGGGAATCGGCATCCCGAAATCGAAGCAGGAACGGCTCTTCCTGCGTTTCTCCCAGGTGGACGGCTCCATCCGGCGCGAGTTCGGCGGCACGGGCCTTGGCCTTGCGATTTCCAAGCACCTCGTGGAGCTGATGGGCGGCACCATCGGGGTCGACAGCGCCGAGGGCCGCGGCTCGACCTTCTGGTTCACGGCCCGCCTGCCGGAGGTGGCGGCGCCAGAGGCGACGGCGCCGGTGCCGACGGCGCCACTGCCGCCGACGCGGCGGGCGCGCCTCCTCCTCGTGGAGGACGTGGAGGCGAACCAGGAGATCGCCCGCGCCGTGCTGGAGGCCGTGGGCCACCGGGTCGATGTGGCGACGGACGGCTACGAGGCCATTCGCGCAGTGCGCAATCGCGATTACGACATCATCCTCATGGACGTGCAGATGCCGGGCATGGATGGGATCACGGCAACCCGCCGCATCCGCGACCTGCCTGGTCCAGCGAGCGCCATCCCGATCATTGCCATGACCGCGAACGTGCTGCCCGAGCAGGTGGCCGAGTTCCGCCTGGCGGGCATGAACGACCACATCGGCAAGCCCTTCGACCGGGGCGAACTCTACCGCCTCATCGACCGCTGGCTCCCGGACATCGTGATCCTGGAAACCACCCCGCCCGCTCGGCCTGAGATTGAGCCCGCCGCGTTCTCCGACACCGCGGTGACATCGTCCCTCGACGCGCAGATTTATGACGACCTTGCCGCGCTTCTTGGACGCGACAAGATGGAGCGGCTTCTCGCGAAACTTGAGGGCCAAATGCAGGCTTTCGCGTCCAGCGCGGAGATCGACGCCGCGGCGCTCGCCCGGGAGGCGCACGGCCTCGTGTCCCAAGCCGGCATGCTCGGTTTCCTGGAGCTCAGCGAGAACTGCCGGACGCTGGAAGCCTTCTGCCTGTCAGGCGCGCCGGTGGCGGAGCCGCTCGACAAGGCACGCATCGCCCGAGACCGCGCCCTGCGCGACATCGAACGCCTTCGGACCGGGTTGGACCAGAACGCCGCCTAATAGCGTGGCGGGATGCGGATTAGCGGGAGAGGCTGGAGGACGAGGCACCCTTGGCGGCCGGCCGCTGCGGCGCGGCCTTGTCGGCCTGTTCGGCCGCGGCACCCTTGGGCCGAAGCACCGCGCGCAGGAAGGCGAGACCCTTCCGATCGGTTCTCAAAGCCTTGGCATCGAGCACGGGCATGACAGGCTCCCCCTCCTCGGCACGGCGACCTCGTTCAAGCGGGCGCCGGTCTAGGCTAACGGTCCTGCGACTCGTCAGGTTCCACGAACCCCAACCGGAACGGGCGAGTGATTCGCGTTATGCAACACTGGAGGCAAAGTGTGGCGGCAGACGGGCGGAGACCTATCAGGCCGCTCCGAACCGCAGCTCGCTGATCTGACGGGAGACCTCGCCCGGCCTCAGGATACAGGCCGGAAAATGGGCCTTGTTCGGCCCGTCCGGGAACCGCTGCGGCTCAAGGCATAGTCCGGCCCGGGCGCTGTAGCGCCGCCCGTCGAGGCCAGGGACCGGGATGTCGAGGAGATGACCGTCATAGAACTGCACGCCCGGCTCCGTGGTCCAGAGCTCCATCGAGACCCCGCTCCTGCGGGATTCCAGCGTCGCCGCATGGCCCAGCGCGCCTGAACTCCGCAAGGCGTAGTTGATGTCGTAGGTGGTGCGGCACTGGAGGAGCTGCGAGGCACCGATGGGACGCAAGGTCCTGAAATCGTAATCGGTGCCCTCGACATTGCGGATTTCGCCTGTCGGGATGAGGTCTCCATTGGTCGGCGTAATGTGATCGGCAGCAAGCATCAGGTGGTGCGAGCAGATGTCAGGGCCGCCGTCGAGGTTGAAGTAGCTGTGCGTCGTGAGGTTCACCGGCGTCGGCGCATCCGTGATGGCCTCCAGGGCGATCCGGAGCGTCGCGGGTCCCGTAAAGGCATAGCTGCACATGGCCACCAGACGGCCCGGATAACCCATGTCGCCATCAGGGGAGACGAGGACCAGGGTCGCGGTGGACGGGGTATGATCGGCAAGATTCCAGAGGCGCGTTCCAAAGCCCATGGGACCCCCATGGAGCTGGTGCCGCCCCTTCTCGTTCGGCAGGAGTCGGTGTGTGGTCCCGTCCAAGGTGAAGCGGGCCTGCCCAATGCGGTTGCCGTAGCGCCCGACCACCGCCCCGAAATACGGCGAGTGCGCGATGTAATCCTCGACGCTGTTGAGCCCGAGCACCACCCGCTGCGGACCGCCCCGCGCCGGCACCACGAGATCGCGGATCACGGCGCCCCAGGTGAGGATCCGCGCCTCGGCGCCGCCCTCGCTCTGGAGCGTGATCTCCAGAACGTCCGTGCCGTCCACCGTGCCGAAGCGCTCGACAGCCATACCGGCTCCTCTCAGCCCGTGAAAATGTTCGCCTTCATGCCTTTGATGCCGGTCTCGACCGCGAAAACGTGGCCGGCCATCGGGTCGATCTCCGGATCGCGGTTGATGCCAGCGGTGGTGATGTAGAGAGTGGTGAGATCGGGGCCGCCGAAGGCGCATTTCGTGACCTGCGCGGTCGGCACCGGCAGGACGCGCTCCACCGAGCCATCCGGCGCGAAGCGAGTGATGCGCGAGGCGCCCCAATGGCAGACCCACACATGGCCCTCGGCATCGACGCACATGCCGTCGGGATGGCCCCAGCCCTCCTCGAACCGGGCGAAGCGCCGCGGTTCGCCGAGGCGCCCCTGGTCGAGGTCGAGGGCGTAGATCATCCCGCCCTTGGTGTCCGTCGCGTAGAGGGTCTGCCCGTCATGGCTCGTCGCGGGACCGTTCGTGACGACGAAGCCCTCGTGGAAGCGCGTCAGCTCCTTGCCGTCGTAACGCCAGAAGGCGCCGGTGGGCTCGGATTCCCCATCGTCCATCGTACCGAAATAAATCGCTCCGTCGGGCCCCACATGGCCGTCGTTGATGCGGTTTCCGGGGCGCTCGGGCTCGGGCTGCGCGAGGGGTTGCGTCTCGCCGCCGAAGAGGTGGATGCGCACCAAGCCGGACTTGAAGCCCGCCACCACGATGTCGGGATCGTTGGTCAGCGCCACGAAGCCGACCCGTTCCGGCACCTCCGTGCGGCTGTGCTTGCCGGTCCCCGGGTGGTAGTGCCAGATCGCCGGATTCTTGATGTCCACGAAGAGCAGCGTGTCGTTGCGGTGGTCCCACAAGGCGCCCTCGCCGAGCACGCAACCGCTTGCGATCGCGACGCGTGGCGTCTCGGGATGAACCGTCGGGTTGGTCATTCAGGATCCTCTTGAGGGCATCGATCAAGGCGCACCCGGGGTAACTCCCCCCGGGCCGGGCGGTTCAATGAGGGCGCCTCAGGCGCCGAGTTCGGCCGCGAGATCGACGGCGAGGCGCAGGAGGCTGAGGTCCGATCCGGCCGGCCCCATGAGGGAGAGGCCGAGGGGCGCCCCAAGGCGCGACGCGACGGGAATCGTGATCTGCGGCACCCGGGCGAGACCCGAAAGAGCGAGCAGGTTCAAGGCTTTGTTGCGGTAGTCGTTCAGCGCCTCCTCCGGATCGGAGACGAGCGGCGCCACGTCGGGCATGGTGGGGAGGAGGAGGACGCCATCCGTGCCGAGCATGTCCGTCAGCCGGCGCGTGAAGCGCTCGCGCATGCCTGCCGCATCGTTGACCTGCGCGTCGGTGACGGCCTTCGCGAAGGCGAAGCGGTCGGCGACGCCGGGGCCGAGGGGCGGGTGATAGCGCTGGATCATCGGCCCATCCACCCGCCAGGCTTCCCGCCCCTGGATGTACCGGAAGGCCCAGTAGAGGGCCTCGAAGCCCTCCGTTGCGACCTCTACGGCATGGGCGGTGCCGAGCCGGGCCTCGATGCGCCCGACGAGCGGCGCCAGGGCACCGCGGACGTCCCGATCCAGCATGGCGAAGGCATCGGCCGCGAGCAGGAGCCGCGGCACCTGGGGCAGAGGCGTGGAATCCTCCCCAAGGAGCACGGTGCCGACCCGCCCGAAGGTGGCGCCGTCCCGGGTGAAGAACCCGCAGGTGTCGTAAGACGGCGCGAGATCGTGGCAGCCCTCGAGGCTCACGCGCCCATGGGTCGGGCGGATGCCGAAGAGCCCGCAATGGTTGGCGGGCGCCCGCACCGAGCCGCCCGTATCGGTGCCGAGGGCAAAATCGCACAGCCCGTTCGAGACCGCGGCCGCCGAGCCCGAGGAGGAGCCGCCCGGGATGCGGTCGGGCGCGGCGCCGTTCACGGGCGTGCCGAAATGGGCGTTCTTGCCGCTCATGGAGAAGGCGAGTTCGTCCGTGATGGTCTTGCCCACGAGGCGCGCGCCCGCATCGAGGAGCCGCTGCACGGTGGGGGCCGTGCGGGTCTTGATGCCTGACAGGGCAAGGAGATGGGGCGAACCGGCGCTCGTCGGGTACCCGGCCACGTCGAACAGGTCCTTTGCCGCGAAGGTGAGCCCCTGGAGGGGACCTGACGGGGCATGGGGCACCTCGACGGGCGGGTAGGGCATGAAGGCGCGGGCGGGATCGGCGGCGAGGAGCATGGGCGTTTCCGGAAGCGGCGGGACGGGGGGCAGGAGCGGCGGCGGGAGCGGCAGGGGCGGCAGAACGGGCGGCGGGAGCGGCCACGGGCGGACCGGCAGGACCCCGGCCGTGGCGCTCTGTCCCACTGCCACGCTTTTGCGCTAAAGGACAGGCCGAGGTCGGGCGGTCCGGCTTCCCTTGGCGGTGGCGCCACCTACATGTGGCGGCAGATCAACGATGCGCGCGGCGCCCTCCCCGGGCAGCCGCCCCCGCACGGAACTCAGGAGGCCCGGCCGGGTCTCCAATTCGAGAAGGACAGGTCATGGTGCTGGCACCCCTTTCCCGCAGGCTCGCCCTCGGCCTCGCGGTCGTCATGGGCCTTGGCGCGGCGGCTGGCCCGAGCCTCGCCCAGCAGCCGCCGATTCGCATCGGCGAACTCAACTCCTATTCGCGCTGGGCGGCCTTCACGGTGCCCTATCGCAACGGCTGGCAGCTCGCGCTCGACGAGGTCAACGCCAAGGGCGTGCTCGGGGGCCGCAAGATCGAGATCGTCTCCCGGGACGACGGCGCCACCACGGGGGACGCGACCCGCGTCGCCGAGGAGCTCGTGACCCGTGAGAACGTGTCGTTCCTCTTCGGCTCGTTCCTGTCGAATGTCGGCGTCGCCATGGCCGATTACGCGAACCAGAAGAAGATCCTCTACATCGCCGCCGAGCCCCTGACCGACGCCGTCACCATGGGCCAGGGCAACCGCTACACCTTCCGCGTCCGCCCCAACAACCTCATGCAGGTGGGCATGCTCGTGGAGCAGGCCAAGGCGTCGGGCGCCAAGCGCTGGGCCATCGTGGCGCCGAACTACGAATACGGCCAATCGGCCGCCGAGGTGTTCAAGCGGCTCCTCAAGGAGAAGATTCCCGGCGCCGAGGTGGTGGCCGAGCAATATCCTGCGCTCGGCAAGATCGAGGCGGGCGCCACGGTCTCGGCCATCGATCAGGCGCGGCCCGACGGCATCTTCAACGTGCTGTTCGGCGCCGACCTCACCGGGTTCGTGCGCGAGGGCAACACCCGCGGCCTCTTCGAGAAGAAGACCGTGCTGTCGCTCCTCACCGGCGAGCCCGAATGGCTGCTGCCCCTCAAGGACGAGGTGCCGGAGGGCTGGACCGTCACGGGCTATCCGTGGGACGAGATCAAGGACCCCAAGCACAAGGCCTTCGTGGATGCCTACCGGGCGAAGTTCAACGACACCCCGCGACTCGGCTCGCTCCTCGGCTACATGATCGTCCACATGATCCGCGACACCATCGAGCGCGCGGGCTCGGTGGACACGGAAGCGATGATCAAGGCGCTCGAGGACGCTAAATTCGACACGGTCATCGGCCCCGTCACCATGCGCGGCCTCGACAACCAGGCCACCATGGGCGCCTGGGTCGGCAAGCTGGTGCTCAAGGGCGCCGCGGGCGGCATGCGCGACTGGACCTATCTGGACGGCGCCGCCTTCATGCATCCGGAGGCCGAGGTGAAGGCGGCCCGGAAGGATTGATCCCGTTGCGGGACGCATCCGCCCCAGCCCTCCCCCTCGGGGGAGTGTAACTCCATGGACCTCTCCTTCATCGTCATCCAGGTCCTCAACGGGCTCGCGAGCGCGTCCTCGCTCTTCATCACCGCCTGCGGGCTCACCATCGTCTTCGGCGTGACGCGGATCGTGAACTTCGCGCACGGTTCGCTGTACATGCTGGGCGCCTACATCGCGGCGACGCTCGTGCCGCGGCTCCTCGAACTCTCGTTCGGACCCGTGACCTTCTGGGCCGGCATCCTCGCGGCGGCGCTCGCGGTCGGGCTCATCGGCGTTCTCATCGAGGTGGTGCTCCTGCGGCGCATCTACCGGGCGCCGGAGCTGTTCCAGCTCCTCGCCACCTTCGGCCTCGTTCTCGTGGTGCAGGACCTCGTGGTGCAGGCCTTCGGGCCGGAGGACATTCTCGGCCCCCGGGCGCCGGGCCTCAGGGCGCCCGTGGAGATCTTAGGGAGGCGCGTTCCCTCCTATGAACTCGTTCTCATCGCGGCGGGGCCCGTGGTGCTGGCGCTCGTCTGGCTCCTGCTCCGGCGCACGCGGTTCGGCGTGCTCGTCAGGGCCGCGACGCAGGACCGGGACATGGTGGCGTCGCTGGGGGTGAACCAGGCGGTGCTCTTTACCGGCACCCTGTTTCTCGGCGCGTTCCTCGCCGGGCTCGGCGGCGCCCTCCAGATCCCCCGCGCGCCGGCCAATACCGGCATGGACCTCTCCGTCATCGCGGAGGCCTTCGTGGTCACGGTGGTCGGCGGCATGGGGAGCGTGCCGGGCGCTTTTCTCGCCGCCCTCGTCATCGGCCAGCTCCAGGCCTTCGGCATCCTCGTCTTTCCCAAGATCACCCTCGTGGTGGTGTTCCTGCTCATGGCGGTGGTGCTGGTTTTGCGCCCCTACGGCCTCTTCGGGCGGCCGGAGATCGTGGGCGGGGGGCATGCGGTCGGCATCGCGAGCCGGCCGGGTGCGAGCGTGCGCCGGGAGACCATGGTCCTTCTCCTCGTGGCCGCCGCGCTCGCCTTCCTTCCGCTCATGGGCGACGCCTATTTTCTCAAGGTGGCCATCGAGGTTCTGATCTTCGCGCTTTTTGCCTTCAGTCTTCAGCTCCTCATCGGCGTCGGCGGCCTCGTGAGCTTCGGCCACGCGGCCTATTTCGGGCTCGGCGCCTATGGGGCGGCGCTCACCGTGAAATGGGCGCAATGGCCCATGGAGGCCGCCCTGCCGGCGGGCCTCCTCCTGGCGGGCGCGGGAGCGGCCCTGTTCGGGGCCTTCGTGGTGCGCTTGTCCGGCATCTATCTTGCCATGCTGACCCTCGCGGCAGCCCAGATCCTGTTCGCGGTCGCGTTCCAATGGGTGGAGGTGACGGGGGGCGACAACGGCATCGTGGGCGTGTGGCCCTCGTCCTGGGCCTCGGGCCGCGGCGCCTATTACCTCCTCACGCTCGCCCTCGCGGTCGCCGGGATCCTCGCCCTTCGCCGCATCATGGACGCGCCCTTCGGCTACACGCTGCGCGCCGCGCGCGATTCCGAGACCCGCGCCGCCGCCATCGGCATCGCGACCCGCCGCCACCGCTGGCTCGCCTTCACGCTCGCGGGCGCGGGCGCGGGGCTCGCCGGCGCGCTCTATGCCTTTTCGCGCGGCTCCGTCGACCCGACCGTGCTCGGCATCCCGACCTCCGTGGACGCCCTCACCATGCTGCTGCTGGGAGGCATCCAGACCGTCACCGGCCCGCTCGTCGGCGCGGCCGTGCTCCATGTGCTGCGCGACCAGATCATGCCGCTCACGGAGCTGTGGCGCCTCGTCCTCGGCCTCACCATCATCGCCCTCGTGCTGCTCTTTCCGAAGGGACTTGTGGGCACCGTGCAGGCATGGCGGGAGCGCGGGCGATGAGCGCTCGACGCACCGGATCCGACGAAGGATTCGATACCGTGCAGGCGTGGCGGGAGCGCGGGCGATGACGCTGCTTGCGGTGCACGATCTTTGTAAGAATTTCGGCGGCGTCGCGGCGGCGCGCAACGTGTCCTTTACGGTCGAGGCCGGCGCGATGGTCGCGATCATCGGGCCGAACGGGGCCGGCAAGTCCACCGTGTTCAACATGATCGGCGGCCAGCTCACCCCAGATGCGGGCCGTGTGCTGCTCGACGGCGCCGACATCACGCGGCTCGATGCGTCCGCGCGCTTTCGGCGCGGGGTCGGACGCACCTTCCAAGTCGCGCAGGTCTTCCTGTCGATGACCGTCGCCGAAACCGTGCAGATGGCGCTCGTGAGCCACCGGCACGAGACGCTGAAGCTGTGGCGGCCCGCCCGCACGCTCCACCGGGACGAGGCCGTGGCGCTGCTCGGCCGCGTCGGCATGGGAGAGGCCGCGGATCGGCCCTGCTCCACCCTCGCCTATGGCGACGTGAAGCGCGTGGAGCTGGCGATCGCCCTCGCTGGCGCCCCAAAACTTCTTCTCATGGACGAGCCCACCGCCGGCATGGCCCCCCGGGAGCGGGCCGCCCTCATGGACCTCACGGCCGCCATCGCCGAATCCGAGCGGATCGGCGTGCTCTTCACCGAGCACGACATGGATGTGGTCTTCGGCCATGCGGACCGGGTGCTGGTGCTCCTGCGGGGCGAGATCATCGCGGCCGGAACCCCGGACGAGGTGCGGGCCGACCCTCGGGTCAGGCAGGCTTACCTCGGCGACGAGCACGCATTGAAAGTCGCTCCATGAATGCGCCCCTGCTCGACGTGCGAAATCTGCGCGCCTTCTACGGTCGGGCCCAGGTGCTGTTCGGCGTCTCGCTCGCCCTCCGGCCCGGCGAGGTGGTGGCCCTCGTCGGCCGCAACGGGGCCGGCAAGACGACGACCCTGAAGGCGCTGATGGGCCTCGTCGCGGCCGAGGCCGAGCGGCTTGCCTACAAGGGCACCCCGCTCCGGGGCCTCGCCACCTACCGGATCGCCCAGCTCGGCCTCGGCTATGTGCCGGAGGAAAGGCGGGTCTTCACGGACCTCACCGTCAACGAGAACCTGGAGGTGGGCCGGCAGGCCGCCCGGGACGGGCGCTCCCCTTGGACGCCGGAGCGCCTGTTCCGGCTCTTTCCGAACCTCGCCGAGATGCGCGGCCGCTTAGGCGGCCAGATGTCCGGGGGCGAGCAGCAGATGCTCGCCATCGCCCGCACCCTCATGGGCAACCCGGACGCGATCCTCCTCGACGAGCCCTCCGAGGGCCTCGCTCCCGTTATCGTGCAGATGATGGCCGAGGCCGTGCGGGCCATGAAGGCGGAGGGGGTGGCGGTCCTCCTCTCCGAGCAGAACTGGGCCTTCGCCTCGGCCGTGAGCGACCGGGCTTGCGTGATCGAGCGCGGGGAGATCCGCTTCGAGGGATCGGTGGCCGCCCTCATGGCGGACGAAGCCCTGCGGCAGGAGACGCTGGGAGTGTGAGGGGTTTGGTGCCGCTGCGCGGCGAGTTGTTGCACTGGATCCCGGATCGGCGTGCGCGCCTTGCGGCGCTCCCTTGTCCGGGAAAAGGGGAGAGGGTGGGGTGACCCTCGACCCCTTTCCCGGACAAGTGCAGCGAAGCGGAACGCCGATCCGGGATCCAGGCCAACAAAGCTGCGGCGAAGCCGCGCCGCCAATACGAACCTTGGGCGTGGATCCGAGAAGCGTCAGCAGCGTTGACGGATCGGGTCTGAGAGCCGATATCCAGGCCAGATCCGGGGCTTGCCGCCCCAGCCTTGTCCGCATCAACCCCGCTTGAGGGCTTAGGAATTCCTGCATGGGCGTGATTCACGTGATCGACCGCGCAGGCGCGCGCCACACCTTGGAGGCCCTGGAGGGCTGGCGGGTGATGGAGATCATCCGGGACTGGAACCTGCCGATCGAGGGGATCTGCGGCGGCGCCTGCGAATGCGCCACCTGCCACGTCTTCGTGTCCGAGGATTGGCTGGACAAGCTCTATCCGGCCTCCGAGGACGAGGAAAACCAGCTCGACATGGTGCCGATCACCCGCACCAATTCCCGGCTCGCCTGCCAGATCCTCTGGACCCCCGAGCTCGACGGGCTCGAAGTCACCCTCGCCCCCGTGAGCGGCTAGAGGCTGCCTAAGACCCCTTCGCCGCATTGCAAATTCCCGGAGGCCGTGCTTGTGAAGCGGCTTCCGCAGGAGCCTTCCGACATCACCGCAGCGAACGCTTTCCTTCCCCGTGAAGGCAGCGGGCTGCAGGAGCCTTCAGACACCACCGCAGCGGACGTTGCTCTTCCCGATGAAGGCAGCGGGCTGCAGGAGCCTTCCATGACCGACAACATCGAGACGGACGTCGTCATCATCGGCGCAGGGCCGGTCGGCCTCTTCGCCGTGTTCGAGCTCGGCCTCCTCGACATCAAGGCCCATCTCATCGACATCCTGCCGAAGGCCGGCGGGCAATGCACCGAGCTCTATCCGGAAAAGCCGATCTACGACATCCCGGGCTTCCCGATCGTGACCGGCCAGGGCCTCATCGACAACCTGATGAAGCAGATCGAGCCCTTCCACCCGACCTTCCACACGGGCGAAATGGTGGCGTCGCTTGAGACGCTCGGCACCCCCGAGGCGCCGAAATTCCGCCTCACCACCGATGCCGGCACGGTCTTTACCGCGAAATGCATCATCGTGGCCGCGGGCGGCGGGTCGTTCCTGCCGAAGAAGCCGCCGATCGAGAACATCGACGCCTACGAGGGCACGGGCGTGCACTACGCCGTGCGCAAGATGGAAGCGTTCCGGGGCAAGAAGATCCTCATCGTGGGCGGCGGCGATTCCGCCCTCGACTGGACCGTGAACCTCCAGCCGCTCTCCGAGCGCCTGACCCTCCTCCACCGCCGGGACGCCTTCCGGGCCGCTCCCCACACGGTGGAGCAGATGCGCTCCCTCGTCGCCTCCGGCGACATGGACATGCATCTTGGCCAGGTGGTGGCCCTGAAGGGCGAGGCGCCGGTACTCGAAGCCGTGGTGGTGCGACGCGACGACGGTTCCACCTTCGAGGTGCCCTGCGACGTGATGCTGCCCTTCTTCGGCCTCACCATGAAGCTCGGCCCCATCGCCGATTGGGGCCTGAACCTCAACGAGAACCTGATCCCGGTCGATACGGAGAAGTTCGAGACGAACGTCCCGGGCATCTTCGCCATCGGCGACATCAACCACTATCCGGGCAAGCTGAAGCTCATCCTCTCGGGCTTCCACGAGGGCGCGCTCGCGGCCCAGAAGGTGCACCGCTACGTGTACCCGGACAAGAAGCTGCTCTTCCAGTACACCACGTCCTCCTCGAGCCTGCAGAAGAAGCTCGGCGTGGCGGCCTGACGGACTGGCTGTCGGCTGGGAGCCTGCGGAAGCGGCTCGGCGTGGCGGCTTAAGGCGCCCCGTCGAGCGCCCGCACGATGCGCTGGAGGATCGGGTCGACCACGCCCATCTCCAGAAGGTGCTCGTGGGTGGAGCGCACATAATCGGGATTGGCGCCGGACACGCCCCGGCCCTGCGCCACGAAGCGGACGAGGTCCTCGTCCGAGAGGCGGCCCGCATATTGCGGATGGGCGCGGTCGACCACGTAGGCCACGGCGCTCAACCGGCGCCCGTCGTCGAGGCGGACGGCGAGGCGGCGCTCCAGGTACACCGCCGTCACCTGCTCGCGCTCCCTCAGGTAACTCAGCGTAGCCTCGGCCTCCGCGGCGGCGACCCGGAAGGCAACCCCGTGGCAGCGCCCGCCCCGGTCGAGGCCGAGCACCAGCCCCGGCCGTTCCGGGGTGCCGCGATGGACATGGGAGAGCACGCACAGCGAGCGGTGATAGCCATGGACCGAGGCATGGCGACGCTCCTGAAAGGGAAAGCCCGGACGCCACATGAGCGACCCGTAGCCGAACACCCACAAATCCGCCGCATGCCCGGTCATCGTATCAGTCACTGTCCCGCTCTTGCTCACCCTTGCCCGCACCGGCGGCGAACGGCTACGGGACCCCGACCGAACGTGTACGCACCCGCCCCGCCAGGCCCCAGCGGCTAACAGCTCCGGACCCGGCTTTCAACGCATCCGGTCGGCCCGGCCGATCAACGCATCCCATCGGCCCCGCCGATCCCAGAGGAGACCCGCATGGCGCACAGTGCCGCTCCGGCCGCCAAGCCCTATAGCCGCTTCTGGCTCTACACGCCCTTCCTGCTCCTCGCCCTCGTGGCCGTCGCCTGGAGCGTCGCCTGGTTCGTGATCCGCGGTCGCGCCGGGGAGGCCCTGGACCGCCTCCTCGCCGCCGAGGCGGGCGCCGGGCGCGAATGGACCTGCACGGACCGCCGCATCGGCGGCTATCCGTTCCGCATCGAGGTCGCCTGCGCGCAGCTCACCTTGAAGCACGGCGCGCTCACGGGCTCCTTCGGGCGCGTCCAATCCGTGGCGCAGGTCTACCAGCCCCGCCACGTGATCACCGACATCGCCGGCCCCCTCACCCTCACGGACGGGCAGGCGACCCTCGAGGCCCGCTGGCGGCTGCTGGAGACGAGCGTGCGCGCCTCGAGCCGGGGCTTCGAACGGGGCTCCCTCGTCGCCGAGGAGCCGCAGATCCGCGTGACGGGACCCGGCCTCGGCGAGACGGCGCTCGCGAGCGGGCGCCTGGAGGCCCATCTGCGGCCGAACCCCGCCCGCGCCCCGGAGGGCGCCTATGACGCGGCGATCAGCGCAACGCAGGCCCGGCTCCCGGGTCTCGACGCCCTCATCGGCGGCGGCGAGCCCACGGACCTCCAGATCGATCTCACGGCGACGCAGGCCCAGGGCTTTCGCGGCCGCCCGGTGGTCGAGGAGGTGGAACGCTGGCGGCAGGCGGGTGGCCGGCTCGACGTGCTCCAGCTTGCCCTCGCGAAGGGCGCCCGCCGGGTCCAGGCCAAGGGCGAGCTGCGCCTCGACGAGCTCCACCGGCCGGCTGGCGAATTCGCGGTCTCGGCCGCGGGGGTCGAGGGCCTCATCGGCGCCGTCACCGGCGGGCGCATCGGGGGCAATCTGTTGGGGGCCCTCCTCGGGCAGCCGGCGCCGGCCGCGCCCGCCGCGACGCCGAACCAGCCGGCCCTCACGCCCCTGCCGCCCCTGCGCCTCGACAACGGCCGCCTCGCCGTCGGCCCCTTCGTGATCCCGAACCTGCGCCTACCGCCACTCTATTGAGGGGTCGTATCCTTCCGGCGCCCGAAATCGGGCTCCGGGGTCTCCTGGCCGAGCGAGATGATGCCCCGGCGGATGGCGCGGGTGCGGGTGAACAGGTCGTGGAGCTTGTCGCCCTCGCCCCAGCGGATGGCGCGGGCGAGGAGCGCGATGTCCTCGTTGAGGCGTCCCAGCATCTCCAGCACCGCATCCTTGTTGTGCAGGAAGATGTCCCGCCACATGGTCGGGTCGGAGGCGGCGATGCGGGTGAAATCGCGAAAGCCGCCGGCCGAGAACTTGATCACCTCGGATTGGGTGACCGTCTCGAGATCCGCAGCCGTGCCCACGATGTTGTAGGCGATGAGGTGCGGCACGTGGCTCGTGATGGCGAGCACGAGATCGTGGTGCTGCGGCGTCATCACCTCCACGTTGGAGCCCATGGCGGACCAGAAGGCCTGCACGTGCTCGACGGCATCCGGGTCGGTGCCCTCGGGCGGCGTGAGAATGCACCAGCGATTGTGGAAGAGCGTGGCGAAGCCCGCATCGGGGCCGGAATGCTCCGTGCCGGCCACCGGATGCGCCGGCACGAAGGCGACGCCCTCCGGCAGATGCGGCATCACCTGCGCCACCACGGAGCCCTTCACGGAGCCAACATCCGAGACGATGCAGCCGGCCCGCAGCATCGGCGCCATCGCCTGCGCCACGGCCCCGCACACGCCCACCGGCACGCACAGGATCACCCCGTCGGCCTCCGAGGCGGCAGCGGCGGCGTCGGCGGTCGACTCGTCGGCGAGGCCGAGTTCCCGCACCCGGGCGAGCACCGCCTCATCCCGGTCCACGGCGACGATGGCGCGGGCAAGGTTCAGCTGGCGCGCGGCCCGGGCGATCGACGAGCCGATGAGCCCGAAGCCGACGATGACGAGGCGCTCGAACAGGGGCTTTTCGCGCGGGGCGCCCAGACGATCAGGCATGGACCGGTGCCTTCAGGAATTCGGCGAGCGCCGCGACCACGAGGCGGTTCGCCTCCTCCGAGCCCACGGTGAGGCGGAGCGCCTCCGGCAGCCCATAGGCCTCCACCCGCCGCAGGATCAGCCCCCGCGCGGTGAGGAACGCATCCGCGTCCTTCGCGCCGCGCCCGGCCTTAGCGGGAAAGTGGATGAGCAGGAAGTTCGCGACGCTCGGCGTGACCGTGAGCCCCAGGGCCTCGATCTCGCCCGTGAGCCAGGCGAGCCAGCGCTCGTTATGGGCAAGGGCCGCGGCCGTGTGGGCCTCGTCCTGCACGGCCGCGATGCCGGCCGCGATGGCCGGGCCGTTGACGTTGAAGGGTCCCCGGATGCGGTTCACCGCATCCACCACATGGGCCGGCCCCACCATCCAGCCGAGCCGCAGGCTGGCGAGCCCGTAGATCTTCGAGAAGGTGCGGGTCATCACCACGTTCTCGGAGGTGGCGACGAGTTCGAGCCCGGCCTCGTAATCGTTCCGGCGCACATATTCCGCATAGGCCGCGTCGAGCACCAGGAGCACCTGCGGCGGCAGGCCCGCATGGAGGCGCTTCACCTCGTCGAAGGGCACGTAGGTGCCCGTCGGGTTGTTGGGGTTCGCGAGGTACACAATCCGGGTGCGTTCGGTGACGGCGGCGAGAATCGCGTCCACGTCCACCCGGCAATCGCGTTCCTTCGCCACCACGGGCGTGCCGCCGGCGGCCAGGATCGCGATCCGGTACACGAGGAAGCCGTGCTCCGTGTAGATGCCCTCGTCGCCGGGGCCGAGATAGGCGTTCGTCAAAAGCGTCAGAAGCTCGTCGGAGCCCGAGCCGCAGACGATGCGGGCGGGATCGAGCCCGTATTTCGACCCGATCGCCTCGCGCAGGCGCGCCGCGGTGCCGTCCGGATAGAGTTCGAGATGGTCCGTGTCGCGATAGGCCTGGAGCGCCCTCGGCGAGGGGCCGAGCGGCGTCTCGTTGGAGGAGAGCTTGTGGATCTTGTGCACCCCCTTCGCCGCGCTCTTGCCGGGCACATAGGCCTCGATCTGCATGACGCCGGGGCGGGGCTCGGGACGGGCGGGCATCGGGGGTTCCTGACGGGGCATCGCGGGACAGGCAATCGGAGCGAGGGTCCTAGCGCAGCTCAAGGCGGATTTCACGCATAAAGGTGCGACCAGGGACCGGGGCGCGTCGCCTCACGACACCCGGAACCGTCCTGCAAGGTGCGCACGGGGGACGGGGCGCGGCCTCACGACACCCGGAACCGTCCTGCAAGGTACGGCCGAGGACGGCACGCGGCCTCACGACACCCGGAACCGTTCCGCGTGGCTTCCCACCTCCACCAGGGAGGCAAGGCCCGCGCCCTCGCGGGCGAGCGCCTCCCGCAAGGAGTCCGGGGCGAGGCCCCCGGGAGCGGCGAGGAGCACGGAGAGGCCCGTCCCGTCACCCGCGCTCGCCACCACCTCGCCCCCGAGCGCCTGGAGGGCCGCGGTCGCGGTGTCGCGCCAGCGGTCGAACTGGGCCGCGTAGAGGATGACGTCCCGCACGGCCGCGTCCGCGAGGGGCTTGGCGATGAGGAAGACGGGCGTGCTCGCCGGGTGGTCCTCCCGCTCCACGAAGGGCAGCCGCGCGATCACCTTCGGGCGCCCCTCCCCCGCGAGCGCCCGCCACCAGGCGCCCGCCGAGGCGCCCTGGTCGAGCCGGAACACGCCGAGATCGCCCCGCGCCCGCGCCACCGCCTCGATCACGGCGGCCGCGCTCTCGTGGGGCCGGTAGGGCACCGTGAAACCGAAATGGAAGCGCACGGAATCGCGCATCGGCGCGTCGCCGCCGGAGATGTCCGCATGGACGCCATAGGGCGCCTGAACAAAGGTGAAGGTGGCGATGATGACCCGCCAGATGCTCTCCACCGTATCGAGGGGCAGAAGCCCCCGGTGCCGCCCGACGAGGAGCCGCATCATCGAAGATTCCCGGGCCGGCCGGAAGGCGGAGCCGGATTCGGAGGTCTTCTTCACGGCGATGAGCCGGTCGATGATCCGCCCCCGCTCCATGAGGAGCTCGTGCATCGCCTCGTCGATCCGGTCGATCTCCCGGCGCAGATCGGCGAGGGACGGGGCGGGTGTCGGGGCGGGTTCTTGAGCCATGCGCCACCTTTGGCAGGGGCGGGCTGGGCTGCCAAGGGGTCCCGAGGGTGGCGCCGGGACGGGGCGATCCTGGCTTTGGAAGAAGGAGCGGCTTCGCCGCAGAGTTATGCACTGGATCCCGGATCTGCGTCCGCTCCGCTTTGCTGCGCTCCCTTGTCCGGGAAAGGGCGTTCAGGGTGTGATCACCCTCTAGCCTTTTCCGGACAAGTGCAGCGAAGCGGAACGCCGATCCGGGATCCAGGCCAACGAACCAGCGGCGAAGCCGCCCCGCTCCCGCGCCCCGCGGCCTTCGTTGACTCATCCGCTCTCCTTGCCGATATGTTCGGAAAATCGAACGATCGACCCGTGTCCCAGTCCCTGCTGATCTCCGAGCCGAAGAACCAGATCGACGAGCCGTCGAGCCCGGTGGCGCGTTTTTCGGCGGCCGAGCCGCTGGTGATGGATGCGGGCGTGGCGCTGGCGCCCTGGCAGATCGCCTATCAGACCTACGGGACGCTCAACGGCGCCAAATCGAACGCCGTCCTCATCTGCCATGCCCTCACGGGCGACCAGCATGTGGCGAACCAGAACCCGGTGACGGGGAAACCCGGCTGGTGGGAGACCATGGTGGGGCCGGGGCGGCCCATCGACACGGATCGCTTCTTCGTCATCTGCGCCAACGTGATCGGCGGCTGCATGGGCACCACGGGCCCAGCCTCCCTGGACCCGGCGACCGGGCGCGCCTACGCCCTCGATTTTCCCGTGGTGACGATCCGCGACATGGTGCGGGCGCAGGCGGCGCTCATCGACCGGCTCGGGATCGAAAGCCTGTTCTGCGTCGTCGGCGGGTCCATGGGCGGCATGCAGGTCCTGCAATGGGCCGTGAGCTATCCGGACCGCGTCTTCGCGGCGCTGCCGATCGCGACGGCCGCCCGGCATTCGGCCCAGAACATCGCCTTTCACGAGGTGGGCCGCCAAGCCGTGATGGCCGATCCCGATTGGCGCGGCGGCCGCTACATCGAGGCGGGCACGCGGCCCTCCAAGGGACTCGCGGTCGCCCGCATGGGCGCGCACATCACCTATCTGTCCGAGATGGCGCTGCACCGAAAATTCGGGCGCAACTTCCAGGATCGGGCGGCCCCTACCTTCTCCTTCGATGCGGATTTCCAGATCGAGAGCTACCTGCGCCACCAGGGCATGAGCTTCGTCGAGCGCTTCGATGCCAATTCCTATCTCTACGTGACCCGCGCCATGGATTATTTCGATCTTGCCGCGGAGCACGGGGGCGTTCTCGCAAAGGCGTTTCGCGGCACGCGCACCCGCTTTGCCGTCATCTCCTTCACATCGGACTGGCTCTTCCCGACGGCGGATTCCCGCGCCCTCGTCCATGCCCTCAACGCGGCCGCCGCTTCGGTTGGCTTCGTGGAGATCGAGAGCGACAAGGGGCACGATGCCTTCCTGCTGGAGGAGCCCGAGATGTTCGCGGCGGCGCGCGGCTTCATCGAGGGCGCGGCGAGCGCCCGGGGGCTCGCGTGATGGCGGCACGGACGGCGGCGCGGCTGGCTCCGGCCGGCCCACAGCTCGACGGAACGCGCCTCGATTTCCTTCTCGTCGCCGAGATGGTGGAGCCCGGCTCCCGCGTGCTCGATGTGGGCTGCGGCGACGGCTCGCTCCTCGCCCTGCTCCGGGAACGCCGGGGGGCCGACGCGCGCGGCATCGAACTCTCCCGGGAGGGGGTGAGCGCCTGCCTTGCCAAGGGCCTGCCGGTGATCCAGGGGGACGCGGACCAGGACCTTGCGGATTATCCCGACGACGCCTTCGACTACGTGATCCTCTCGCAGACGATCCAGGCGACGCGCCGGCCCCGCGTGGTGCTGGAGCACCTCCTGCGCATCGGCCGGCGGGCCATCGTGTCCTTCCCGAATTTCGGGCATTGGCGCGTGCGCTACGATCTTGCCGTGGGCGGGCGGATGCCGGTGACCGAGAACCTGCCGGACGCGTGGTACGACACGCCCAACATCCATTTCTGCACCATCCGCGATTTCGTGGAGCTGTGCCGCGTGGTCGGCGCCCAGATGGACCGGGGCGTCGCCCTCGACGCGGGCGGCCGCCCGATCCGCGTGGCGCTGCCCTGGTGGGCCTGGAACCTGTTCGGCCAGCAGGCCGTGTTCCTGCTGCGGCGAAGCTAGAAGCGGCGGCGGGGCGCGCCGACGAAATCGCGCAAGGCCCCACTCGCCGCCCGCGAGCGGATGCAGGTCCCGCATCGTGCCCTTCGAATGAGCGGCGCCTCATTCACGGCTGGCCAGCGGGTGCAGATCCCGCACCATGCCCTTCGAATGACGGAGCCCTACTCGCCGCCCGCGAGCGGATGCAGGTCGCGCACCATGCTCTTCAGTCGCTCGTCGAGCACATGGGTGTAGATCTGGGTCGTCGAGATGTCGGCATGGCCCAGGAGCTCCTGCACGATGCGCAGGTCCGCGCCGTTCTGGAGAAGATGGCTCGCGAAGGCGTGGCGCAGGACGTGGGGGCTGACGAGGTCGGTCCGCAGGCCCGCGGCGGCGGCGGCGGTCTTGAGGTCGCGGGCGAAGGCCTGGCGGGTCAGGTGGCCGGAGGCGCTGTCCGCCGGGAAGAGCCAGGGGCCGGGGGAGGCCTCGACCTTTTCGAGGAGCGCAAGGTAAGCCTTGGCGGCATTGCGCGCCGCGTCCGTGAGCGGCACCAGCCGTTCCTTGGCGCCCTTGCCGCGCACCACGAGAAACCGTTCGCGGGTGCGGGCGGCGCTGCGGGGAAGCGCGATGAGTTCCGAAACGCGCAGGCCCGTGGCGTAGAGGAGTTCGAGAAGGCAGGCCATGCGGGATGCCCGCAGGCGCTCGCCGGGCGCCGCCTCGGCCCGGGCGGCCGCCTCGTGGGCCACGGTCAGCAGGCGGTCCACCTGCGCCACGGAGAGCACCTTCGGCAGAACCCGGCCGCGCTTGGGCGCCGCGACGGCGGCCGTGGGATCGGCGGGCGCATAGCCCTCCGCGTAGAGAAACTTATGGAATTGCCGCACGGCCGAGAGCCGCCGCGCCGCGGACGATGCCTTGAGGCCGCGCTCCTCGAGGCTTCCCATGAAGCCCCGGACCAAGGCCGCCGAAGCCCCGTCGGGCATGGACGCCTGCTCGGCCAGATAGGCGAGGTAATCGTCGAGGTCCCGGCGGTAGGCGTCGAGGGTGTTGCGCGAGGCGCCCCTCTCGGCCGCCAGCATGTCGAGGAAGAGGGCCGCGAGGCGGGCGCCGCTCATGGCAGGGCCACCGGGGACGGACGATCGAAGGCAGGATCGGGGCTGGACGGGGCGCCTGTCATCCGGTCACCGGACTGAAAGCGAGACCGAAGGCGGCCTCAGCGGGAGGGCAGGCGGTTATAGGGGATCGTCACCGTCATGTCCCGGGGCTCGGGCTCCACGAAGGACGCCAGAAAATACATGGCCGCGAAGCCGATCCCGGCCAGGACCGCAACGACGACGAGAAATCGGAACAGGGTGGGCACGGGCGTCTCTAAACGTTGCCGGGTTGTACATCACGGAGGAGCCGGAAAGGCAAGGGTCGGCGAACCGTTGCTGCACGGGATGGGCCAGGACAGGCGGGCGCGTTGCCCTTGGCTCTTTATAGGACTCGCATGGCTCAGGTTAAGGACCTGGCCTCGACCGCGCTCGGGGGACCGCCCCGAGGCCACGGCCCGTCCCTGTGACAGCGCCCCCTCTCTCATGCTAAGGGAGGGGACATGAACGAAATGAGCCGCTTGAGCCCGCTCCCGCCCGAGGCGGAGCGGGGCTCCGGGCGCCTGTCGCCGGGCGACCACCCGATCCGCCGCCGGCTCGGCGGGCGCTCCATCGTGCTCGTGGGCCTCATGGGCGCGGGCAAGAGCACCGTCGGGCGCCGCCTTGCCCAGAAGCTCGGCCTCCCCTTCCGCGACGCGGACCAGGAGATCGAGGCCGCGGCCGGCATGACGATTCCCGACATCTTCTCGATCTACGGCGAGCCCTACTTCCGGGACGGGGAGCAGCGGGTGATCGCCCGGCTCCTCCAGGAGGGCCCCATGGTGCTCGCCACGGGCGGCGGCGCCTTCATGAACGAGGAGACCCGCGCCCGCATCCGCCAGGACGGCATCTCCATCTGGCTGCGGGCCGATCTCGACGTGCTCATGCGCCGGGTGCGCAAGCGCCAGAACCGGCCGCTGCTGCAGAACCCGGACCCCGAGGGCACCATGCGCCGGCTCATGGACCTGCGGCACCCGGTCTATGCCCTGGCGGACCTGACGGTGGAATCCCACGAGGCCCCCCACGACCGCGTGGTGGTCGAGACCCTGAAGGCGCTCGAGGCTTGGCTCGTGGACCAGGGCGAGGGCATCCGATGAGCGCCTCCCCGGCCCATCGGGCCCCGGGCCCGCTCGTGGTGCCGGTGCCCCTCGGCGAGCGCGCCTACGACATCCTGGTCGGCCGCCACGTTCTGGACGAGGCCGGCCCGCGGATCGCGGCTTTCGGCGCCCGCGCGGCGGCGATCGTCACGGACGCTGCGGTCGGCCCGCTCTATGCGGAGCGCCTCGCCGGCGCCCTGACCGCGGCGGGCCTTCGCACGAGCATCGTCACCATCCCTCAAGGGGAGGGCTCCAAGGCTTACCAGACCCTGGCGGAGGTCTGCGACGCGGTGATCGCCGCGCGCATCGAGCGCGGGGACCTCGTGGTGGCCCTCGGCGGCGGCGTGGTGGGCGACCTCGCCGGCTTCGCTGCGGCCGTGGTCCGGCGCGGCGTGCGCTTCGTCCAGGTGCCCACGACCCTGCTCGCCCAAGTCGATTCCTCGGTCGGCGGCAAGACCGGCATCAATTCGCGCCACGGCAAGAACCTCGTTGGCGCCTTCCACCAGCCGAGCCTCGTCCTCGCGGACACGGCGCTCCTCGACACGCTCCCGGCCCGGGAGATGCGGGCGGGCTATGCGGAGGTGGTGAAATACGGCCTCATCGACAGCCCGCGCTTCTTTGCCTGGTGCGAGGCGAACTGGCAGGGCGTCTTCCAGGGCGGCGCCGCCCGGGACGAGGCGGTGGCGGAGAGCTGCCGCGCCAAGGCGGCCGTGGTGGTGCGGGACGAGCGCGAGGAGGGCGACCGCGCCCTGCTCAACCTCGGCCATACCTTCGGCCACGCCCTGGAGCGGATCGCGGCCTACGACCCGGCCCGCCTGGTGCATGGGGAGGGCGTCGCCATCGGCCTTTGCCTCGCCTTCCGCTTCTCCGTGCGCCGGGGGCTCTGCGACCCGGTTGATGCGGAGCGCGTGGAGCGCCATCTGAGAGGCGTCGGCCTGCCGACGCGCCTTGCCGAGATGCCGGGCGGCTGCGGCAGCCTGGAGGATCTTCTCGATGCCATGGCACAGGACAAGAAGGTGAAGGCCGGTGCCCTCACCTTCATTCTCGCCCGCGGCATCGGCCGCAGCTTCATCGCGCCGAACGTGCCCGTGGAGGACGTTCGCGCCTTCCTCGACGCCGAGATCGACGCGCCGGCTCCCTGACGATTCACCCCCAACGACGAGACCTTTTCTCGCCCCGCCATGACCGAAGACCCCTCCATCGATCTGTGGTTCGCCGCCCTGATCGTGATCGCCTGCCTTGTCCTCTCGGCCTTCTTCTCCGCTGGCGAGACGGCCTTCACCGGTGCCTCGCGAGCCCGCATGCTGGCGCTGGAGAAGGGTGGCGACCCTCGCGCCCGCATCGTGAACCGCCTGCTCATCATGCGCGAGCGCTTCATCGGCGCCATGCTGATCGGCAACAACATCGTCAATATCGGCGTGTCGGCCTTCACCACGAGCGTGCTGGTGGGCACGTTCGGCGATGAGGGCGTGGTCTATGCCACCCTCATCATGTCGCTCCTCGTGATCGTGTTCTCCGAGGTGCTGCCGAAGACCCTCGCCATCACCTCGCCGGACACGGTGTCCCTGCGCTTCGCGCGGCCGGTCTATTGGGTGGTGCTGATCCTCGGCCCCCTGGCGCTCGCCATCGAGCGCCTCGTGAAGGCGATGCTGCTCCCCTTCGGCATCCGCATCGGCGAGAATGCCCTCATCCTCTCGGCCTCGGACGAGCTGCGCGGCCAGGTGGACCTCCTGCACAAGGAGGGCGGCGTGGTGAAGGACGAGCGCGACATGCTCGGCGGCCTCCTGGATCTCGCCGACCTCACGGTCTCCGAGGTGATGGTCCACCGCACCAAGATGCGCACCATCAACGCGGATCTCTCGTCGGAGGAGATCGTGCGCGAGGTCCTGTCCTCGCCCTACACGCGCCTGCCCCTGTGGCGCGGCAGCCAAGAGAACATCGTCGGCGTGCTCCACGCCAAGGACCTGCTGCGGGCGCTCGATGCGGTGGGTGGCGACGCCTCGAAGCTGCGCGTCGAGGCCATCGCGCTGGAGAGCTGGTTCGTGCCGGACACCACCTCCCTGCGCGACCAGCTCAAGGCGTTCTTGTCCAAAAAGACCCACTTCGCCCTCGTGGTGGACGAGTACGGCGAGGTGATGGGCCTCGTGACCCTCGAGGACATCCTTGAGGAGATCGTCGGCGACATCAAGGACGAGCACGACGTGTCGGTGACCGGCGTGCGCCCGCAGCCCGACGGCTCGGTGAACGTGGACGGCTCCGTGCCGATCCGCGACCTCAACCGCGCCATGGACTGGGACCTGCCCGACGAGGAGGCCACCACCATCGCGGGCCTCGTGATCCACGAGGCGCGCACCATCCCGGATGCCGGCCAGGCCTTCACCTTCCACGGCTTCCGCTTCCAGGTGCTGCGCAAGAGCCGCAACCGCATCACGGCCCTGCGGATCACGCCGCTCACCGCACGCGGGCGCCGGGCGGCGGAGTAGGCGGCAAATTCCGGCTGAGTTCCATCCTCAACAGGCGGAGCGGCTTCGCCGCAGGTCTTTTCACTGGATCCCGGATCTGCGTCCGCGAGGCGTTTCCTCGCTCCCTTGGCCGGGAAAGGGGTAGGAGGGTGCTGTCACCCTGAACGCCCTTTCCCGGCCAAGTGCAGCGAAGCGGAACGCGTAAGCCGGGATCCAGAGCAAGAACCGGCGGCGAAGCCGCACCGCATACCCGGGAAGGGGCGCTACTTCAGAAAGCCGACAAGCGCCTCGTTCACCGCATCGGCCTCCTCGAGATGCACCCAATGGGTCGCCTGCGGCATCCAGAGCGGGCGGCCGTCGCGGCAGAGCGCGAGGCTCGCCTCGGCGAGGCCGCGCTCGAGGAACCGGTCCCCCTCGCCCCAGATCACGAGGGTCGGCGGGTCGACGCGCGGATCGGGCAGGCTCGGCCTGTGGCGGAGCGCCCGGTACCAGTTGAGCATGCCGGTGAGCGCGCCGGGTTGCGCCCAGGCGGCATCGTAGGCGCGCAGATCCTCGTCCGAGAAGGTGCCGCGGCGGCTTGAGCCGCGCAGGCTCCGGCGGAGCGCGGAAAATCCGTCGCGGGCGAGCATCCGCTCCGGCAGCCAGGGGATCTGGAAGAAGCCGATATACGAACTCTTCGCCATCTGGCTCGGGTGGCGGCGCATATAGGCGCCGACGACGGCAGGGTGCGGCGCGTTGAGGATGACGAGGCGGTCGATGAGGCCGGGTCGGCGGCTTGCGGCCCACCAGGCGACGAGGCCGCCCCAATCGTGCCCCACGAGACGGCAGCTCTCGCGGCCATAGGAGCGCACCAGCGCCTCCAGGTCGGCGACCAGGGTGTCAAGCTCATAGGCGCGCACGCCCTGCGGCTTGTCGCTGAGATTGTAGCCGCGCTGATCGGGCGCCACCACGCGAAAGCCCTGCGCGGCCAAGGCCTCGATCTGCCGCCGCCAGCCCCACCAGAATTCCGGGAAGCCGTGGAGGAGCACCACGAGCGGCCCGTCCGCGGGCCCGGCCTCCGCCACGTGGAGGGCGATGCCGTTGACCGTGCGGTGGGCTGTGGTGATGCCTGGCATGAACGCTCCTCCGGTCAGATCGTGGGCTCGGCCACCCGCGGCGGGACAGGCTCGCTCGCCATGAACTGCGCCCGGGCGAGCTCCGCGAACTTGCCGCCGCGGGCGACCAGATCGTCGAAGCTGCCGGATTCGATGATGCGGCCCGCCTCGAAGACGAGGATGCGGTCCGCGTTGCGGATGGTGGCGAGCCGGTGGGCGATCACGAAGGTGGTGCGGCCCTTCATGACCTCGTCGAGGGCCATCTGAAGCTTGCGCTCGGTCGCCGCATCGAGGGCGGAGGTCGCCTCGTCGAGAATGAGGATCGGCGGGTTCTTCAGGAGCGCCCGGGCGATGGAAAGACGCTGGCGCTCGCCGCCGGAGAGGGAGCGGCCGCGCTCGCCGATCACCGTGTCGAGCCCGTCCGCCTGGCGGGTGATGAACTCGAGGGCCTGGGCGCGCTCCAGGGCCTCCAGCATCTCCGCGTCGCTCGCATCCATGCGCCCGACCTGGAGGTTCTCGCGGATGGTGCGGGCAAAGAGCATGGGCTCCTGGAACACCACGCCGATATTGCGCCGGAGCGAGGCGAGGGTCACGTCGCGAATATCGTCCCCGTCGATGCGCACCACGCCCGATTGCGGATCGAAGGCCCGGTGGAGGAGGCCGAGCGTGGTGGACTTGCCCGAGCCCGTGGAGCCCACGAGCGCCACGGTCTCGCCGGGCTGCACGTGGAAGCTCACGTCCTGCACGGCGGAGCGCTTGCCGTCATAGGAGAAGCTCACGTCCTCGAAGGCGGTCTCGCCGCGGAAGCGCTCCACGTTCCTGGCGTTCGGCTTGTCGTGCACGGCCGGCACCGTGTCGAGGATGTCGAAGAACTCGCGCATCTTCGGCGCCTGCATGAAGAGCTGGTTCACGAAGCTTACCGCCTGTTCGAGGCGCCCGATCAGCATGGTGGCGATCGACATGAAGGTGACGACCTCGCCGATGGTGGCAAGGCCGTTGAGATGCAGCCAGGTGCCCACGAGGAAGATCGCCGTCACCGTGATGGTGGCGGAGGCCCGCGTCGCGACGGAGGCGAGCGCCCACCAGGAGAGCACCGGGTTCTGCGCCTGGAGAAGCTGGTGGATGATGTTTTGGAGCGCCCGCGTCTCGGCCTCGATGCGGGTAAAGGATTGGATCACCGGCACGTTGCCGAGCGCATCCGAGGCGTGTTCCGCAAGGCTCGAATGATAGCGCTCCACGGAACCCTGGAGGCTTTCCGTCTTGCGCACCACGATGGTGGTGAGGATCGTGAAGATGACGACGAGGATGACGAGGAGAAGTCCCAGGCGCCAGTTGAGGAAGAGCGTGAGCGGCAGCAGGATGCCGAGGGCCACGAAGGCGGACAGGTGCTCGCGGAAGAAGCCGAGCCAGAGCCAGGCCATGCCGTTGGAGCCCTCCAGCATCACCTTCAGCACCCGGCCCGAATGGGTGGAGGTGTGGAAGGCGAGCGGCAGCTCCAGCACGTGCTCGAAATAATTGGCCATCACCCCAAGGCGCCGGCGATGCGAGAGCCGGTCCGCATGGAGCGCCACGAGGACGCCGGCCCCGATGGTGAAGAGGCCGAAAGCCACCCAGGCGAGGATGAGCGGGGTGAGCGTGCCGAAGGTGACGGGCGTCGCCCCCGCGCGCTGGGCGCCCGTGAGCACGTCGATGATGCGCCCGAACAGGATCGGCTCGGCGAAGGCCGTCACCGCAAGCGCCACGTTGGCGAGCGCGAGCCAGGCGCCGACCTTGAGGTCGGAGCCGAGCTGGCCAAGGACGCGGGAATAGAGACGAACGAGCCACATGCGGGATCACCGGGGGTAAGGGCGGCGCACCATGGCGGCGCTCGGAGCCGCCCGCAAGGGGCGGCCGGCTTTGGGGCCACCCGCAAGGAGCGCGGTTTTCGAGCCCGCCCGCAAGGGGCGGCGGGCTTCAGTCCCGGCGCGCCGCATCCATGAGATCGGCGACCGCTTGCGCCGTGGGGGCGCCGGTCGCGCGGAGCCCCGCCACTGCGCCCTCATGATCGGGCCGTCCCTTGTGCTGACCGAGCTTCCATTGCCCCTCCAGGCTCTCAACCGTAACGACGATCCCCACGATCGCGTTCAGCATGGCCTCGATCCGGCGCGGATCCATCTTGTCCGAGGTCCACGGCTTCTTGGGGAGCCGCTCCTCGAAGAGGGCCGAGAGCCGGTCCACATGGGCGCGCAGCTCGGAGGGATCCATCGGGCGCGCCCGCCCGGCCGCATGGACCGCCACGTAGTTCCAGGTCGGCACCTGGTTCTCCGAGACGTACCAGTCGGGGGAGATGTAGGCGTCGGGGCCCTGGCAGGTGAGCAGAACCTCGGGGTTTCGCGCGATCGCCGCGTGTATCGGGTTGGCCCGCGCCACGTGGAGTTCGAGGGTGCCGGCCGTGCCCTCGGGGCCCGGGTCGTAGAGGAAGGGCGCATGGACCGCGATGGGGCGCGGCCCATCGAGGGCTATGAGGGTGCCGAAGCCCTGGCGGACGAGGTGCTCCCGCATGGCGACGGGATCGGCCTTGAAGGCTGGATGGACGTACATGAATGTGCTCCGGAGACGAGGGGAGCCGGAGCGGATGTCCCACGACGAGGCCGCACCGGCGGCCAGATCGGGGTTTGAGACGGGCTGTCTGAGGTTCAGGCGCGCGCCACCGATCCGGCCAGGGAGGCACGGCGTCGGGCGAGGGCGGCGGGGGCGTGAACCATGGGCTGGCGGTTAAGCCTCTCGGGGAAGCCTGTCAACGGCCGGAGCGCTCCGGCAGCGCCCACGCCCTCCCCGCTTGGAGGGCCATCCGCTCCACGCGCCTTTGCTCCGGCGGCTTCCATCCCTCCCCGCTCGGGGAGGACAGGGCGCCAGGGTTAAGCCTTTCTTCAGCGGATCTGCCTAACGTCCCAAGGAGAAGGCGCCAGAACGGCGCGTGTCGAGTTGCGTCAGGACACAGCATCCCATGGATATCGCGACGGGTGTAGGCCTCCTGGCCGGCGTTGCCACCATCGTGGCGATCATCATGATCGACGGCGGCAATTTCGCCGCCTATTTCGACAAGCACGCGGTCATCATCGTCTTCGGCGGCGCGCTCGCCGCCACCATGGTGCGCTTCCCCTTCTCGGTCATCATGCACGGCCTGCCCATGGGCCTGCGCTACTGCTTTTCCGGACGGTCCATCCACCCGCGCGAGCTCATCGCCGAGATCGGCCGGGTGTCGGACCTCGTGCGCAAGAACGGGCCGATGGCGATCGAGAACGTGCAGGTGGCCGACACCTTCCTGGCCCAAGGGCTGCGCTACGTGGCGGACGGCTACGACAGCACCTTCATCAAGGACACGATGGAGCGCGACCGGGACATCTTCCTGATGCACCTGGAAGAGGGCTCCAAGGTCTACCGCGCCTTCGGCGATTGCGCCCCGGCCTGGGGCATGGTCGGCACGATCCTTGGCATGGTCACCATGTTCGCCAACATGTCCGACCCCTCGAAGCTCGGGCCCGCCATGGCGACCGCGCTGCTCGCCACGCTCTACGGCGCGGTGGTCTCGAACCTCATCGCCCTGCCGCTCGCCGACAAGCTCCATGTGAAGCTCGAGGAGGAGAACGTGTCCCGCTCCCTCATCATCGACGGCGTGCTGCTCATCCGTGAATCGAAGAGCCCGTCGCTCATCCGCGAGATGCTGGTCTCCTACCTGCCCGAGCAAGTTCGCGCGGAAGTGCTGGCGGCCGCCTGACGGCGCGGGATCGAAGAAGGGGAACCGGAATGGCACGGCGCGACACCGGCGGACCCGAGAACGGCGGCGCCGCGACCCGAGCGCCGTAAGCGACACCCGCACCGGGGAGAAGGAAGCCAGAATGGCACTGCGCAAGAAGGGCGGCGGACATGCGGGCGGGCACGGCTGGTACGTGACCTTCGCCGATCTCATGGCGCTCCTCATGAGCTTCTTCGTGATGGTCGCGGCCTACTCGACCCAGGACCAGAAGAAACTCCAGCTCGTGGCCGGCTCCATGCGCGACGCCTTCGGCGTGAAGCCGGAATCGCGCTTTGCCGGCATCGTCGAGCAGGACGGCATTCCGACCAAGACCCTTCTCAAGAATGCGCGCCAGGCGCCGCCGGAACTGGCCTCGGACCACACGACGCCGAACGATCTCCAGCGCCAGGACGGCATCTCCGTCAACGGCTTCGACCGGGGCTTCGGCCTCGCCGCCGCCTCGCTGCGCCAGGCGCTCCAGGAGATGCCCGAGATCGCCGAACTGTCGAAGAACGTAATCATCGAGGAGACTAAGGAGGGGCTGAACGTCTCCATCGTGGACCAGGACGGCCGCTCCATGTTCCCGGACGGCTCGATCCACCCCTACGACCGCACCCGGCGGGTGCTCGAGGCCGTGGCGCCGACCCTGCGGCGCATGCCGAACCGGGTGCTGGTGACGGGCCATACCTCCGCGCCGCGCCCTGGAACCCGGCCCATCGGCTCGCCCTGGGACCTGTCCACCGGCCGGGCCGGCACCACCCGGGAGATCCTGGCCGCCAACGGCCTGCCGGACGACCGCTTCGCCGGTGTCGCCGGCAAGGCCGACACGGAGCCGTTCTTTCCCGACAACCCGTATCTGGCCGCCAACCGGCGGGTGACCGTGACGCTCCTGCACGAGGCGCCGCCCGTGCCCTTCGGGCAGAAGCCTTGATGGGCAAGGCCGTCCCGGCGCCGGCGCCCGGCTTGCGCCTCGCCGAGCTGCTCGGTGCCCTCAGCTACGCCCTCGACCTGACGGAAGGGCAGCCCGCCGGCCATTGCGTGCGCTGCTGCTGGATCGGCGTTCAGATCGGCCACGCGATCGGCCTCTCCGACGATCAGCTCTCGTCCCTCTACTACACCCTGCTCCTCAAGGATCTCGGCTGCTCCAGCAACGCGGCGCGCATCTGCGAGCTCTATCTGACGGACGATCTCGTCTTCAAACGGGACTTCAAGCGCGTGGGCGACAGCCTGCCCCAGGTGCTGGGCTTCGTCCTCGCCCATACGGGCCTGAAGGCCGGGCTCGCGGAGCGCTTCCAGGCGATCCTCAACATCGTCCAGAACGGCGGCCAGATCGCCCGCGAGCTCATCGAGACCCGCTGCCAGCGCGGGGCGAAGATCGCGCGGGACATGCGCTTCCCCGAGGCGGTGGCCCAGAGCATCCAGGACCTCGACGAGCACTGGAACGGAGGCGGGCGCCCGCAGGGCCTCAAGGGGCAGGCCATCCCGCTCCATTCGCGCATCGCCCTCCTCGCCCAGGTGGTCGACGTGTTCCATACGGGCTCCAGCGTCGAGGAGACCCGCCGGGAGATCCGGCGCCGATCCGGCACCTGGTTCGACCCGGCCCTGGTGGAGGCCTTCGAGCGGCTCGCCGACCGGCGCGATTTCTGGGCAGCCCTGCGGGACTCAGGGCTCGCGGAGCGGGTCTACGCGCTCGAACCCGCGCAGCGCATGCTTCAGGCGGACGACGATTACCTCGACGACATCGCCATCGCGTTCGCGGGGGTGATCGACGCCAAGAGCCCCTACACCCACGGCCATAGCGAGCGGGTGGCGCTCTTCACCGATCTCATCGCCCGGGAGCTCGGCTTCAGCCTCGAGCGCCGGCGCTGGCTCAAGCGCGCCGCCCTCCTCCACGACATCGGCAAGCTCGGCGTCGCCAACGCCATCCTCGACAAGGCGGGGCGGCTCGACGAGCAGGAGATGCACGCGATGCGCGCCCACGCGGCCATGAGCGAGACGATCCTCTCGCGGATCGGCGCCTTCGGTGAGATCGCGCGGATCGCCGGCTCCCATCACGAGCGGCTCGATGGGCGCGGCTATCCGCGCGGGCTGAAGGGCGACGAGATCGCCATCGAGACCCGGATCGTGACGACCGCCGACATCTTCGACGCCCTCACGGCCGACCGCCCCTACCGGGCCGCCATGCCGGCCGAGCAGGCCTTCGCGATCATGGCCAAGGAGGTGGGCACCGCCACCGACCCCGTGTGCTTCACGGCCCTCCAGGATGCCATGGCCCGCCTCGACAGGGCCGCCTGAGGCTTCGGCGGCGCCTAGGGCGGTCCTGCCGTCACCAGCGCCCAATAGACCTTGTATTTGGAGCCCGGCGCGTAGGCGGTCGCGATGCCCATGCGGGCGGCGCGGGGATCGAGCAGCACCCGGTCATGGACCGGGCTCTCCCGCCAGCCGGAGAAGGCCTCCGGGAGGGTGTGGTAGCCGGCCGAGAGATTCGCGGCCGGGTCGCGCAGGCCCCCCTGCGCGAGCGACGCCTTGAGGGCATCGGCCGAGCGCGGCTTGTCCGCCGACGCCATCGCCCTTGCCTCCGCCTCGGCGGCGGCCTGCAGATCGGGGTCGAGCACGAGGGGCCCAAGGCCCTTGTTGCGGCGATAGGCGCCGATCATGTCCCGGGCCATGGGGCCGTCCACCACGGCGTTCGGAGCGGCGAGCGATTGATAGAAGCCGGGGCGCGCCGGGGACTCGCGCTCCTCCATCACGCATCCGCCGAGAACGAGCGGCAGCGCCGCGAGAGCAAGGCGGATCATCGGGGCGCTCACGAGGCGCCCTTGGGCTTCACGGGCCGCCGGGGCGCGACGATCGGCTGCCCCGTGACGCCGATCGGCAGAGCCGGCTGAGGCAGGGTTACGGGCTTGGCGTCCCCGCTCTCCCCCTCGATCGCCTCCGCGATATGCTCCAGCGAATCCTCCACCCGGGCGAGGCCCTGCATGATGGCGCTGGAATCCGGGATCGGGTGGCCGATCCCGGCCTCGCGCAGGCCGCGATAGATGGAGAACATGAGGTCGCTCGACACCCGGCCCGACGTCTCGATCTCGTCGACGAAGCAGACGAGATCGAATTCGATGGTGCTCTCGCCGATCTTCTTGAACAGCACGCGCGGCGCCGGCTCGCTCATCACCTCCCGGTGCGCGAGGGCGCAGGTGCGCATGATGTCGGCGACCCGGTCCGGATCGGAGGCGCGGGGCACCGGCACCGACACGAGGACGCGACCCGTGCGGTCGGTGCGCACGCGGTTGCGCACCACGCCCGAGATCAGGTTCGAGTTCGGCACCACCACGGTGGAGCGGTCGAAGGTCTCGATCTCCGTGGCGCGCACGTTGATGCGCCGCACATAGCCCTCCCCGTCGCCTACCACCACGAGATCGCCCACCCGGATGGGGCGCTCCCAGAGGAGGATGAGGCCGGAGACGAAGTTGTTGACGATGGATTGGAGGCCAAAACCGATACCGACCGAGAGCGCGCCCGCGACGATGGCGATGCGGTCGAGACTGAGGCCGAGATACGAGAACGCGATGGCCGCGGCGACGAAGATGCCGAAATAGCCGAAGGCGGTGCGGATCGAGTTGCGCAGGCCCGCATCGAGCTCGGTCGCCGGCAGGAAGGTGGTGTCGAGCCAGCGTTGCACGATCCGCGTCAGCGCGAAGCCGGCGGTGAAGAGGAGGAGCGAGATGACGATCGCGGACAGGGAGATCGTCACGTCGCCGACCTGGAAGCCGAAGAAGGCGGCCCGCATGGAGGAGACGAGATCGCTCGATTCGATGCCCCAGGGCGCGAGCGCCAGCATCAGCGCGAACAGCACCACGGCGAGACGGGCGAGCCCGTTCAGCAGCACGCCCGCCTGCTCCACCGAGCGGCGGCGCACCCCCATATTGGCCTGGAGCGCGGTCGCGATGCGCGATCCGCCCTTGAGCGAATTGCCGATGAACTCGTCCGCGAGGCCAAGCGCCAGATAGGCGATGGAGACCAGGATGCCGATCCAGGCGGTCTGCTCCACCAGGAACCAGGCGAAGGCCACGTAGCCCGTGAGCACGCTGCCGAGCACCACCACGAAGGTGAGATAGCCCGCATTGCGGGCCCAGCGCAGGGGATCGGTCTCGGTGGTGACGTGAGGGCCGAGGCAAGCCTCGTCCTGCGCGGCCGCATTGGCGAAGCCGCGCAGCATCTGGCCGAGGATGAGCACGCAGGCGAGCGCGAAGACGGAGCGCGTGATGATCGTGACCGGGATCGCCGCGGCGACCGCCTGGTTCACGCTCTCCACGACCTTGCCGGCCATCATCACGGAGGCGATCGCGACCGTGTAGTTGAGAATGCGGCTCGACGTGGCCTCCGTGAGGGGGATGAGCCGCCAGGAGCCGTGGCCCGGCGCCATGATCGCATCCACGAGGGCGTGCACGAAGGCGATGAAGGCGGCGGCCCGCAGGACGATCTGCACCACCCCCTCGATGCGGCTCGGCACCAGGTCCATCGAGTCGAACGCCACCCAGACGGTCCAGGAGCCGATCACCGCCGGCACGGCACCGAGCATGAGAACGCCGATGGCGGCCAGGAGGCGGTTGCGCCGGGACGGATCGAGCACGCTGGGATCGCGCGACACGAGGCGCGTCGCCACGTAGCGCCGTCCACCGTAGAGGGCGACCGCCGCCCCAAGGGCGAGGCCCACGAGGAGGAGCGCGCCGAGGGTGGCGTTGCGGCCGAGCGAATCGAACGCATCGCTCAGAACGGTTCGCAGCGCCCGCCATTCCCGGGGCAGGGCCTGGATCACGTCGGCCCAGAGGCTGGGGCTCAGGATGCTGGAGCCCTGCTCGAAAAGAGCGCGGGTAAAGGAGGCCCGCCGCCGGTCCACGATTTGGGTCGTGATCTGCGAGGCCTGGACCAGAAGGGTGCGGGCGAGGCGCTGGGTCTCGTCGAGTTCGGCGACGGCCGCCTCGCGTTCGGACCGGTCCCGCGCCACGTCGGCGCTCTCCTCGGGCTGGCCCTCCTTGGGCTTGGGCCCGAGCTGCTCAAGGCGCGCCCGGGAGGCGTCGAGCCGCGGGTTCAGCTCCTCGACGAGGCCGCGCACGGTCTCGGCCAGGGGATCGACCTGCTGGCGCATGTTCTGGAGTTCGGCATCGGAGAGCTGGCGGTTCTGGAGCGCCATCTCCCTCTGGTCGAGTTCGACCTTCACGGCGTCGATGCGGTCGCGGACCGCCTTCACCTCGAGGGAAACGCTCGTGACGGGCGCGGGTTTTGCCTGGTCCGCGACGCCCGGGACCGATCCCAGCACCAAGCCGAGGAGAGCTGCCGCCAGCAGCCGCGCACCGTAACCGATCATTCTGCCCCCGCCCGTTCGCGAAACCCTTGGCTGGCTCTGTCGCGAATCATTACGGCGAAAAGTCGCCGGAGGGGCAGGATGGCGCAAGACGGTGGATTGCCCCTCCGTTCAGAGGGGCAATCCAGCACTCAGATGAGGAGGACCGCCCGGATCAGCGGGTGGTGCTGCCCGTGGCCGTGGGGCTGGCCGGAGCCGGATAGGCGGGGTTGGCCGGGGAAATCCGGTTCGTGGGGTTGCCGCCGGAATCGCCCGTCGTGGAGCCGGTCGTCGCCTCGCGGGAGGCCGCCTGGCTGGCGGAATCGGGCGATTCGGAGCCGACCCAGAGCATGTAGCCGCCGATGGCCAGCACGCAGAGCAGCATGGCGCCGATGAGAACGCCGAGCACGGGGCGGCCGCTCGGCCCCTGCCGGGCGCGGTCGTCGGGAACGATCTTGTTCATGGAATGCCTCGATCTTGAAAACGGTGCGGATGAGCTTGAGAGCAACGCCCGACCGGAAAGGGGGGTTCCTCCCAGGTCGGACGTTCCCGCTGCGCCATGGGATCCATATGGGATCCATCGAGCACCTTCCTCGTTGTCGATGCAGGTCGCACGACACAATCGCAGGGGGCTTCGCCAAGGGTGCGCCGTAGAGCCAGGCCGAGGAACGTTGCGGTGGCTCGACGCAGGGCGCCGCGACGGCTCGACCGGATCTCTCCGAGCCATGTTTTCGCCTTTTTGGCGCCCCCTGGGTGAGCGTTGGATTCGAGGAGAGAATATGCGCGATTCCCATATCAGCCTGGATGGCACCTGGGAGTTTCTGCACGTGGCGGACGACCGGCTGTCGGGGCCGGTGGAGATCAGGGAGATCACGGTTCCGAGCCCTTGGCAGGCTCAGTTCCCGGACCTGCGGATGCGCGCGGGCATCGGCATCTACCGCCGATCCATCGAGATCGACGAAGCGTGGCTGCATGACAGCATCTGGATGCGCTTCGGCGCGGTTTTCCATAACACGCGCGTCTTCATCAACGGCGAGCAGGTGGGCACCAACGAGGGTGGGTTCCTGCCCTTCTCGTTCGACGTCACGACCTTTCTCCGGCCTGGCCGCAACGAGATCAAGGTTCGGGTCGACAGCCCCACCGACAACCCGGCGGAGTTCCCGGACTCGCCCTTCGCGGAGATCCCGTTCGGCAAGCAGAGCTGGTACGGCCCCCTGTCCGGCATCTGGCAGTCGGTCTTCCTCGAGCGCCGGATCAGCGACCACATGAACCGCGTGCGCCTGGTGCCGAACCGGGAGACCGGCCGGGTCAACGCGGGCGTCTTCTTCGCCCGCCCGCTCACGGACGCGACCCAGATCCGCATCGAGGTGCGCGACCCCTCGGGCGCCGTCGTTCTCGACGAGACGCACGAGACCCAGGTCGGGGTCACCTCCATGCCGTTCGAGTTCACGGTGGCGGACGTGCTCTCCTGGTCTCCGGACCAGCCGAACCTCTATCGGGTCCGGCTCGAACTGGTGCGCGGCGGCACCGCCCTCGACGACATCGAGGACAGCTTCGGCTTCCGCACCATCGAGACGAAGAACGGCAAGTTCTATCTCAACGGCGAGCCCCTCTACCTGCGCGCCGCCCTCGACCAGGACTACTACCCGGACACGATCTGCACCGTGCCCTCGGTGGAGTTCCTGGAGGACCAGTTCCGCAAGGCCAAGGAGCTCGGCCTCAACTGCCTGCGCTGCCACATCAAGGCGGCGGACCCGCGCTACTACGAGGTGGCGGACCGGATGGGCATGCTCATCTGGACCGAGCTGCCCAACGGCGGCATGGCCACCGACCGCTCCCGCGGCCGCAAGGAGAAGCTCCTCAAGGGCATCGTCGACCGGGACGTGAACCACCCGTCGATCATCATCTGGACGATCATCAACGAGAACTGGGGCGTCGACCTCGTCAACGACGCGGATCACCGGGACTGGCTGAAGCGCACCTTCGCCTGGCTCAAGGCCTACGATCCCCTGCGCCTCGTGGTCGACAACTCCCCGCTCGCCCCGAGCTTCCACGTGGAATCCGACATCGCGGACTACCACTTCTACGCCGCCTTCCCGGACCACCGGGCGGATTGGGACCAGTTCGTGGACGAATTGTCGAACCGCGCTTCCTGGCTCTACTCGCCCTACGGGGACGCGGTGATCACCGGCCGCGAGCCGCTCATGTGCTCCGAGTTCGGCAATTGGGGCCTGCCCTACCCGAAGGACCTGCGCGATGCGTCGGGCCAGGAGCCGTGGTGGTTCGAGACGGGCCACGATTGGGGCGAGGGCGTCATGTACGCCCACGGGGTGGAGAACCGCTTCTCGGATTGGAGCCTCGACCGGGTGTTCGGGGATCTGCGCCGCTTCGTGATCGCCTGCCAGTGGCAGCAGTTCCGGGCGCTCAAATACGAGATCGAGGCCATGCGCCGGAAGCCGAACCTCGCCGGCTACGTGATCACGGAGCTGCACGACTGCCACTGGGAGTCGAACGGCCTGCTGGACATGCGCCGCAACCCGCGTGTCTTCCACGAGCTCTTCCACATCGTCAACGGCGATACGATGGTGGTGCCCAAATGGGATCGCCTGTCCTATTGGGCCGGCGAGACCGCGCGCTTCGGGCTGGCGGTGGCCCATGGGGCGGGACCCGCGCTCGAGGGCTGCACCCTCACGCTCACCCTCTGCGACCACAGCCAGACCATCCCGCTCGACCGGATCCAGGCGCCTGCGGTGGTGGACCTCGACACCGTGGAGGTGCCGATCCCGGCTTTCGACGAGCCCCAGCTGCGCCGGGTCCAGCTCGAACTGCGCCGGGCCGACGGCTCCCTCGTGGCGCAGAACCATCTCGATCTCGTCATCCATCCGCGCCGGCAGCGGCCGGCCCAGGCCCGGCAGCTCGTCTGGACGGCGGACGAGGACATCCGCCTCCACATGCAGGCGCTCGGCTACACGCCGGCCCGGGCCCTGGAGGAGGCGACCCTCGTGGTGTCGCGCACCCACAACAAGGCCATCGCCGACCATGTGCGGCAGGGCGCGAACCTGCTCCTCCTGCCGGAGGAGGACATGACGCTCTACCCGTTCTTCCCACACTGGCAGGCCGTGAGGGTGCAGGCCCGCAAGGGGCAGCTCTGGTCGGGCGACTGGGCGTCGTCCTTCGCCTGGATGCGGCGCACGGGCCCCTTCGCCCGGTTCCCCTCGGGTCCCCTCCTCGACGAGACCATGGACCGGGTGCTTCCGGAGCACGTGATCTCGGGCTGCAACCTTCTGGACTTCCAGGCCCGCGTCTTCGCCGGGCTCGTGGTTGGCTGGATCCATAAGCCCGTGGCTCTCGGCGTGGAGCGATCCTACGGGCGCGGCCGGCTCGTCGCGTCGACCTTCCGCCTGTTCCGGGACAAGCCGCTCGCGGACCCCACCGCCGCCATGCTCCTCGACAGCCTCGTGGAGCTCGCCGTGGAGGCGCGCGCCCCGCGGCTCGAGGATGCGGTGCGGGCGGCCGAAGCCGCCGCCTGACGGCGGCCTCATCACCGCTCAACGAAGAAGAGCCGCGACCCTGTCGCGGCTCTTTTTTCATGGGCGCTCGTGACGGGCCGCGCTACTCGGCCGCGACCTTCATGGTATCGATCTCCCAATCCACCTCGCTGTCGCGGAAGAAACGATCGATGGCGCTGTCGAGGGTCGGCATGAGGGTGCCGCGCTCGGTGGCGAGGGCCGTGGAGAGAGGCTCGCCAGCGGCGGCCTCCGTCACGCGGCCCGCATCGAGGCCCGCGCGTTCCGCCGCGAGCACCGCAAGATCCCGCCAGGAGATCTCGCCCCCGTTCGCCATGTGCCACAGGCCCGCGCCGCCATCGATGAGAAGGTCGAGGGCGTGGTTCACGAGATCCGGCACATAGGTCGGCGAGACCCGGTCCGGCCCGGCCTCGACCGTGTCGCCTTGGGCGAGGCGGTTCAGCGCGTGCCAGACGAAGTTGTGGCGGTCCCAGGGTCCGAAGAAGGCGCTGGTGCGCAGGACGAGCGCGCCCGGATGCGCCTCGATGACCCGGCGCTCGGCCTCCGCCTTGCTGGCCCCGTAGACGCTGCCCGGGTTCACCGCATCGCTCTCCACGTAGGGGCGCCCGAGCCGCCCGTCGAAGACGAGGTCGGTCGAGAAGGTGACAAGGGGGATGCCCCGCTCGGCGCAGGCCTCCGCCAGCACCGCGGCGCCAAGGGCGTTCTCGCGGAAGCACGCCTCCGGCTCCCGCTCCGCATCCTGCACCCGCACATAGCCAGCCGTGTTGATGACGGCCCACGGCTTGTGGCAGTCGAGCGCGGCCCGGACGCTGTCCGCGGTCGCGATGTCCATCTCGGCCCGCGACACGAGGGCGTGATCGAGCCCCCGCTGGTCCGCGATGCGCGAGAAGGCGCGTCCGAGCGTTCCGGTCGCCCCGGTGACGAGGAGCTGGCGCGGCGAGCCGACGAGGCGGCAGGCGCCCGAACGGCGCGCCGGCGGACGATAGAAGCGCGTGTCCCGCTTCCACCAGCCCGCCCGGTCGAGAACGGGATGATCGTAGGTGCCGGTCTTGGCCAGCGCCTCGGCCGCATGAGCGAGCGCCGTGCGACGGGGCTCCGGCGCGCGGACGTCGTAGGGTCCGGGCTCGTAGAACCCGTTGCGGCGGGTGAGAAGGCTGTTCCAGTCCACGGCCCCGAAGAGCGACCAGACCGTCACGGCGCGGATGTCGGCGCCCTCGTCCCGCAGCTTCTCCACATCGCGCCACACCTCCACGAGCCAGCGCAGCTGGTCGTCCCGGGTGCAGCCATGATGCGCCTCTGTCACCGCCATGGGACGGCGATAGCGCTCCCAGACCTCGCGCAGGCGCGCGGCCGGTCCGAGATCCTCTTGAGGCAAGGGCATGCGCACCGCCTCGGCATCCGCGTAATCGTGACGCCCGTTGCCGCCCCAATGGTGCTCGGGATAGCGGCTCAGGCGCTCGTCGAGGTAGCGCTCGCTCGTCAGATAATGGTTGATGCCGATGATGTCGGGGGCGCCGTCGCCCTCGAGCATGAAGTCGAGATCCGCCTCGCTCACGCCGTTCTCGATGAAGGCGTCCCACCAGGGGTGATCGCGGTTCACCATCCCGCACAGGAGATCGAAGCTCAGGAAGCGGCGCTCGTTCTCGTGCTGCGCCTGATAGGCGAGCAGCGGCGTCGAGAAGGTCTTGCCCATGTCGTCGGTCTGCACGAGCCCGGCCTTCGGGTTCACCTTGCGGATCGCCCGCATGGAGAGCACCGTCGCCTTGCACTCCGCCATGAGGCAGCGCAGGAACGTCTCCTTGCTGGTGCCGTGCGGATACCAGTGACCGTAAAGGCCCGAGAACCGCGCCGTGGTCAGGGGCTCGTTCACGGGCGTGTAGAGATCGAGGTGCGGATAGCGCTCCGCCACGTTCGCCGCGTGGCGGGCGAGCAGCTCCGGCCATTGAGGGTCGAGCATGTCCGTGTAGGTGGGCCCGGACCCGTGATGGCACAGACCGGCGATGGGGCGGATGCCGAGCTGCCGGAGGCCGGCGAGGCGGACGTCATGCCACGAGAAGTCGGTCTCGTCCGGGGTGCGAGGCGAGATCGTCTCCCACAGGACGGGATAGCGCAGGGTGCGGATGCCGAGTTCCGCGATCCGATCGAGATCCTCGATGCGGTCGCTATGACCCGTTTCCTTGCTTTGATCGCGGAAGTCGTCGCGGATGCGCGCGACCGTACATTCGATTCCGCCCCAAAGCTCAAGGGTTTCTTTCATCAACCAACTCCGAGCTCCACCAACTTGTGATGGCCTAACGAATCGCACCCGGAAAAAGTTCGGCGGCCCGAAGCTTCATGAAAGCTTGGGCCGCCGATTGTTTTGTCCCGCAAGGGACCGATGCTTTACGAGGCGAGCGCAGACGCCTGCTTCATGACCTGGACCGACGAGGTGTCGGCCCCGACGGGCAGCGCCTCGTTGATGCGCCGGAAGGTGGCAAGCGCCTGCCCGACGATCTGGTCCATGTTGTAGTAGCGATAGGTGGCGAGCCGGCCCACGAACCACACGTCCGGGGTCGCGAGCGCCAGGCGCTCGTACTTCTTGAAGAGCTCCTGGTTCTCGGGCTTCGGGATCGGGTAGTAGGGGTCCCCTTCGGCCGACGGATACTCGTAGGTGAGCGCCGTCTTCTGGTGCTCCTGACCCGTGAGATACTTGTACTCGGTGACGCGGGTGTACTCCTGCGTCTGCGGGTAGTTCACCACGGCCACGGGCTGGTGCCAGGCGGTGTCGAGCGTCTTGTGCTCGAACCGGAGCGACCGGTAGGGCAGCTTCCCGAACTTGAAGTCGAAATATTCGTCGATCGGGCCCGTGTAGATGACGCGCCGATGGGGAATGACGTCCTTGATGTCGTTGTAGTCCGTCTGCGTCATCACGTGGATGTTCGGATTGCGCAGCATGGACTCGAACATGCGCGTGTAGCCGTGCTTCGGCATGAACTGGAATTCGTCGCCGAAATAGCGGTCGTCCCGGTTCGTGCGGGTGGGCACGCGCGCCGTCACCGACTTGTCGAGCTCGGACGGGTCGAGGCCCCATTGCTTGCGGGTATAGCCGCGGAAGAACTTCTCGTAGAGCTCCCGGCCGACCGCCGAGACCACCACGTCCTCCGAGGTCTTGATCTCGTCCACCGGCTCGGCGCGGCTCTTGAACCACTCCACCAGTTCCTCGGAGGTGAGGTTGAGCCCGTAGAGCTTGTTCACCGTGTCGAGGTTGATCGGGATCGGCACCCGCTGGCCGTCCACCTCCGCCAGCACCCGGTGCTCGTAGAAGCGCCACTCGGTGAACTGCGACAGGTAGTCGAAGATCTGCTTCGAGTTGGTGTGGAAGATGTGGGGGCCGTACTGGTGGATCAGCAGGCCCTCGTCGTCATACCGGTCGTAGGCATTGCCGCCGATATGGTTGCGGCGGTCGATGACGAGGACCTTCTCGTTGCGCTCGTTCGCGAGGCGCTCCGCCAGCACGCTGCCCGCAAAGCCGGCACCGACAATCAGCCAATCGTACATCGGGTCACTCCGCAGGCGTGGTGGCGTAGGAAGGAAGGCGGGTCGTCGGGCTCTCCGCAACGCCGTCGAGAGCGTCCGCGAGGAGTTTGTTCATGCCGCCCCAGGTCTTGTCCCAGGATCCGGCGGCGAGGTGGCGGTCCACCTTCTGCAGCCAGGGCTCCTTCGGACGGGCGAGCAGCGCCTCGGCCTTGCGCACCACCTCGAGCGGCGTCTTGGCGATCTCGACAAGACCCTTCTCGCCGTAGGGGCGGACCACGTCCATGATCGGGGTCGACACCACGGGCACGCCGGCGGCGAGGAATTCGGGCGTCTTCGTGGGCGAGATGAACTTCGTCGCCTCGTTGAGGGCGAAGTTCATGAAGCCCACGTCCCACCCCGCGAGGTAGCGCGGCAGCTCCTTGTAGTCCTTGGAGCCGAGCCAATGAATGTTGTCGGCCTTCGGCAGCGAGGCCGGGTCGATCTTCACCACCGGGCCGATCATCACGAAGTGCCAGTCCGGGCGCAGCTCGGCGACTTGGCCGAGCAGCTCCACGTCCATGCGCTCGTCCACGACGCCGAAGAAGCCGAGGCGCGGCCCCGGGATGCCGGCCTGATCCTCGGGCTCCTCGGCGAGGGAGCGCGCCTTCACGAAGTGCTCGAACTCGATGGAGGACGGGAAGGCGTGGACCGAGTGGTGACGGTTGCGCTTGGCCTCGTAGAGGCTCATGCCGCCCGTGAAGACGAGGTCGGCGCGGGCGAAGAGCGCGGCCTCAAGGTCGAGCAATTCACGCGAGGCGCCGCGGAAGAGCGAGAGCTCGTCCATGTTGTCGTAGATGGTGACGTCGGCCTCGAGATGGCTCGAGAAAGCCATCGCCATCGGCGTGTAGTACCAGAAGATGCGCGGGCTGGCGGAGTCGCGGCCGATCAGCTCCTCGACGAGCTCGCGCTGCTCCAGGATGACGTCCTCGTGGCTCAGGCCCTCGGGCAGCATCGGCACGGCGATGGTGACGCCCTGCGGCCGCTGGCTCACATCCATGTGGGCGCGGATGCCGGGCTTGAACATGGGCTCCTCGATGATGAGGACGCGGTACTGCTTCGCGGCGCGGCTCAGCAGATGCTGGGGACGCTGCCAGACGAAATCCCAGCGGAGATGCGAGAAACAGACCAGCAGGGGCGTTCGCGAGTCGGATGAAAAAGGCAGACGAGAGGCATGCGACTGCGTTGTCGAACGCTCATGCATAGCGCGATCCTCATAATTCAAAGCACGTTGTCACGATCGGACGACCGGTCCGGGAGATCTTGATTTGGTTCGTAGTGGATCAGCCGGGGGAAATGTCGGTCGCCGGCGCGATCACAGCAACAACGCTTTCGATGCGCTTTGGTTCCGGAACCGTTCATGTTCATGAACAGGGATTCAGCAACGGGAGGCATTGCCAAGGCCTCCCCGAGGGCCATTCGTCGGACATCCTAGTTGCCCCTGCGGAAGCTTTGGCGAATTGGCAAGGGATGCCGCGAACAACTTGCGAGACCTATATAGGCTTTAAGCAAGACGCTGGCCGCTGCTGTCTTCTCCGATACCAATGCCCGGTTGTTGGGCGTCCTGGCGCGTCGGGGCCGAGCGTTACTTTTTCTCCAGCATCAGCGTGCCTTGCTTCTGGATGAAGCCCTTTGCCTTCTCGGCCACCATGGCGAGAATCCAGGGCAGTTGCACTTCGACCCGCACGCTGTCCTCCAGCACATCGAGATGGCCGGACACGGTTTGCCCCATGGCGCCGACCTTGAACGCCATCCGGTCGGCGGCCCATTGCTCGTCGAAGGACGCGATCTGCCCGGAGAACTGGTGCTTCATCTGCCCGACTCCCGCCTGGAGGCGGCGCGTGGCCTCCGCCTTGCCGAGGGAATGAGGGATCGACACGATGAGAGGCTTGGACATGACCGGCTCCGCTTGACGCGGATACAAGCCGGGCGCGCGCGAATGGGTTCCGTATCGCTCGGGCCAGCGATCCGGCGCGGCTGAAGGGCAATCACTTTGCGCCCGCGGCGATCCTAAAGCATCTCCACCCGGATCGCGCGGATCACGATGGCCTCCTGGGCGAAGCGGCGCTCGAGGTCGGCGCGGTAGCGCTCCCACCAGGCGCGGTCCAGATCGCGGGTCATGACCTCGAAGACCACGATGTCGTCGCGGGCCGTGTGGCCGCCCTCCTTCCACACGCCTTCCGCCGGCGCACGGGTGAAGCTGGTGATGCCGCCGAAGCGCTCGGCCAGTTCCTGGCGCACCCGGCCGTATTCCTCGCCGGTGAACCGGCGACCCTGATTGTCCGCGAGCGGCAGGAGGATCTGGACGAGATGCATGTGCCCGATGGTAGTGCGCCGGGGCGCAGGGACCAGTGGGACCGAAGTTGTGGGTTCAGGCCGGCAGGGCCGCGAACATATCCTCGTCGGTGGCCGGCAGGTCGTGCAGGGCGTAGCGGCTGGAGGGCTTCGACACGCGCCAGGGGCGCTCGGTCGAGCCGTAGATCGCCTCCGAGGCCCTCAGGCGCCGGGCCGTGCCGTCGGCCTGCACCTCGTCCACCACCACGAAGCCGCAGATGGTGAGCCGCGTCGCCATGGCCTTGGTGGTCCGGTCCTCGGCCGCGATGGGCAGGGAGCCCGCCGCATAGACCGCCTCCAGGAGCGAACGCTGGTCGTAGCGCGGAGAGGCCAGCACGCGCGGCCCCGGAAACCGGACGACGTTCGTCCCGGCGGTCAACATCGATTCCATTACGCAACCCTTAGTCCCGAATCGAGGGCCAGGATTACGGGAAGGGTTTAAGAAGGAGCTAACCTTGCGGGACGAGCCGGCGGCGACCCCGCTGGGGGCAGGCCACCGGGCGGGTTCAGCCACGTGCTGACGGCGGCACCGCGCATGGGGTCCGGGGGCCCGGAACCCGCAAGGCCGCGGAGCCGGTCCGCTGCCGCAAGCCTGAGCCCTCTCGGCGGCGGATGGTGTCGTGACCCGGCGGATCCGCTCAGTCGAGCCGATGCAGCGACACGTAGGACGTGCCCGCCCCCGTGATGCCGAGCGCGCGCGCCGGACCATGGGCGAGGTCGATGATGCGGCCGCGGGTGAAGGGGCCGCGGTCGTTGATGCGCACCACCACGGAGCGCCCGGAGCGCTCGTCCACCACGCGGACGCGGGTGCCGAAGGGCAGGCTGCGATGGGCGGCCGTCAGGGCGCTCGAATTGAAGATCTCGCCGCTTGCCGTGCGCCGCCCATGGAAGCCCGGGCCATACCAGGAGGCGGAGCCCCGTTGGAGCTGGCGCCCCGCATCGATGGACCCGGTCGCCGACACGTCCGTCGTCGTGGTGGTATTGCAGGCACCAAGGACAATCAAAGGCGCGAGCAACACGGTCCGCACGATGATGTTCTTCATGGTTTGTATCCCCTTATCCAGTCATTTGGCGGTCAAGCTGACGGATAAATGGGCGAGAATATGGCATCTGCCTTATGGGAAGGCCTTCTGAAACACTGTTCGTTAACCAATCAGATGATAACAAGTCTTGTGTTGCTTCCTGACTACACTGGACGATGCTCGTCTTAAGCTTGACCGTACTGGAGCCCATAACGGCGAGCTTGAGCGTTTGTTCCGGCGGACGGCCTTGTTGGAAAGTGCCCCCTTCCGCGGGGGCGCAGGTGATCTACCTTGGTGGGCTCACGCGTAAGGTGAGACGAAGCAGACGTGCGGCCGGCCAGATTGCAGGTCACCCGACGGACTCATCGGCTCTGGAGCCGGCGGGGCGCCGGCAGGTGATCCGGTCCCGCGGGCTCGCGCGTAAGCTTCCGTCGACAAGAGCCTCCGCCAGCACAAGGGCCGCCCATGCCGATCGCCTCCCCCTCCTCCCGTGTCGCCGTCGTCGGCGCGGGTCCTGGCGGCCTCGCCGCCGCCCTGCTCCTCGCCAAGGAAGGGCTGCCGGTCACCGTGTTCGAGCGCGAGCAGGCGGTGGGCGGGCGCACCCGCACGATCACCGCGCCGGGCGGCTACAAGTTCGATATCGGGCCGACGTTCTTCCTCTATCCGCGCATCTTGAAGGACATCTTCGAGGCCTGCGGAGAGCGGCTTGAGGATCACGTCGAACTGAAGCGGCTCGACCCGCAATACCACGTGATGTTCGAGGATGGCGGCACCATCCGCGCGACGCCGGATCTCGAGCGCCTCGAGGCCGAGGTGGCGCGCCTGTGCCCGGCGGATGCCAAGAACGTGCGCCGCTTCCTCTCCGAGAACCGGACGAAGCTCGAGAAATTCCGCCCGGTGCTTGAGCAGGATTTCTCCTCGCCCCTCGACCTCATGACGCCGGCGATGATGCAGGCCTTGCCCAGCCTGCGCCCGTTCTCGACCGTGGACGGGGATCTCAGGCGTTACTTCTCCGACCCGCGGGTGCGCCTCGCCTTCTCGTTCCAGACCAAGTACCTCGGGATGTCGCCTTTCCAGTGCCCGAGCCTCTTCACGATCCTCTCCTTCCTCGAATACGAGCACGGGGTGTTCCATCCCGTGGGCGGCTGCGGCGCGGTCTCGGAGGCGATGGCGGCGCTCGCCCGCAAGATGGGCGTCGACATCCGCCTCGGCACGGGCGTCGACCGCATCGTGTACGAGAACGGCGAGGCGGTGGGCGTCGAGGCCGGGGGCGAGCGCTTCTCTGCGGGCTCCGTGGTGGTGAACGGCGATTTCGGCCATGCGGCCCGGCGCCTGATCCCCGAGGAGATGCGCCGCGCCTGGCCGGATGCGAAGCTCGAGAAGGCGAAGCTCTCCTGCTCCACCTTCATGCTCTATCTCGGCATCGAGGGCGGGGTGGGCGACCTCGCGCACCACACCATCGTCCTGTCGAAGGACTACGAGCGCAACATCCACGAGATCACGAACGGCATCCTGCCGGACAACCCGTCCTTCTATCTGCAGCATGGGGGCGCGACCGATCCGACGCTGGCGCCTCCCGGCCACACCAGCCTCTACCTCCTCGTGCCGGTGCCGAACCGCCGCTGCCCGGTGGATTGGGCCGTGGAGGCGCCGCGCTACCGCAAGGTCGCGCTGGAGCGCCTGAAGCTGCTCGGTCTGCACGACATCGAGAGCCGCATCCGCTTCGAGCGCATGGTGACGCCCGAGCATTGGGAGAACGAGTTCGCGGTGTTCGAGGGCGCCACCTTCAACCTCGCCCACAACCTCACCCAGATGCTCTATTTCCGCCCGCGCAATCGCTTTGGCCGCAACGTCTACCTGGTCGGCGGCGGCACGCATCCGGGCAGCGGCCTTCCCGTGATCTACGAGGGCGCCCGGATCACCGCGCGGCTTGTCCTCGAAGACCTGGAGCGCCGCCGCGTGCCGCGCGGCACCCCCGTCGCGCCGGCGGCCGTCGGCGAACCCGCCAGCCTGTGAGGAGAGCCCCGATGATCCGCACCGCGATCCTTCTCGCCGCTCTCGCCCTCGGCACGGCCGCGCAGGCCGCCACCCTCGTCATCCGGGCCGAGGGCGTGCAATCGGCCGAGGGCATGGTCTATGTGGGCATCTGCGACAGCAGCTTCGACGAGGCCACCTGCCCCTACCGGGACCGGGCCCGCGCCCGGGCCGGAACCGTGGAGTTCCGGGTGCCCAACGTGCGCCCCGGCCAATATGCCATCGCGGTCTTCCACGACCTCAACGGCAACGGAAAGCTCGACCGCTCCTTCATCGGCCTGCCGAACGAGCCCTACGGGTTCTCCAACGATGTGGGCCGCCGCGGCATCCCGAGCTTTTCGGGCGCGCTGATCACCGTGCGCGACCCCAATACCGCCGTCACGGTTCCGATCCGCTGATCATGAACCCGCTGCGCCCCGCCTTGCCCGCGTCACGCCCGGAGCGGCCCTGATGCTGTGGCGCGCCCTTGCCCTCCTGGCCCATGGGGGCGACCGGATCGGCCTGCGTCCGCGGCGGTTCAAGGCGGCGCCCGCGCCCGCGCGGAGCCCCGACGAGGTGCTGCGCACCCTCGAACGGCTCGATGAGGCGGTCTGGGCCGCGAACGCTCTCGCGGCGGTCGCCGAGAGCGGCCTGCTGCCCCACCTCGCCCATCCGGTCACCGCGCCCGAGTTGGCCCAGCGCCTGCGCCTTCCCGAACCCGTGGTGACCAGCCTTGTGGACGTCATGGGGGGAGCGGGCCTCATCCTGCGCGACGGAGAGCGGATCTGCGCCGCCAAGGGGCTCGAGCCCTTCACCACGCCCGCGGGCGCGCAGGCCTTTCGCGCCGCCCTGCGGGCGCCCCTGTTCCAGGCCGACGACCTGCGTCGCAAGACGCGCGATCACGCGATCACCCTCGATGGCTGGCGCTTCGAGGACCCGGAGGTGATCGAGGCCCAAGGGGCGCTCACGAGCCTGTGGGCGGAGCGCGCCGTGCCGAAGCTGCGGTTCCTGCCCGGGCTCATGCCGCGCCTCAAGGCGCCCGGCGCCGCTCTCCTCGATGTGGGAGCCGGGGCGGCGGGCCTATCCTTGTCGCTCTGCCGGCACTTTCCGCATCTCACGGCGGTCGCCCTCGAGCCCGCGCCGCATCCGGCGCGGATCGGCGAGGCGCATGTGCGGGAAGCGGGCCTCCACAACCGCATCGAGATTCGCCGGCAAAGGGTGGAGCACATGGAGGACGAGGGCGCCTTCGACCTTGCCTTCCTGCCCCAGATGTTCCTGCCCGACGACGTGATCGAGCCCGCCTCGGCGCGCATCTTCCGCTCCCTCAAGCCGGGAGGCTGGCTGCTGGCGGCCGTGCTCGCCCGCAAGGGCGGCGACCTGCCCTCGGCGGTGGCGCGCCTGAAGAACCTGCTCTGGGGCGGCAACGTCCGGGATTCGGATCGCCTCAAGCCGCTCCTCGTGGCCGCGGGCTTCAGCCCCGTGATCCGCTCGCCCGGGGGCGGCGCGATCCGCATGATCTGCGCTCGCCGCCCCCAGGTTCAGCGTCAGGCGGGCTCCTTATGACGGGACTCCGCCGACCGCCGAAAACGGATGCCTTGGCCATGATCCGCGCCCGTTGCCCCTCTCCGCCTCTCCTGTGGCGCGCTCCTCGTGACCGCGCTCCCATCCCGCCTCCTTGCCCATCTGCTTGAAGAGGATCAGGCCTTGCCTAGAATGAACATGACCACCTGCCTGCCGCGCACCGCCGCGCCGGCCAATACCGACAAGGGGGAGAGCCTCTGATGAGCGCGCAAGGGTCCAGAGTTGCCGTGATCGGTGGAGGCCTCGGCGGCCTTGCCGCCGCCTGCGTCGCCGGCGCCCGCGGGCATCGGGTTACGCTCTACGACAAGAACGCGTGGCTCGGCGGCAAGGCCGCCGTGCTGCACGAGGGCGGCTTCCGGTTCGACATGGGGCCGACCATCCTCACGGTGCCGCGGGTGCTGGAGCGCATCTTCGCGGAGGCGGGCCGCTCCGTGCACGACTACATGGATCTGCGCCGGCTCGATCCGCAATGGCGCTGCTTCTTCGACGACGGCACGCAGATCGACCTGGAAGAGAACATCGACCGGATGGCGTCCGAGATGGACCGCTTCGCGCCGGGCTCCGGCGCGGGCGAGGGCTACAAGCGCTTCCAGGGAATCTCGGCGCATCTCCACGATGTGTCGAACCGCTTCTTCTTCTGGAAGCCGGTCGAGGATCTCTTCGACACGATCAACATCCGCGCGAACCTCAATCCCTCGACCCTCAAGGACGTGCTGTCGCTCCGCATGGGCTCGTCGGTCGCGGGCACCATCCGCTCCAAGGTGAAGGACGAGCGCCTCGCGCAGATGCTCGATCACTTCGTGCAATATGTGGGCTCGTCTCCCTACGGGGCGCCCGCGGTGCTCTGCGCCATCGCGCATATGCAGGCCGCGGACGGCGTGTGGTATCCGATGGGCGGCACCCGCGCGGTGGCCGAGGGGCTGATGAAGCTCGCGGGCGAACTCGGCGCCACGTTCCATCCGGACACGGATGTGGCCGAGATCACCACCGCGGGCGGCGCCGTCACGGGCATCGTCACAGCCTCCGGCGAGCGCGTTGCCTACGACCGCGTCATCTCCAACATGGATTCCGTTCGCACCTATCGCGAGCTCGTGGGCGGCGAGGTGGGCGAGCACTACGCCCGCAAGGAATTCGAGCCCGCCTGCTCGGGCGTGGTGCTCTATCTTGGCCTCAAGAAGCGCTACGACCACATCCTCCACCACGACTTCGTGTTCTCCCGCGACCCGGAGGAGGAGTTCGACTACATCTATCGCCGCGGCGAACCGGCTCCGGATCCGACCTGCTACATCGCGGCGCCCTCGGCCACCGATCCGAGCGTGGCGCCGGAGGGCGGCGAGGCGCTCTACGTCCTCGTGCACACCCCGTATCTGCGCCCGCATCACGACTGGTCGAAGATGCTGCCCGCCTATCGGCAGACGATCCTCGACAAGCTGAAGCGCACGGCCGGCATGACGGATATCGAGGAGCGCATCGTGGTGGAGCGGCACCTCACGCCGCAGGATATCCACGACCGCTACAAGGTGCTGAACGGGGCCATCTACGGGCTCGCCTCCCACGGCCGTTTCATGGGCGCCTTCAAGCCCGGCAACCGCTCGCGGCAGGTCAAGAACCTGTACCTCGCCGGCGGCGCGGCCCATCCGGGTCCCGGCATGCCGATGGTGATGATGTCGGGCTGGATCGCGGCGGATGCGATGGATGCGGACGCCCGCGGAACAAACCCCGCGGCGGCGCCCGACGCAACGCTCCGGAAGGCGTCTTGACGGACGAGGCCGACACAGCCCGCCTCCCTCGCAGGCCGGCCCCTCGCAGGGCCGGCCCGTCTCCCGTGGCGCGGCGCTCGAGCCTCGTCCACGGCTTCATGGTCTCGTATTTCCAGCGCTACTTCGCCCGTCACATGAATGCCCTGCGGCTCGCCCAATGGGGCGAGCCCGCGGTGCCGCCGGGCGTCGGGCCGATCGTGGTCTATTCCAACCATCCGGCCTGGTGGGACGCGGCGGTCTACATGCTCGCCGCCGACCGGCTCTTTCCCGATTACGAATGCTACGCGCCCATCGACGCGGAGATGCTGGAGCAGTACGGCGTCTTCGGGCGCATCGGCGCCTTCGGGGTCGATCTCCACACGGCTAAAGGCGCGGCGGATTTCCTGGCCGCCAGCGCCGAGATCCTCTCGCGCCCCGACCGGGGCCTGTGGATCACGGCGCAGGGACGCTTCTCCGACGTGCGCGAGCGGCCGCTCGGGGTGAAGCCCGGTGTCGCGCGCCTCGCCGAGCTTGCGCCCGATTGCGTGGTGGTGCCGCTCGCCATCGAATACGCCTTTTGGCTGGAGCGGGGCGCGGAGGCCTGCATCGCCTTCGGCAAGCCGCTGATCGGCCGCGATCTCCTGGCGCTTCCCCGGGGCGAACGCCTGGAGCGGCTGGAGGACGCCCTCACCGGCACCCTCGACCGCCTGAGCGCGGACGTGCAGAGCCGCGATCCCTCGCGGTTCCGGTCCGTGCTCGACGGCCGCGCCGGAATCGGCGGCGTCTATGACGGCTGGCGGCGGCTCATCGCTGCCATGCGCGGGCGCCGCTTCGACCCCTCGCACGAGAAGCGCGCCGCATGATGCTCACACTGATCGGCTTCGTCCTCCTCGGCCTTGCGGCGCTCCCGGCGGTGCTCGCGGTCATGAATCTCGGCGTCCTGCGCGCGACGCCCCGGCGAGTGCCCGGGCCCGGCACCCTCGTGTCGATCCTGATCCCCGCCCGCAACGAGGAAGCCAACATCGCGGCCGCCCTGGACTGCGCCCTCGCCAGCCTCGGCGTGCCCGTCGAGGTGGTGGTGGTGGATGACGGCTCCACGGATCGCACCGCCGAGATCGTCCAATCCTACGCTGCCCGCGACCCGCGGGTGCGCCTCGTCGAGGCCCCGCCGCTCGAAGAGGGCTGGACCGGCAAGGTCCATGCCTGCCACCACCTCTCGCTCGCGGCGCGCGGCACCCATCTTCTCTTCGTGGACGCCGATGTGCGCCTCAGCCCGCGGGCAGCGGCGGCGCTCGCGGGCCATGCGCAGGGCTCCGGCGCGGCGCTGGTGAGCGCGGTGCCCCGGCAGATCACGGGCTCCTTGGGCGAGATGCTCACGGTGCCGATGATCAACCTGATGCTGATCGGCTACCTGCCCATGGGCTTCATGCGCCTCTCGCGCGATCCGGGCCTGGGTGCCGCCTGCGGGCAGATGATGCTGGCGGAGGCCTCGGCCTACCGCGCGGTCGGGGGCCACGAGGCGATCCGGCATCTTCTGCATGACGGCATCCAGCTCGCCCGCGTCTTCCGGCGCGCCGGCCACATGACGGATCTCGTGCTCGGGCAAGATCTGGCCTCCTGCCGCATGTATAACCGCTTCGACGAGGCCTGGGCGGGCTTTGCCAAGAACGCCCATGAGGGCATGGCGACCCCGGCGGCCCTGCCGGTCTGGACCACGCTCCTCCTCGGCGGGCACGTCCTGCCCTTCCTCCTCCTGCCGTTCGTCCCGACGATCCCGATCGCGCTCGCGGCGCTCGTTTCGCTCGGTGCCCGCACCCTCGTCACCCTGGCGACCCGGGAGAACCCGGTCTCCATCCTCCTGCACCCCTTCACCGTCCTGGTCGGCCTCCTGATCCAGTGGAGCGCCCTCCTGCGTATGAGGACGGGGCGTCAGGCGGGCTGGAAGGGCCGGCTCTACCCCGTAGGATGAGGCATGATGGGACACGAGGCGCGCGCGGCGACGAAGCGGCCCGGGAATGAGAATTTCCCGGTCGCCTCGCTCGTGCTCGCCCGCGAGCACCGGACGGCGGTTCTCGCCTTCTACCGTTTCGTGCGCGAGGCGGACGACGTGGCGGACGCGCCCGACCTGTCGCCCGGCGACAAGCTCCGGCAGCTCGACGCCCTGGAACGGGCGCTGATCGACGGGGACCGGCGGGTGCCCTCCGCCGAGGCCCTCCATGCGGCGGCCGGCCGCCACGGCACCGGCACCGCGGAGGCGAGGCTTCTCCTCTCCGCCTTCCGGCAGGACGCCCGCATCCGCCGCTACGAGACCTGGAACGCCCTTCTCGATTACTGCGCCCGCTCCGCGAACCCCGTCGGCCGTTTCCTGCTGCGCCTCCATGGGGAGGACGCGGCGGCCGACGCCCCCGCCGATGCGCTCTGCACGGCGCTCCAGATCCTGAACCATCTTCAGGATCTCAAGCGCGACCGCGACGGCCTCGACCGGGTCTATCTGCCCATTCCCTGGATGGAGCGCGCCGGCGGCGAGGCGGCTTTCTTCGATCCGCGCCAGACGGCGCGCCGGCGGCCCGTGCTCGACGCGGCCCTCGACCGGGTGGACGCGCTCATCGACGAGGCGCGCGCCCTGCCTGGCCGCGTGCGGAGCCGGCGTCTGGCCGCCCAGTGCCATGCCACGATCCGCCTTGCCGAGCGCCTGGCCGAACGCCTGCGCCGGGGTGATCCGATCGCGGGCCGGATCGCGGTCTCGAAAGCGGATGCGCTCTCCGCCTTCCTCGGCGGACTCGTTCGCGCAGGACGCGACGACCCGGCGGTCGACGAGCGCATCGCGCTCGCGGCCGTGCGGCGCTCCGGCTCCTCGTTCCGGCTCGGCATGCAGAGCCTCGCTCCGGATCGGCGCCGGGCGATCCATGCGGTCTACGCCTTCTGCCGCGCCGTCGACGACATCGCGGACGGGGCCGCGCCCCCTGAGGAGAAGCGCCGCTTCCTCGATGAATGGCGCGCCGAGATCGACCGCCTGCCGTCGGCGCCGCGCACGCCGGTCGGCCGCGAGCTCGCCCGGGCCGCGGAGGCCTTCGCCCTACCGCTGGGCGAATGCCACGCGCTCCTCGATGGGATGCAGACAGATTCCACCGACCGGGTGCGGATCGCCGACGATGCGGCGCTCGGCCTTTATGCGCGCCGGGTGGCGGGCTCGGTCGGGGCGCTCTCGATCCGGATCTTCGGCGCGCCGGAGGCGGAGGACTTCGCGCTCCGCCTCGGCCACACCCTCCAGCTCGTGAACATCCTGCGCGACGTGGACGAGGACGCGGCCCTTGAGCGGGTCTATGTGCCGCTCGCGCGCCTCGGGATGGAGGACGCGCCCGCTCGCATCCTCGTGGCGGATCCGCGCTTCGCGCGCGCCTGCCAGACCCTTGCCGACGAGGCCCGCGAGGGCTTCTCGGCCGCCGACCGGGCGCTCGCGCGGCTCGACCGGGGGCGGCTGCGCCCGGCGATCCTGATGATGGAGGGCTATCGCCGCATTCTCGACCGGCTCCAGGCCCGGGGCTTCGGCACCCGCCATGGCCGCCTGCGCCTCACGGCCGGGGACCGGCTGCAATTGCTCACCCTCGCCCTGAGAACCGCATGACGCGGCCCCATGTCCACATCGCCGGCGCCGGCGTCGCGGGCCTGAGCGCAGCGCTCGCCGCGACCCGGGCCGGCGCGGCCGTCACCCTCTTCGAGGCGGCCCCCCAGGCGGGCGGCCGCTGCCGGACGCTTCATCCGGCGGACGGGTTCTCGCACGACAACGGCACCCATGTGCTCTTCACCGGCAACCCGCGCGCCATGCGCCTCCTCGACGAGGTCGGCGCCCGGGCCGATTGGGTGGAGCCGGAGCCCGGGGGCTTTCCGGTCTATGACGGAGCCACGGGGCGGCTCTCCCGGATCGGGCTCTCGCCCTGGTCCTGGCTCGACCCGTCGCTCCGGCCCGAGGGCCTGACGATGGGGGGGCTCCTGCGCCTTGCCCGCCTCTGCCTGCCCCTGCCGGACCGGCCGGTCGGCGCCGTGATGGGCGAGGGGCCGCTCCTGCGCTCCCTCGTCGAGCCGCTCACCGTCGCGGTGCTGAACACGCCCGTCGCCACGGCCTCCGCCCGCCGGCTCGGCGCCGCCATGCGCCGGCTCGCGCGGCCGGGCAGCGCCCGCCTGCTGGTGTCCGGCCGCGGCCTCGGGCCCGATCTCGTGGAGCCCGCCCTCCGGTGCCTCGCGGGGCGGGGCGCCGCGCTCCAGACGGGTCAGCGCCTGAAGGCGCTCGACGTGAAACGCGGCCGCGTCGCGGCTCTCGTCTTCGGCGACCGCACGGTCGTGCTCGGTCCCGAGGACACGATCGTGCTCGCCCTGCCGCCGCACGAGATCGCGCGGCTCCTGCCGGGGCTCCCCGTGCCCGAGAGCTACGAGCCGATCCTGAACCTGCATTATCGCTTCCCCGGCCCAGCGCGCCCGCGCTTCGTCGGCTTTGTGGGCACGCTTGCCCAATGGGCGCTCCTGCGCGCGGACCACCTGAGCGTCACGGTCTCGGCGGCGGCAGGGTCCGTCGACGAGGATGCGCAGACGCTGGCGGCGCGGGTCTGGCTGGAGATCGCCCCGGCCCTCTCGCAGCTCGCCCTGCCGGCGGATCCCGCCCGCCCGCCGGAGGCGCGGGTCGTGAAGGAGAAGCGCGCCACGATCAGCCAGCCGGCCGGGCGCCTGCCCCAGCCGCCCCTGCGGCCTCTTCCGAACCTCGCGCTGGCAGGCGACTGGATCGGCACGCTTCCCGCCACCATCGAGAGCGCTGTCGCCGCGGGCGAGCGCGCCGTCGCGGCGCTCGCCCTGCCGCGCCCTGCCGCGCCCGGACCCGCCGTCGCCCTTCAGGCCGCGGGAGGCACCCTATGACAGCCCGCCCGCCGCTCACCGTTCTTCTCGCCGCGCCCCGGGGCTTCTGCGCCGGGGTCGAGCGCGCCATCGAGGCGGTGGAACATGCGCTGCGGCGGACGGACAGGCCCGTCTTCGTGCGCCATGAGATCGTCCACAACGGTCAGGTCGTGGATGGCCTCAAGGCGAAGGGCGCGGTCTTCGTGGAGGAGCTCGCCGAGATTCCGGACGGAGCCGTCGCGATCTTTTCCGCCCATGGGGTGCCGCGCGCGGTGGAGCGCGAGGCGGCCCGCCGCGATCTGGCGGTGATCGACGCCACCTGCCCCCTCGTGCGCCGGGTGCATGTGGAGGCGCGCCGGCAGGCACAGGCCGGGCGCGAGGTGATCGTGATCGGCCATCGCGGCCATGTGGAGGTGGAGGGCACCGTCGGGCAGGTGGACGGCATCGTGCATGTGGTCGGCACGGTCGCGGAGGCGCAAACCCTCGCGGTCGGCGACCCCGACCGGCTCGCCTACGTGACCCAGACCACCCTGTCGGTGGACGATACCCGCGGCATCATCGCGGCCCTGAAGGCCCGCTTCCCGCGTATCCATGGGCCGGACACCAAGACGATCTGCTACGCGACGCAGAACCGGCAGATGGCCGTGCGGGCCCTGGCGGACCGCGCCGAGCGCATTATCGTCTGCGGTTCGCGCAACTCCTCCAACACGGCGCGGCTGAAGGAAGTCGCTGAGGATGCGGGTGTTCCCGCGCTCCTCATGGCGTCGCTCGCGGACCTGACCCCCGGCTTCATCGACGGCGCGCAGGTGATCGGCATCACCGCGGGCGCCTCCGCCCCGGAGGAGATGGTGCGCGATGCGCTGGCCCAGCTCGGCGCGTGGCGGCAGGTCACGGTCGAGGAGGTGCGGGTCACGGATGAGACCACGCGCTTTGCCCCGGTGGATCTCTCGGCGCTCACGCCGCGCCGCGCCACCGGCTCCTAGACAGGCTTCTTAGGCCGCCGCGGGCGATAGAGCACCGGCCCCCGCGGCGCGCGTCGGCACGAGCCCCAGGCGCTCGCGCCACCACCAGCGCCAGAGCATCAGCGCCGCCACCACCGTGAGCGCGGTGGCAAGGCCGATCCAGATGCCGGTGCCGCGAAGGGGCGTCTGGAAGGCGAGAAGCGCGCCGAACGGCAGGCCGATGCCCCAGTAGCCGATGGCCGCATAGATCATCGGGACGCGGGTATCCTGCAGGCCGCGAAGCATCCCCGAGCCGATGGCCTGGGCCGCGTCGCCGAGCTGGAAGATCGCGGCGAGCAAGAGGAAGCCGACCGCAAATTCCAGCACCCGGGCGCTCTCGGGCTTCGAGAGATCGATGAAGGCGCTCACCAGAAGCTCCGGCGCGAACAGCATCAGCAGCGCGGTCAGCACCGCGAAGCCCATGCCGAGGACGAACGTGGTCCAGCCCGCGCGGGTGACGCCATCCGGATCGCCCGCCCCGTAGGCGCGTCCGACCCGCACGGTGACGGCTTGGCCAAGGCCGAAGGGCACCATGAAGCAGAACGAGGCGATCTGAAGCGCGATGGCGTGCGCCGCAAGCTCGTCGCCCCCGAGGCGACCCATGAGGAACGCGGCCGCGTTGAAGATCGTCACCTCGAAGGCGAGGGTGAGGCCGATCGGCAGGCCGATGCGCCAGAGGGTGCGAAAGCGCGGCCAGTCCGCCCGCCAGAAGCGGCCGAACAGGTGATAGCGCCGGAAGCGCCGGTCGAGGCTCACGACGCCCACGAGGAAAAGGAACAGGAACGTACTGGACAGGGTGGTCGCGATGCCGGCCCCCACGAGGCCCATCGGAGCGATGAGATCGCCCCAGCCGAACATCAGCGGCCAGGCGGCGCCCACATTTACGGGAAGCGCCAGGAGCCCCGCGACCAGCGCCCAGCGCGGCCGTTCCATGGCGGCGAGAAACGAGCGCAGCACCAGATAGAACAGGAAGGGTAAGAGGCTCCATTGCAGGGAGCGAATGTAGGACCCGGCCGCAGCCGCGAGCGCCGGCTCCTGCCCGAGCGCGAGGAGAATGCTCTCGCCCTGCCAGGAGACGAGCCAGATGGGCACCGCGAAGGCGATGGCGGCCCACAGGCCCTGGCGCACAGTGCGGCGCACGTCGCGCACGGAATGGCGCCGACGACCGAGTTCCTCGGCAATGAGCGGCGAGACTGCGGAGACGAGCCCGATGCCGAAGATGAGACAGGCAAAGTACAGGTTCGTGGCAAGCGCGCCCGCGGCGAGCGCCTGTGGCCCGAGGCGTCCGATCAGGATTACATCCGCCGTGAGGAGGGCGTTCTGGGCGACGTTCGTGAGGACCAGCGGCCAGCCCAGGGCGATCGTCGCCTTGATCTCCGCGTCCCAGGCAGCGCTCCGCGCCTTATGGTGTTCGATTGAAGTCATGGCCGCGCTTGTAGGCCGTGGGCCGCCGCCGCGCCACCTCCATGCGGGCAGGCCAGGGCTGTGCGGGATGCGTGATCGATGGGCTTTCCCCCACGCTTGAGGGGGAAGATGCTGCCGCGCGTAGCTCGGCAGTGCCTTCCGCGCGAGCTCCCCACCCGCCTGCCCGCAGCCTCGCTTGAGCGCGAAGGAGGAGAGCAGGCGCCGACGGACGGAACCTGCGACAAACCGGACTCGTTTGCACCCGAAAGCCTAACTTTGGGAGACCATGATGGCGCAAGCCGCGCCCCTTTTGCCGACTGCCGTCGATTTCGCCGAGCCTCCCATCCTGCTCAACGCCGAGGGCCGGATGCGCACGGTCGGGATCGAGATGGAATATGTCGGTCCCTCGGCCGAGGAGACCGTTCGGGCGCTCACGGGCGAGCTCGGCGGCCTTATCGTCGAGGAGGATCCGCATTTCTACAGGCTCAAGGGCAGCGCCATCGGCGACATCTCGGTGGAGCTCGACAGCCGAATCCTGCACCCGCAAAAGAAGGCTGGCCTGCTCGGGGGTGTGGTGCCCCGGATCGCCGCCTGGTTCGGCTCGGCGGCGAGCCTCGTGGTTCCCTGCGAACTCGTCACGGCGCCCGTGCCGATCGACCGCCTGCACGAGGTCGACCGGGTGATCGGCATCCTGCGCAGCGCCGGCGCGAAGGGCACGCAGGACGCGGCCGTCTACGCCTTCGGGCTCCATTTCAACCCGGAGATCCCGCGCCAGGACGCGGAGACCGCAGCGGCGTTCCTGAAGGCCTTCGTCCTCCTGAATGCCTGGCTTCGCAAGCAGGTGGCCCCCGATCCGACACGGCATCTCTTAGGCTTTGCGGACCCGTTCCCGGCCGAGTACGTGCGACTCCTCGTGGCGCCGGATTACTGGCCGGAGCTGCCCACTTTCATTGACGATTACCTGCGCTTCAACCCGACCCGGAACCGGGATCTCGACTGCCTTCCGCTGCTCCTGCATTTCGACGGGCCTCGGGTGCGCGCCGCGCTGCCGACCGAGAAGATCAACGGGCGCCCGACCTTTCACTACCGCCTGCCCGATGCGCGGGTGAGCGATCCGGGCTGGAGCATCGCGCCGGACTGGAACCGCTGGGTCGCCGTGGAGCGGCTCGCGGCCGACCGCACGCGCCTTGCCATGGTGGGCGAGACCTATCTGGCCTACGCGGGCGAGGAGAAGAGCTGGGCCGACATGGTCGAACGGATCGCGCTGCGATGAACCTCAGCACAGCCGGTCGCGGCGAGCCCGGACAGCACCGATGACGCGCCCCCTCATCGGCGTCACCACGTCCCGACGGGGCGGGTGGCGCTCCTATCTCATGCATCGGCTGGCGCTTGCGCGGGTCGGCGCCCGCAGCGTGCGCCTCATGGCGGGTACGCCGCCCCCGGACGAGCCCCTGCACGGGCTCGTCATCGGCGGCGGCGACGACATCGGCGCGGAGATCTACGGCGGCAAGGTGCTGCCCGACGTGCGCATCGACCCCGAGCGCGACCGGCTGGAGCTGAAGCTCCTGGAGGCAGCCTTGCCGGCCCGCCTGCCTGTGCTCGGCATCTGCCGCGGCTCGCAGATGATCAACGTGGCGCTTGGCGGCACCCTGCACACGGATATCCACGAGGTCTACGAGCAGGCGCCGAAGATGCGCACGGTGCTGCCGAAGAAGACGGTGCGCATCGCCACCGGCAGCCGCCTCGACTGGATCTTGCGCTGCAATCCGTGCCGGGTGAACGCCCTCCACCATCAATCCGTGGACCGGCTGGGGCGCGGGCTCCAGGTGGTGGCGCAGGACGAGAGCGGGATCGTGCAGGCGATCGAGGACGCGTCCGCGCCCTTCCTGATCGGCGTGCAATGGCACCCGGAGCTTCTCGTCTGGAAACGCCCCCAGCAGCGGCTCTTCGCGGCCCTCTCCCGTGCCGCGGCGGCCGCCCCCGAGCCCCTGCCCCAGGAGGCCGTGCCGGCGATGTAGGGAGAACGCTCCCTGCGTGCTCCGATTCTGGGCGCCGCATGCGAGCCAGGGGATCCAGAACGATCACAGGGCAAGAAGTGTGCTGGCGCGCGCCGCAGGGACGCGCGCCGGATTGCCGTCAGCGGCTATGGCCCCGGGCAAGAGGACCTTGCCTTACGGTCCCCGCTGCCGGTCCTGGAACAGGGGCACCACGTTCTTGTCGGGTCCTGGGGTCAGATAGCGCTGGAGCGCCGCGTGGAGGTCGCGGCTCACGATGGGCTTTTGCAGCAGGGGAAACTCGCTCGATTGAGCGACCACCATCGGATTGCCGGTGATGAGGACGACCGGCAGCGTGGCGTCGAGCGCCCGCACCTCGCGGGCGAGCGCCACCCCGTCCCTGGTGCCGGGCATGGTCACGTCCGTGAGGAGGAGGTCGGGGCGCCGCGCCTTGGCGGCCTCGAGCGCCTCGTCGGCGCCAATCGCGATGCGGGCCGCATAGCCGAGTTCCTGGAGCATGGCCTGCAAGGCGACCTCGACCTCGTCGTCCACCACAAGCACGTCGGCGCTTGCCGTCGGCTCCTCGTCGTCGAGAATGTCATCGAGCTCGGGCTTCGCGCCGATGCGGGCCGGCAGGTCCGCGCGCGGCAGAAACAGGGTGACGGCGGTGCCCTCGCCGACCGTGCTCGCGATCTCGACGGTGCCGCCGAGCTGCCGGGCGAAGCCGTGCACCTGGGAGAGGCCGAGCCCCGAGGCGCGGCTGGCCTCCTTGGTGGTGAAGAACGGCTCGAACACGTGCTCCAGGTCCTGGGGCGCGATGCCCGCACCGGTGTCCGTGATCGCGATCTGCACGAAATCGCCGGAGATGTCCGGGTCGGAGAGGGAACCGCGGCGCAGGCGCACGTTGCGGGCCTCGATCTCGATGGTTCCGCCCCGGCTCATGGCGTCGCGCGCATTGACCGCGAGGTTGACGACCGCGGTCTCGAGTTCGTGCGGGTCCACCTCCACGGGCCACAGATCCTCCGGGATCTGGAGGCGCACCTCGACCGAGTCGCTCAGGAAAGAGCGGTCGAGGAGCGAGGTGATGGAATCGAGGTGCTCGGCGATGTCGATGTACTGGACCTGGAGGTCCCGCTGCCGGGCGAAGGCCAGGAGCTTCGACATGAGGGCGGCCGCCTGATCGGAGGCCACGAGGGCGGCGAGCAGCTTGCGGCGGAGCTGCGGCTGATCCTTGATGTGCTTTGTGACCGCATCGATGTTGGCGCTGATCACCATGAGCTTGTTGTTGAGATCATGGGCGATGCCGCCGGTAAGGCGGGAGATCGCCTCCATCTTCTGCGTCTGGCGCAGCTGGCGCTCGGCCTTCTGGCGCACCGCGGTCTCCTCCCGGAGCTGACGCGTCGCCTCGTCCACCCGGCGCTCCAGCTCCACGTTGAGGTCCGCCTGGAGGTCCTCGGCCTCCTTCAGGTTCTCCACATCGACCCCGGTCGCGAGCCAGTAGGCCTCCCGCTGCTCGCCGACGAGGATCGAGATCGGGGTCGTGGTGATCTGGTACCAGCGATAAGCGCCGTCGTAGCGACGGAGCCTCACCTCCATGCGGTATTCCTGGCGGTCCTTGAGGGCTGCGTGGCGCTGCGCCAGCAGGTACTCCACGTCGTCCGGATGGACGATGGAGGCGCGCTCCCGGCCTGCCGTCAACACGATGCCGCCGGTGAAGTCCGTGGCCCGGCGGTTCTGGAAGACCGTGATGCCGTGCTGGTCGAACACCCAGACGAGGGCGGGCAGGCTCTCGGCCAAGGCGAGATACCGGTCCTCGCTTTCGCGGGCATCCTGCCTGCGCTGGCGGAGCTCGGCCTTGAGGCTCTCGACCGCCTCGACGATGGCGCGCTCATTGTCGGGCGCGGCCGGAGCCGCGGCGTCCGCCCCTCCAATGCGCTCGGCCACGAGCCGGAGCGAGCGGCTGGCCCGGCGCCCGAGCCAGAGCGGGATAGCGGCGCCCGCAAGGGCGAGCACGGCGAAGGATGTGGCGAGGAGACCGAAAGGCGCGCCGGAAAGGGCGAGCGCCGTCACGGCGAGCGTCAGAAGCAGGAGCCCGGCGCTCGCCACGGCGGCCTGGGTGGTCAGCGCGAGGCGTTGCATGGGGCGACCTTGCAACGTTGTTGACGTGACGGCAAGCCGGGATCGCTCCAGATCCGGCCTGTTTCCGAGAGAAAGGGCAGGGTTGGCTCTTGCCAAACCGTTGCCATTGATCATGTGCACAATGGGTTCGGCCGCGGGTCAAAGGCGCGGCGTCTTCGGGAGAATACGGTGAACGTTTGGGCGACGATGACGGCGCGGGCAATTCCTGCGCCGCGCACAGCGGCTGTGCGGAGTGCGGTCAAGCCGGCGGTGGCGGCTCTTGGGTTCCTCGCGGCGCTCGCGGGCGGCGCGGCCGCCCAGGACGACGTGGAGCGGCGGGTAAACGATCTTCTCGCGCGCATGACGCTGGAGGAGAAGGTCGGCCAGCTCAACCTCATCTCCCACGGCAAGAACGAGCTGCGCTGGGAGGACATCGCCGAGGGCAAGACCGGCGCGCTCATCAACTTCAACAATGCCCAGGACGTGGCCCGCGCCCAGGCCCTGGCGAAAAGCTCAAGGCTCGGCATCCCGCCGCTCTTCGGCCTCGACGTGCTGCACGGCTTCCGCACCCAGTTTCCGGTGCCCCTCGGGGAGGCCGCCGCCTTCAACCCGGGCCTGTCGCGCCTTGCGGCCGAGTGGTCGGCGAAGGAAGCCTCCTATGTGGGCGTGAACTGGACCTATGCGCCCATGGCCGATCTCTCCCGCGACATCCGCTGGGGCCGGATCGTCGAGGGTTTCGGGGAGGATCCATATCTCGGCTCCGTCATCACGGCGGCTCGGGTCGAAGGCTTCCACGCGGGCGGGCTCACCACCAGCGCCAAGCATTTCGCCGGCTACGGCGCGCCGATCGGCGGGCGCGACTACGACACCACGCATATCCCGGTCGCCGAGTTGCGCGACGTCTATCTGCCACCCTTCCGGGCCGCCATCGAGGCCGGCACGCCGACCATCATGGCGGCCTTCAATGCGCTCAACGGCGTGCCCTCCATGGTGAATGCCTGGCTGCTCACGGACGTGCTGCGGGGTGAGTGGGGCTTCGATGGCTTCGTGACCTCCGACTGGGCGGGCATCCACGAATTGCTCGCCCACGGGGTGGCCGCGGACCCGGCGGAGGCCGCCCGCAAGGCGATCCTCGCCGGGGTCGACATGGACATGGTGGGCGGGTTCTACATCAAGCACCTGCCGGACGAGGTGCGGGCCGGGCGGGTGCCCCAGAGCGTCGTGGACGAATCCGTGCGCCGGGTGCTGCGCGTGAAGATGCGGCTCGGCCTCTTCGACAAGCCCTTCGTCGATCCGTCCCGGGTGGATGCGATCTTCCCCTCGCCTGAGGCGCGCCAGGCTGCCCGCGAGATCGCCCGCGAGACCTTCGTCCTCGTCCGCAACGAGGGCGACGTGCTGCCGATCCGGCCCGAGATACGCTCCATCGCCGTCGTGGGCCCGCTCGCCGATGCGGCGCGGGACCAGCTCGGTCCCCACGGGGCGCGCGCCCATGCGGAGGATGCGGTCTCCGTGGTGGAGGGTATCCGCCGCCGCGCGGCGCCCTCCGGCATCGCGGTGAATTTCGCCCCAGGCTGCGATCTCTTCTGCCGGCAGGCGGACCAGATCGCGGCGGCCGTCGAGGCCGCCAAGCGCTCGGACCTCGTGGTCGCGGTGATGGGCGAGCCGCACGAGGCCTCGGGCGAGGCGGCGTCGCGGGCGTATCTCACCTTCCTCAACCGGCAGCCGGAGCTGCTGGAAGCCCTTGTCGCCACCGGAAAGCCGGTCGTGCTCCTTGTCATGGCGGGACGCCCGGTGGAGCTCGGGCGCTTTGCCGACAAGATCCCTGCGATCCTGCACACCTGGTTCCCGGGCACGGAGGCGGGCCCCGCCATCGCGGACGTTCTGTTCGGAGACTTCAACCCGAGCGGCAAGCTGCCCGTGAGCTGGCCGCGCACGGCCGGCCAGCTTCCGATCTTCTACAACCGCCTGCCCACGGGCCGGCCCACCCGCGCCGACAACCGCTTCACCCTCGGCTACATGGACGAGGCCGTGACGCCCCTCTACCCATTCGGCTACGGGCTCAGCTACACGCGCTTCGCCTTTACGGATCTGAAGGTGGCGCAGGAGCGGGTGCGCCCGGGCGAGACCGTGTCGGTCACCGTGACGGTGACGAATACGGGCGCCCGCGCCGGCCAGGAGGTGGTGCAGCTCTACACCCGCGATCCGGTGGCGAGCCGCAGCCGTCCGCTCAGGGAGCTGAAGGCCTTCGACAAGATCATGCTGGCCCCGGGCGAGGCCCGTCAGGTGACCTTCAACGTGCCGGTGGAGCGCCTCGGCTTCCATCAGGAGGACGGGGTGTACGTGGTGGAGCCCGGCGAGATCCAGCTCTTCGTCGGCGGCTCCTCCGCGGCGGACCTTGCGGGACGCGTGGAGGTGATCGACGGGGTGCGCATCGTCCCCGGCGAGCAGCGCGCCTCGGCGGGCAAGCCGCGGCTCTAGACGCGGCTCAGCCCTTCGGCGGCGCCTGGACGAGGCTCGTCCAGGAGATCGCCCGGCGAATGGGGGCGGAGGTCGGGCCGGTGAAGATGCGGTCGGCGGCGCGGGCGATCACGCCGTCGAGCGCCGCCGAGGGCGCGCCGACGGAATCGCGCGGCACGAGCGGGCAGTCCATCTTCAGGTGAAGCGGCCGGGGCGTCCGCCTGGTCTCGGCGAGGGCGATGAGCGACTCGGCGGCCCAGCGGCCCATCTCGTAGTTCGGCAGCACGCAGGTGGAGAGGGGCGGGCGCGTGTAGCGCGCCATCTCCTGGTCGTCGTAGCCCATCACCGAGATGTCCTCGGGCACGCGGATGCCGAGCTCCGCGAGCGCCTCGAGCGCGCCCACCGCCATGAGGTCGTTGGCGCAGAAGATCGCCGTCGGCGGCCGGTCGAGGCGCAGGAGTTCGTAGGCGCGGTGATAGCCTGAATCGGGCATCCAGTCGCCGTTGCGCACCAGCGCCGGATCGAAGGGCACATCGGCCGTCGCAAGGGCCTGGCGATAGCCCTTGAGGCGGTCGCGGGAGGCATCGACCCAGGGTTCGCCGTTGATGAGCCCGATGCGGCGGTGGCCGTGCGCGATGAGGAATTCCGCCGCCGTGAACCCGCCCGCCACCTCGCCCGGCACCACCGAGGGCAGGGCGCGCTCGTCGGAGTAGCAGTTCAGCAGCACCGAAGGCACGTTGTGCAGCCCCGCCGGGGGCGCGACCTTGCGGGTGAAGATAGTGGAATAGATGATCCCGAGAAGCGCGCCGTCGGCGAGCACGGCGCGCAGCGTCGAAGCTTCGAGTTCCGGGTCCGAGCGGGTCACATGCACCGCGATGAGATGACCCGCCTCCCAGGCCGCGTCGCGGGCGCCGTCGATGGTGACGACGGGATGCGGGCTCGTGGAGATCTCGTCCACGAAATAGGCGATGATCTTGGGCGCGGCATCGCCCGGATCCGCGCGACGGCCCTGCAACCGGTAGCCCACCGCGCGGGCGGCGGCGAGCACGCGCTCGCGGGTGCTGTCCGAGATGCGCGCCCCGGTCATGTTGTTGAGAACGAGCGACACGCTCGATTGCGACACGCCCGCGAGCCGCGCCACGTCGGTCATGGTGGGGCGGCGACCCTGTCGGCCTTGGCGACCCTGCCGGTCCCTTTCTGGCATATCCCCGTCGGCGCTCATGGCGGCTTTCGCTGCGGCTCCCGGCGACCGGGGAGCCAGACGACGATCATGGCTTGACTAATAAAATTAGCAAGGGCTCAATCCACCCCGGCGAGGTGACGAAGAAGCACCCAACAATTTCTCCGGAGGAAGCATTCGATGCTCAGAAGAACATTTCTCGCGCTCGCGGCCGGCGTTGCCACCGTGAGCCTTGGCCTCTCCGCCACGGCCCAGGAACTGCCGAAGCTGAAGGCCAAGGACAAGTACAAGGTCGGCTTCGCGCAGACCGAATCGAACAACCCATGGCGCATCGCCCAGACCGAGAGCATGAAGGCCGAGGCCGCCAAGCTCGGGCACCAGCTCGTCTACACGGATGCCGCCGGCTCCGCGGCCAAGCAGGTCGCCGACGTGAACTCGATGATCGCCCAGGGCGTCGACCTCATCTTCCTGGCGCCCCGCGAAGAAAAGCCTCTCATCCCAGCTGTGATGGCCGCCAAGCGCGCCGGCATCCCGGTGGTGCTCCTCGACCGCAACGTGGACCAGAACCTTGCGAAGGCGGGCCGGGATTACGTGACCTTCATCGGCTCCGACTTCGTCGAGGAAGGCAAGCGCGCCGCCGAGGCCCTCACCAAGGCCATGAACGGCAACGCCAAGATCATCCAGCTCGAGGGCACCACGGGCTCCTCGCCCGCGAACGACCGCCGCAAGGGCTTCGAGGATTACATCAAGGCCCATGCGGGCATGAAGGTGGTGGCCTCGCAATCCGGCGACTTCGCCCGCGACAAGGGCCGCCAGGTGGCCGAGACCCTGCTCCAGGCCCATCCGGACGCGACGGCGATCTACGCCCATAACGACGAGATGGCCATCGGCGCCATCGCGGCGCTCGAAGCGGCCGGCAAGAAGCCGGGCAAGGACGTGATCGTGGTGTCCATCGACGGCACCCGCGACGCGCTCCAGGCCATCGTGGACGGCAAGATGCTCGCCACCGTCGAGTGCAATCCGAAGTTCGGACCCAAGGCCTTCGAGACGCTGGCCCGCTACGCCAAGGGCGAGCAGATCGAGCCGTGGGTGGTGAACACGGACCGGTTCTTCGACAAGTCGAACGCCGCCCAGCTTATCAGCGACGCGTACTGATCGCGTCCGGGTACTCTCGCTTGCGCTACTGCCTCTCCCCGTGCGCGGGGAGAGGTCCGTCCGTTTAAGAGGACCAAGCATCCCATGGCGCCCCTTCTCTCCATGCGCGGGATCGACAAGCGCTTTGCGGGTGTGCCGGCGCTCACCGGCGCCTCCCTCGAGGTGGAGCGCGGCGAGGTGCACGCCCTCATCGGCCAGAACGGGGCTGGCAAGTCGACCCTAATCAAGATCCTCACCGGCTACTACACCCGCGATGCAGGCGAGATCGCGTTCGACGGCGCGCCCGTTGCCTTCACCTCGCCGCAGGAGGCGCAAGGGGCCGGAATCAGCACGATCTACCAGGAGATCAACCTCGTTCCCTATCGCTCGGTGACGGAGAACATCTGTCTTGGACGCGAGAGCCGCCGCTTCGGCCTTCTCGACTGGCGCGCGATGCACCGGGAGGCGGAGGCGCTGCTCGCCCGCTTCAACGTGCATCTCGACGTGCGCCGCCCCGTCATGTCCTATCCGACCGCCGTGCAGCAGATGGTGGCCATCGCCCGCGCCATCGGCTTCAACGCGAAGCTCGTGATCATGGACGAGCCCACCTCCTCCCTCGACGAACAGGAGGTGGCGGTGCTCTTCGACGTGATCCGCCAGCTGAAGGCGGCGGGCGTGTCGGTGATCTTCGTGAGCCACAGGCTCGATGAGCTCTATGCGGTCTGCGACCGCGTCACGATCATGCGCGACGGGCGCACCGTGCGCGTCTCCACGATGTCCGATCTCTCGAAGCTCGACCTCGTCACCACCATGCTCGGCCGCACGCTCGAGGCGCCCGCTGCCGCGCAGGCGCACAGGGCCGGGTCGGCGGGGGGCGAAACCCTCCTGTCGGTCCGCAATCTCGCCGCCGGCCGAAAGGTGCGCGACGTATCGATCGATGTGCGCCCCGGCGAGATCGTGGGGCTGGCCGGGCTGCTCGGCTCCGGCCGCACCGAGACCGCCCGCGTCGTCTTCGGCGCCGACCGGGCCGAGAGCGGGACCGTCTCCCTTGCCGGCGCAAGTACGGCCGCCAGGGAGCCGGCGGACGCGATCGGCGCCGGCATGGGTTTTCTGTCGGAGGACCGCAAGCTCGAGGGCATCGTGCCCGGCATGTCCGTGCGCGAGAACCTGACGCTCGCCCTCATGCCGCATCTCGCCAGGCGCGGGATCGTGGACGAGGCGCGCAGCCGCGAGATCGTGGACCGCTACATCCGACGGCTCGGCATCAAGTGCTCCGGCCCCGAGCAGCGCATCCGCGAATTGTCGGGCGGCAACCAGCAGAAGGTGCTGCTCGCCCGATGGCTCTGCATGAACCCGAAGCTTCTCATCCTCGACGAGCCGACCCGCGGCATCGATGTGGGCGCCAAGGCTGAAATCCTGAGCCTCGTGCGCGAGCTGAGCCAGGGCGGACTCGGCGTCCTCATGATCTCCTCGGAGCTGGAGGAGGTGGTGGAGGCCGCCTCGCGCATCTTCGTTCTGCGCGACGGCCGCAGCGTGGCGGAGCTGGAGGGCGAAGAGGTCTCGGAAGCCGCAATCATGGCCGCAATGGCCCACGGGCATGACGATCATACAGGGGAGGCACCCCATGGCCGAGGCCAGGACGATCACGCCGGGGAGGCGATCCATGTCTGAGGCCATTGCGTCAGTGACCCTTGGCCGTCATCGCAAGGCGGAGGCACCCCATGGCTGAGGCCGTCGCGCCCGTCGGGGCACGGTCCGCGAAGGCGGGCTTGGACTGGAAGACGTTTCTCACCCGCTACGGGGCGCTCGTGGCGCTCGCGCTGCTCATCGCGGTGAACCTCGCGATCACGCCGAACTTCGCCACCTGGCAGACCCTGAACGTGAACCTCACGCAGGTCTGCGCCATCGTGATCGTCGGAGTCGGCATGACCCTCGTCATCGCGACGGGCGGCATCGATCTTTCGGTCGGCTCGCTCATGGCGATCGCGGGCGCGATCGCCCCGCTCCTCTTCCTCGGCAAGCTCGTGCCCCTGCCCCACCCGATGGTCGGCGTCGCGCTGGCCTTCGTGCTGCCGGTGCTGGCGGCGGGCGCGTTCGGCTGGTTCAACGGCTGGCTCATCACGCGCTTTCGCATCCAGGCCATCATCGCGACCCTCGTGCTCTTCATCGCGGGCCGCGGCATCGCGCAGGTGATGACGAACGGCAACCTCCAGGTCTTCAAGGTCCCGGAATTCCAGTTCATCGGCCTTGGACGCGTCTTCGGCATCCCCTTCCAGGCGGTGCTGATGGTGATCATCGTCGCGGCTGCCGCCTGGATGCTTCGGCGTACCGTGTTCGGCCGCCAGATCCTGGCGATCGGCGGCAACGAGCGGGCGGCCCGGCTCTCCGGCATTCCGGTCGGGTCCGTGAAGCGGCGGGTCTATCTGATCTCCGGGCTTCTTTCCGGCATCGCCGGCCTCATCGTCATCGCCCGGAACTCCGCGGCCGACGCCAACCTCGTCGGGCTCGGCATGGAGCTCGATGCCATCGCGGCCGTGGCGGTGGGCGGCACGCTCCTCACGGGCGGGCGGGCCACCGTGGTCGGCACGCTCATCGGCGCCCTTATCATCCAGCTCGTGCGCTACACGCTGCTCGCCAATGGCGTGCCCGATTCCGTCGCCCTCGTGGTGAAGGCGGCGATCATCGTGCTGGCCGTGTGGCTGCAGCGGCAAGGCCAGAGCTGAGGACGCTCGCATGAACCCGCAGCCCATCAACGCTTCGCATCCCATTCGGCAACGCGCCGCCGCCTGTCGCCGGGGCGCCTCCGCATGAACCCGCAGTTCGTCCGCTCCATCAGCCGCCACGGCGTTCTCCTCGCGCTGATCGCGCTCGTCCTGTTCGGCTGGGCGCGCTACGACAACTTCCTTGGCGCCTTCAACGTGCTCTCCGTGCTGCGCTACAACGCCATGTTCGCGCTGGTGGCCCTCGGCATGGCCTATGTGATCATGACGGGCGGCATCGACCTCTCGGTCGGGTCGACGGCGGCGCTCGGCAGCGTGGTGGCGGCGCTGCTCTCGCCTTATGGGGCGGTGCCGGGACTTCTGGGCGGCGTGGCCGCGGGGCTGTTCATCGGCGCCGTGAATGCGCTGGTGATCACCAGGCTCAACATCCTGCCCTTCATCGCGACCCTTGCCACCATGCTGGCAGCGTCAGGGCTCGCCCTGCTGCTCGCCGGCAACCAATCGGTCTCGGTCTCCTACGAGACGGGTTTCGTGGAGCTTGGCCAGGGCGACCTGCTGGGCTTCCCCATCCCGGCCTGGATCGCCGCCTTCGCCTACATCCTCGGTTCCATCGCCCTCAACCTCACGGCTTGGGGCCGGACGGTGCTGGCGGTGGGCGGCAATGAGGAGGCGACGCGGCTCATGGGGCTCAGCGGCGACCGGGCCAAGGCCTCGGTCTATCTCATCAGCGGTGGCCTCGCGGGGCTGGCCGGCGTGATCCTGGCGGCCCAGTTCGGCGCCGGCCAGCCCATCGAGGGCGTCGGCTGGGAACTCTTCGCCATCGCCTCGGTGGTGGTGGGGGGCACGCTGCTCACCGGCGGCGTCGGCTCGGTGGGCGCGACGCTCGCCGGCGTGATGCTGCTGGGCCTGATCTTCAACATCCTGAACTTCGAGAACGGCCTCGGCTGGATCAGCCTCTCCGCCTATTGGCAATCGGTGATCCGCGGCGCCTTTCTGCTCCTCGTGGTGGTGATCCAGGCGCGCCTCGTCGCAAAGACCGAAGAGGCGGCCTGAAGCGGGGCCCTAGAGCGACGCCATCGGCCGTGGCTGTGCCTGCGCCTGCGCCCGCCGTCGCACGGGCTCCTGGTCCGCCACTGTCTCGATGAGTGCCGCGACCTCGTCGAGGGCGAGGTGGTGGATCATGTGGCCGGCGCCCGGGATCTCCACCAGGCGGCTGCCGGGAAGCTCCCGGTGAAGCCGCCGGGCGTGCCGGTCCACATCAATCAGCTGGTCACCGTCACCGACGATGATCGCGACCGGCATCGTCAGCTCCCTGTAGCGGCGGCGCAGGTCGGCCGCAGCCGGAATGAGATAGCCCGTATCCGTGGCGGCGGCCCTCAGATGCAGGGGACGCGCCACGAGCGCGTGCGGAAAGCGCCGCCAAAAATGCTCCGGCACCGGAGCGGGATCGAACAGCTTAGCGTAGATGCGCGGCAGGAGCGCCGCCGTGAGCGGCGGAGCCACCGTGTGGCGCAACACGTCCCCGATGACTGGGATCGCGGGGGGCAGCGCAAAGGGCACGTCGGCGCGCGCGGTCGGGTAGTAGTAGCCTGAGGCGAGCACGAGGCCGCGCACCCTGTCCGGGCGCCCGAGCGCCATGAACGCCGCGACCTGCGCGCCAAGGGAGTGGCCATACACGACAGCCCGCTTCACCCCGAGGAGATCGAGGGCCGCGTTGAAGACCTGCGCCTGCCGCTCGGGGGTGAAGAGACGGTCGCGGGGCCGGCTGCTGTAGCCAAAGCCTGGACGGTCCAGAACAAGGACCCGATGGCTGCGGCTTAAGGCGTCCACGAGGCCGCTCGATGTCATGTCCTCGATGAGCGCCCCGTTGCCGTGGACGAGCACCACCACCTCGCCGCGCCCCTCGTCGAGGTAGCGCAGGCGCACGCCATCCACATTGATGAAGCGACCCTGTGGCGGGTGGCGCCGCTCGGCCCGGCGGGTCTGCAGGAGGTTGTAGACCGCAAGCCCCGCGAGCGCCGCCGCCGCGCCGCCGAGCAGCATGGCTCCCGTGCGGGACCGCCGCTGCCGCGGCAGCGTCCGATGCACCGCATCGGCGGCGGGATCGTGGATGCGGGGATGCGCGAGATTGGGTCGGTCGGTGCTGTGATCGGTCATGAGCCTGTCCCGTTCAGCGTTCGTCGGGCGCGAGGCCCCTGCGTGGCGAAGGTCGGATGCTGCGGATGCGGCCCGCTCCCGTCACGCTCGTTGTGCCGGGGCCGCCTTGGCCCGGGCGCCGGTTCTTGCCGAGCGACCACGTGGAACCCATGAGAGGCACCTGCCCATCCGCCATGCCACGCCTCCTCCGGCTCCGCTGACGCTTACGACAGCACGGGAACGTATGGGCGGGACTCCTGTTCCTGCGGGAGGGTCGGCCAGACCTTAGCGGTAGGCGCCCGTGACGGCGCGCGATGCGCCCGCGATGACGGCGGCGCGGTCCTTGGCCGGCGCCGTCGATTCCGCCACGAAGGCGGCAACCGCTATCGTGCCGCCATCGGGCGCGGTGAGGATGCCCACATCGTTCGTGACCGAGGCGATGCCGTTCCAGGTGACGCCGGTGCCGGTCTTGTGGCCCACGGACCAGCCCGCCGGCGCACCGGCGCGCAGCCGGTCCGGGAAGGTCACGGTCTGACGCATCACCTCGATGAAATGCCGCGTGGACGCCGGGGACAGGAGCCTGCCTGCGGCGAGCGCCTGGAGGAACGCCGCCATGCCGCGCGGCGTCGCGGTATCGCGCTCGTCCTTGAGATATGCCGCGAAAGCCGCGTCGCGCTGGGCTTTCGGCACTGCCTTGATGGCGGCGAGATGGCGCTCGGGGAACAGGTAGCCGTCGACCCAGGTGAGGCCGTAGGCTTCGGTCTGAAGCTGCCGCTCCGTGCGGTCGACGCGGATGCCCACGATCCCGCGCCGCTCCAGGAAGCGCTGCACGGCCGCAGGCCCGCCCAGCCGCCCGATCAGGATGTCGGTCGCGGCGCTGTCGCTCTCCACCACGGCCCGGCGCATCAGGTCGCCGAGTGTCGTCGCAAAGGAGCCGCGCGCCGCCACGATCTTCTCGATCGGCTGCACGAAGACGCTCATGTCCTCCCGGCGCACGGTGATGGGATCGTCAAGGCTGAAGCGCCCCTCGTCGATGGCGCTCATGAGGGCGGCTCCGACCACGAGCTTCATCACGCTCTGCAGGGAAAAGCGCTGATCGCCGTTTACGCAGACCGGCGGTCCACGCTCGTCCTGGGCGCAAATGCCGACGCGGCCCGGATGCTCCCTGGCGAGCGCCTGGAGAGCGGTTTGGAGACCCTGCGGATCGGCAAGGCCGCCGGCCTGCACCGGGCCGATTGTGAGAGAGGCCGCGACCAGCCCGAACACCGCACCCTTCAGCCACATTGCGAACCCTCCTGCAGGCCTGAAAGCGCGTCCGGTATAGCGAAGCCGGGCCCGAGCGCCAAACCCTGCCCGGAACCGAAGCGCGCCGGTCACGTTCGACTCTGTCCGCCAGGACGCGGAGCACGTTGAGGCAAGGAGGGAGCGACGGTGGAGACCGACACGGGGATCACCCTGGAGCGCATCGAGGAATTCGCCCGCGGCTTCTGGTGGATCCTGCCCAATCTCGGCATCGCGCTCGTGGTGCTGATCCTTTTTCTCGTGGGAGCCTCGCTCGCTCGCAGGGCCGTGCTGCGCGTGTTCCGGCGGCGGCACCGGCCGGATCTCGCCGCGCTCCTCGCGGGCTCGGCGCGCTGGGCGATTCTCACTCTCGGTGTTCTCGTGGCGGCCACGATCGTGTTTCCGTCGATCAGCCCGGCAAACCTGCTCTCGACCCTCGGCATCGGGTCGATCGCCATCGGCTTTGCCTTCAAGGACATCCTACAGAACTGGCTGGCCGGGCTGCTGATCCTCCTGCGCCAGCCTTTCCACACGGGCGACCAGATCGTCGTCGGCCAGCACGAGGGCACCGTGGAGCGCATCGAGGCGCGGGCGACTCTCCTCAAGACCTATGACGGGCGCCGGGTGATCATCCCCAACAGCACGGTCTACACGGACGTGGTCACCGTCAACACGGCCTTCGAATTGCGGCGGAGTCAGTACGATGTGGGCATCGGATATGGCGACGACATCGACAAGGCCTGCGACCTGATGGTGGAAGCGGCCCGGAGCTGCGAGGGCGTTGCCGCCGACCCGCCGCCTGAGGCCTTTGCCTGGGAGCTCGAGGGCTCGTGGATCAACGTGCGCCTGCGATGGTGGACATCGTCCAAGCGCTCGGACGTGGTGCATGTGCGCGGCCGCGTGGTCCAAAGGGTGCGCGGCGCACTCACGGAAGCCGGGATCGACCTGCCGTTCCCCACGAACGTGGTTCTCTTCCACGACCAGACGGAGGAAACCGACGGCGACCGACGGCGCCAGCGGGAAGGCTGGCCCGCCGGCAAGAAGTCGCCCGCTCCCCGGCATCTCAACGAGGTGGTCGTGGAAAGCGGCCAAGACGGCGAGAACGCCCCCTCGCGGCGCCCCGGCGCCTGAGCCCGCGCTGGATCGAAGCCCCGCGATCCGTGCAAGGAAGGGCTTGCACCGGCACCCCTTCCCGCGCCACAGGCTTCAGGCCAAGCTGCCGGCCCTTCTCTCGCCCTCAAAGGATCGCCCCATGCCGGATCTCTCCGCCTTCCCGATCACCCAGCGCTGGCCCGCCAAGCATCCGGACCGGGTGCAGCTCTACTCCTGGCCCACGCCGAACGGGGTGAAGGTCTCGATCATGCTGGAGGAGACAGGCCTTCCCTATGAGGCGCACGCCGTGAATATCGGCCAGAACGAGACCTGGATTCCCGAATTCCTCTCGCTCAATCCGAATGGCAAGATCCCGGCGATCCTCGATCCCGATGGTCCGAACGGCGCGCCCCTCGCACTTTTCGAATCCGGCGCGATCCTCGTCTATCTGGCGGAGAAGACCGGACAGTTTCTCTCGCACGACCCCGCGCGCCGCTACGAGACGCTGCAATGGGTGTTCTTCCAGATGGCGGCGGTCGGGCCGATGTTCGGGCAGCTCGGCTATTTCCACAAGTTCGCGGGTCGGGAGATCGAGGACAAGCGTCCCTTCGAGCGCTACCGCGCCGAAACGCAACGCTTGCTCGGCGTGCTCGAAACGCGGCTCTCGGACCGCGACTGGATCATGGACGAGTACAGCATCGCCGACATCGCGCTCCTCGGCTGGGTGCGCGGGCTCGTGTCGTTCTATGAAGCCGGCCCGCTCGTCGGCTACGGCGACCTCAAGGCCGTACCGGCCTGGCTCGAGCGCGGCCTCGCGCGGCCTGCCGTGCAGCGGGGACTTGCCATCCCGGCCCGGTCGTGAGGCCCTGACGGCGGGGCAGGGCGGGTCTGGTCCCGCCCTGCCTTCGCCCCATATACCCAGGCTTCCTGGCTCGGCTGCGGACCGTTCGTCATGACGCTGATGCGTCGGCTCTATCTGCTCGTGATGCTGGCCGTGCTGCCGGCCATCGCGCTGCTATTCTATAACGATTGGAGCGACCGTCAGCGGCGCCTCGCGGAGGCCGAGGCGGATGCGATGCGCTACGCCCGGCTGATTTCCGGCGAGATGGATCGGCTGTTCGAGGGCGTGCGCGCGCAGCTCGCATCCGTGGCCGAGGCGCCGTCCGTGCAGACTTTCAGCGATCCCGATTGCAGCCTGTACCTGCAGCGGCTCGAAGCGCTCAATGCCGCCACCACCTCCCTGTCCGTCTACGATCTGGACGGCAACCGCCGGTGCAGCGAGACCGCCCTCGTCAACGTCACGGACCGCACCTATTTCCGCGCCGCGCTCGACTCCGACGCGTTCATCGTGGGCGATTACGTGGTCGGCAAAACCTCAGGTGTGCCGGTGCTGCCGTTCGCCCTGCGGATCAGGCGCGACGGGCGCAATGTCGGGGTGATCGTCACCACGCTGCGCCTCGAATGGCTGCGGCAATACCTCGCCAACAAGAGCGGCGATTTCCCCCCGCGCAGTTCGATCACGGTGATCGATCGCGTCGGCACCATCCTGGTGCGCCTGCCGAACCGGGAGCGCGAGGGCACGCGGCTTTTCCGCTATCCGCAGCTTCTCACCGCCGAGCGCGGCGGCACGCTCCGCTCCACGGCGGAGAACACCAATGACGGGGTCGCGCGGCTACTCGGCTACACAAGCGTCCACGAGCCGCCGATCGGCATCGGCGTCTCCGTCGGCCTGCCTCTCGACACGATTTTCGCGGGGGCCAGGGAGGCCACCATCCTGAACCTGCTGCTGCTGGGGCTGAGCGCGCTCCTCGCGCTGGCAGCGGCCCATTTCGGCGGACGCGCCTTCATCCTGCGTCCCATCGGCGATCTCGTCGCGGTGTCCGAGCGCTGGCGGCGAGGCGATCTTTCGGCCCGCATCCGCACCGACCGGCAAGCCGCCGAACTCGCTCGGCTCGGCACCGCCTACAACGATATGGCGGGCGAGCTCGAACGCTCCTTGCAATACAAGGACGTGCTGCTGAGGGAGGTGAGCCACCGGGTGATGAACAGCCTCCAGACCATCGCCTCCCTGGTGATGATGCAGGCCCGGTTGGTGAAGGATGCGGATGCGCGGCGGCAATTCGACCAGACGGTCACGCGCATCAACTCGGTCGCCCTCGCCTATCGCCGCCTGCACGCTGCGCAGGGCGTCGAGGTGGTGGATTTCGCGGCGCTGCTGCAGGAGCTGTGCGCGGATCTGCAATCCTCCATGCTGCCTCAGGGGACGCCCATCGCGGTGGAGGCCGATCCGATCCTGCTCAGTCCCGATCAGGCTATGCCTCTCGCGCTCGTGGTCAACGAGCTCGTGACGAACGCGATCAAGCACGGAGGCCCGCAGCCGGCCATCACCGTGAAGCTGGGGCGCTCGAGCGAGGGCTGCCGTCTTGCGGTGCGCAATAGGGGCGAGCTGCCCCCAGGCTACGATCCCGCCGCGGGCGCAGGGTTCGGGATGCGCATGGTCAAATCCACGGTGGCGCAGCTCGGCGGCCGGTTCGAGGCGGCGTCCATGGCGGGCGAGACCGAGTTCGCGACGACGTTCCAGCCCACCCTGCCGCAACTCGACATCAGCGTGATCCAGGGCGGGCGAGAAGGCGGGATGCGGGCCGCCGGATACTGAGACCCCCCGGCGCCGGGAGCCAGCGCGGCACCGCAGGCGTGGACATCGAACCGATCCCCGTGGGCGCGAGCCCGGATCGCCCGCTTCCGGGAATCCGGACGACGCTGAATGCAGCTCTCAGGCCGCGGCTTTGAGGGCCGCGATCGTGGTGAGCGCCGCCTCGCGGGCCTCGCCGAAGGAGCGCAGTCCGTCCTCGGCGAGCGCGGCCTCGGCGCATTGCTGCTCCAGGGCGCGGGAAGCGTCCGAGAGGCGGCTGAAGCCGAGCGTGCCCGCGGAGGAGACGAGCTTGTGGCAGATCTGCCCGAAGCGGCGCAAGGCATCCGGGCCGAGATCCGGCGGCGGCGCGGCGGCCCGCACCTGGCTTTCGAACGTCTCCAGCATTTGCGCGGCCCGCTCCGGCCCCATGAGGTCCACGAATTCCGCATAGAGGGCGTCGTCGAGGGCGGCTGGATCCGGCGCGGCCTCCACCGGCGCCGCCGCAGCCGCGGCCGCCAGATAGGCGTCCACCATGGCGAGGATGCGCTCGCGACGGATCGGCTTGCCGAGATGGTCGTTCATGCCGGCGGCCGTGAAACGCTCCACCTGATCCTGGAACACGTTGGCGGTGAGCGCGATGATCGGCACGTGGCGCTGCGGCCCGGGCAGGGCCCGGATGAAGCGCGTCGCCTCGAGCCCGTCCATGTCGGGCATCTGCACGTCCATGAGCACCAGATCGTAGTCGTTGTCCTGCACGGCGCGCACGGCCTCGGTGCCGTTCGACACCACGTCGACCGCGTGACCGGCCGCCGCGAGCATGGCGACCGCGATCTCCTGGTTGATGGGCAAATCCTCCGCGAGCAGGATGCGCCCCTGCCGCTCGCCCATCTGCGGCGCGCCCGCATGGTCGCGCCAGGCGCCGGGCGTGCGGTCCGCGACGCGGGGGAGCGTCACCTCGAACCAGACGGTCGTGCCGCGGCCCGGCTCGCTGTCGACGCCAATCGTGCCGCCCATCAGCTCCACGAGCTGCTTGGAGATCGCAAGGCCGAGCCCCGTGCCGCCGAACTGGCGCGCATGGGACCCGTCGACCTGATGGAAGCGCTCGAAGAGTCGCGCCTTCTTGTCGGCCGGGATCCCGATGCCCGTGTCGGAGACCGCAAAGCGCAGGCGCTCGCTTGTGGGCGAAGCGCTCTCATGCGCGAGGACGAGGCTGACGCGGCCCTCCGGCGTGAACTTGATGGCGTTGTTGAGAAGGTTGAGGACGACCTGCCTCAGGCGCGGCTCGTCACCCACCACGCGGGAGGGCAGGGTCGCGCCCGTCTCGACCGCGAGGACAAGGCCCTTCTTGGCCGCAAGCTCCTGCACGAGCCCGGCGCAGCTCTCGACGAGCGCCTTCGGCCAGAAGGGGCTCGGCTCCAGCTCAACGGCGCCCGCCTCGATCTTGGAGAAGTCGAGCACGTCGTTGACGACGGTGAGCAGCGCCGAGCCCGAGACCCGCAGCAGCTCCAGATGGCGCTTGAGTTCGGGATCCGCGTGCGCCTTGTCGAGCATCAGGTCCGTGAGGCCCATGATGGCGTTCAGCGGCGTGCGGATCTCGTGACTCATGGTGGCCAGGAATTCCGATTTCGCGAGGCTCGCCTGTTCGGCCGCTTCCTTGGCGCGGCGTAGCTCCTCGGCCTGCCGCTGGCCGTCGCTCACGTCGCGCGAGGTGCTGATGATCTCCTGCGGGCGGCCCTCGCCGTCGCGCACGAGTTGGAACCGCGCTTCGATCCACACCCAGGCACCGGATTTGTGACGCAGGCGGTAGGTGCGCGTGGTGCGCTCGACGGCACCCCGCGCCAATCCCTCGATCGCGGCGGTGAGCTCCGCCGCGTCGTCCGGATGGACGAAGTCGAAGGGGCGGGTGCCCACGAGGTCCGCAGCCGCGTAGCCGAGCACCTGTTCAGATGAGGGCGAAACGTAGAGCCGCCGACCCGTGAGATCGGCCCGGATGATGATGTCCGTCGCATAGGTAGCGAGCAGCCGGTAGCGGCTCTCGCTTTCGCGGAGCGCCGCCTCAGAGATGGTTCGCTCAGTGATGTCGCGGGACACCGAGACGAGGCTCACGACGCGTCCCTCGGAATCGTGCACCGGCGCCACGGATACGTCCCACCAGCGTGGGTTCCCCCGGGCGGTCGGGCAGAGGGCCTCGAAGCGCCCGGTGCGGCCGGCGCGTGCTGCAGCCACCACGCCCCGCACGGTCTCCTGCGCCTCCGGCGGCCAGAGGCAAGCCCATTCACTGCCTCTCATCTCCTCGAAATTGTCGATTTCGAGAGCGCACTGGCCGTTGGCGTTCATGTAGTCGAGGGAGCCGTCGAGGCCGATGAGCTTGATGCAGTCCGTGGAGGCGTCGAAGACCGAGCGGAGGAATGCATCCTTCTGCTGCAGGCGGCGCTCGGTCTCAAGGCGCCGGGCGGCCGCCTCCTGGCTCTGGCGGCTCACGCTGTGCAGATGGAGCTGGGCGACCACCACATCGGCGAGATCGCGCAGGGCGGCGCGCTGCTCCGTCGTGAAGACGCGCGGCGCGGTGTCGAGAAGGCACAGGGTGCCGACGCGGATGCCCGATCGGATGACGAGGGGCGCGCCCGCATAGAAGCGGAGATGGAGCTCGCCGGTGACGATCGGGTTGTCGGCGAAGCGCGCGTCACGGGTGAGATCCTCGATCACCAGCAGGTCGTCGTCCATGATCGCATGGGCGCAGATCGCGATGCCCCGCGGCGTCTCGGATGCATCGAGGCCGCACCGCGCCTTGAACCATTGCCGGTCCTCGTCCACGAGCGAGATCAACGCGATCGGCACCCCGAAGGTGCGGCGGGCGATCTGCGCGATCGCGTCGAAATGGGTGTCGGCCGGCGTGTCGAGGATATGAAGGTCACGCAGGGCCGCAAGACGTTCGGCCTCGTTGGTGGGGACGGGATGGGTCATCGGATCAGGATGCGTGGTGGATGGGGGACGGACGCGGCCCTTGCGATGGGGCGCGGCCGGCGGGGAACGGCTGGCGGAGCATGAGGCCCGTAACCCTCGGCGCGGTCCCGGGAGCCGGAGGGGATCCCGTTGAACGGCGCAGGAGGATAGTGCTGGAGCGAACCTTCTTACCGGGTTAATGCCCCGGCGCAGGAACGGGAAAAAAGCAGGCCATCCGGGCCCTTTACCCATCGGAAAGATCGGTGTTAACCGAAGTCTGGCCCGGCGCCGCAGGCTCGGGCGAGGAGGGGCACGACATCATGGCCGACCACCGCATCGAGGCGGCACCGGAGACGGTGCATTGGGGCTATTTCGACGCGGCGCTGGCGCCCGTCCTGACGGTGGAATCCGGGGACAGCGTGGTGATGTCCACGGTCTCGGGCGCGCCCGAGGTGATGCCCTCCCCGCCGCTCGCCATCCCGCCCGCGCTCGCGGCCATCCACCGGGCCCTGAAGCCGAAGCTGCCGGGCCATATCTGCACGGGCCCCGTGGCCGTGCGCGGCGCGCGGCCCGGTCAGGTGCTCGAGGTGCGCATCAAGGCCATCGACCTCCACTACGATTGGGGCTTCACCTATTCGGCGCCGCAGAAGGGCGCCCTGCCGGACGACTTCGACAGCATGCACCTCATGCACATCGCCCTCGACCGGGCGGCGATGACCGGGCGCCTGCCCTGGGGCCAATCGGTTCCGCTGCGGCCCTTTTTCGGCGTGATGGGCGTCGCCCCGCCGGTGGGCTGGGGCGCGCTCAGCACCCTGCCGCCCCGGCGCAACGGCGGCAATCTCGACAACAAGGAGCTGGTGGCGGGCTCGACCCTCTACCTGCCCGTCCACGTGGAGGGCGCGCTCTTCTCGGTGGGCGATGGGCACGGAGCGCAGGGCGACGGCGAGGTCTGCGTGACGGCGATCGAGACCGGCCTCATAGGCACCTTCGAATTGCACCTGCGGGACGACATGAGCCTCACCTGGCCGCAGGCCGAGACGCCGACCCATGTGATGACCATGGCGTTCGACCCGAGCCTCGATGCCTGCGCCACCATCGCCCTGCGCTCGCTGGTCGATCTCGTCGCCGCGCGCACGGGCCTGACGCACCAGGAATCCTATGCCCTGTGCAGCCTCGTCGCGGACCTGCGGATCACCCAGGTGGTGAACGGCAACAAGGGCGTGCATGCCATGATCGAGAAGACGTACCTCACGCGCCAGCGCGGGTGAGCTGCGATATCACGGGCGTCGCTTTGGCAGCCGCGCGATCTCGTCGAGGGTGCGGCCCGGGCGCTCCCGGTAGCGTGGCAGGGACCAGCCCTGGCTGAGGGCGGCGCCCCGCAGCGCGAACCCGGCGACGACACCGAGGGCGATGGCGATCTCCCGGCCGGCCCCGAGCCCCAGGGCAGCGACGAACACCGTGGCCCCGAGCAGCGCCGCCGTCACATAGACCTCCCGGCTCAGCACCACGGGGCTCTCGCCCCCGAGCACGTCGCGGATGATGCCGCCGAAGGCAGCCGTGATGACCCCCATGGCCACCGCCACCACCGGCCCGGCGCCCGCAAGCAGCGCCCGCTCCGCCCCCGTGACCGCGAACAGGGCGAGCCCCAGCGCATCGACCCACAGGAGAACCCGGTAGCGCGATTGCGGGAGATGCGCCGTGAGAAAGACGAGCGCTGCGACCGCGACGCAGGCAAGAAGATAGGCGGGCTCCCGCACCCAAAACACGGGCAGCTGCCCCAGGAGCAGATCCCGCACCGTCCCGCCCCCGATTCCGGTCACGGTTCCAAGGAGCGCAAACCCGACCACGTCCATCCGCTTGCGCGAGGCGACGAGCGCCCCGGAGATGGCGAAGACGGCAACGCCGAGCCAGTCGAGGATTGCGGTGGCGGTCTCGAAGAGCATGGGATGCATCCATTGAGGCGAGGCCCCAACACTAGCCGTCCGCGCGAAGGCGCGCTGCGGGGCCTGGGCTTGATGGAGGCTTGCACGAAGCCGATCGGCCGCCTGAGGCCGAAATGGCGATCCCGGGAAGACTCGAACTTCCGACCTTCGGTTTAGGAAACCGCTGCTCTGTCCGGCTGAGCTACGGGACCGCACGGGCGCATGAGTAGCATAATTCGCCGTGGCGACAACGGGCGCGGATTGCGGGTTTGGGGCGGCAGGGCTGCACCTCCGGCAGAGATTTGCAATCTTGTTCGTCCTTGAGGAACGGCGCTAGACTTGCGGCCGGTCGAGGGCCCGTCGTGCAGCTTCGTCTGGCGCTTCTGTGTCTCCTGTGGCTCGCGCCCCCGGTGCTGGCCGGGGAGGCCTGCTCGGCTCGGGGGACGGTCGACCGGATCGCGGGAGCGGACGGGTATGGGGGGCTCGTGCTGGCCATGGCGGGGCCGGTGCGGCTTGCGGGGTTGCGATGGCCCGAGGGTGGGGCGGCGCGAATTGCGGCGCTGCGCTGGCTCGACGAGCTTGCGGGCAGGCCCGTCGAGGTGGCCCTTGAGGGACCGGCGGATCGGTGGGAGCGACGGCCGGCGCGGCTGATCCCCATTGGGCAGCCGGTCGATCTTGCTCTGGAGGCACTGGGTTCGGGAATCGCGCTCGCGGATCCGGCGGGTCTTGCCGCCATCCCCGATCAGCGCTGCCGCGCCGATAGGGCAGCGACGCTTCTCGCCGCCGAGGGGGCAGCCCTCAAGCGGGGCCTTGGTCTGTGGGCGGAGGAGGGCTATAAGCCCATGTCCGTTGCGGACGTTGCCGCGCTCAAGGCGCGGACCGGCACCTTCGCTCTCGTCGAGGGGCGGGTCCAGAGCGTCGGGGAGCGGCGAACCGAGACATATGTGAATTTCAGCAGGGATTGGCAGACCGATTTCACCCTCATCGTCCCGCGGCGGATCTGGACGCGTCTTGCGGCGCGGGGCCTGAACGCAGCTTCGCTCGCCCGGCACCAAGTCCGCATGCGCGGGGTGCTGCTGGAGCGGGGCGGGCCCGCCATTGTGCTCGCGGACGACACGCTCCTCCAGCGCCTTGAGTCCGACGCCCCGGCACTGCGCTGAACGCTGGGGCCTCGCGGCGGGGAATGCTTTAAACTGAAGGCGGATTCGGGCTCCACCCGGAAACTGCATCACGAGACGAGGCCAGGACCTTGGGAAGCACAAGGGCAGGACGCATCGGATTAAGACGCACAGGGTCGCACGGAAGCGGCCGAGCCGCCCGCGCGGCACGGCCGGCGCTCGCCGGCGCGCTTCTGGCGCTTCTGTCGGGCTGCGGGCTCATGGGCGGGCCGGGCGTGCCCCTGCCGCCGACGGCCCCGCGGGTGGTGGGGCCGGACAGTGCCGCCGACCGGGATCACCAGCGCCTTGTCGCCGCCTTCGGGGGCGAGGTGCGCAATCCGGCCGTGCAGCGGCTTCTCGCCGAGGTGACGGGCCGGCTCGTCGCGGCTACGGACCGACCGGACGAGAGCTATCAGGTCACCGTGCTCAACTCGCCCGTGGTGAACGCCTTCGCGCTTCCGAGCGGGCGCCTCTATGTGACGCGCGGGCTTCTGGCGCTGGCGAACGACACCGCGGAGATCGCGGGCGTCCTCTCCCACGAGATCGCTCACGTGACCCTCCGCCATGCCTCGCTCCGGAGCGAGCTCGAGGCGCGCTCGAAGCTTCTCACGCAGGTCACCCAGACCGTGCTGAACAACCCCACCGAGGCCGCCGTGGTGCGCGACCGCTCGCGCTTTTCCCTGGCGAGCTTCTCGCGCTCCCAGGAGCTCGAGGCCGACCAGGCGGGTGTGAAGGTGCTGGCGCGGGCGGGCTACGACCCCTTCGGCGCACCGCGCTTCCTCACCGCGCTCGGGCGTTCCGGCGGCGGCACGGATCAGAACCGGCCGAACCTCACGGACATGCTCGCCACCCATCCGAGCACGGGCGAGCGCATGAACCTCGCGCTCCAGGCTGCCCGGCGGGCGAGCGCGCCCGGCATCGGCGAGAGCGACCGGGCCCGGTACCTCACAGCCATCGAAGGCCTGCCCTACGGGGACGATCCGGCCGACGGGCTCATCCGCGGTCGTCGCTTCGCCCATGCTCGGCTCGGGGTCGCCTTCGAGGCCCCGGAGGGCTTCGCCCTGGAGAACACAGCGCAGGCGGTGCTGGGCTCGACGCTCGACGGCAGCCGCCGCCTCCTCTTCGACGCGGCCGAGACGCCCGACGGGCAGAGTCTCGAAGAGGTGCTGCGCACCACCTGGAACGACACGATCGATCCGGGGTCGCTCGAATCCACCACGGTCAACGGTCTGCCGGTGGCGCTCGCCCTGTCCCGGGGCAAGGACTGGTCCTTCCGCCTCTCGGCGATCCGCATCGGCTCCACCACCTACCGGCTGATCATGGCGGTGAAGACCGGGTCGGGCGACCTCGAGAGCCCCTTCCAGCGCACCCTCGCGAGCGTGCGCCAGGTCAATGCGGAGGAGGCGCGCTCCTTGAAGCCTCTGCGGTTGCAGATGATGACCGCGGAAACCGGCGACACGGCGGAGGGCTTTGCGTCCCGAATGGCGGTCGGCGACCGGCCGCTGGACCGGTTCCTCCTCCTCAACGGACTCGACCGGGCAGGCCCGCTGACGCCCGGCCAGCGCTACAAGGTGGTGGTGGAATAGGGCTGCCCATGCAAAAGGCGCCGGAGGCCATCCGGCGCCTTTTCCTCTCGTCAGGCGGAACCGATCAGACGAAGGCGCCCGACGCCTGCGGGTGGCGGTCGATCAGGGCGCGCTTCAGCTTTTCCAGAGCCCGGTTCTCGATCTGGCGCACGCGCTCCTTCGAGATGCCGAGGCGGTCGCCCAGGAACTCCAGGGTGACCTGGTCCTCCTCGAGGCGGCGGGCCCGCAGGATGCGCAATTCGCGTTCGTTGAGCACTTCCAGCGCCTGCTGCAGCCAGCGCACCCGGCGCTCCGTATCGATCACGTCGGAAACGCTTTCGTCGGGCAGCGGGCTGTTGTCCACGAGGAACTCCACCCGTTCGGCCGAATTGCCCGCATCCGCGTCCATCACGGGCGCGTTGAGCGAGGTGTCGGGGGCCGAGAGGCGCGCATCCATGAGCGCCACGTCGGCCTTCGACACGCCGATCGCCTCGGCGATCTTGCCATGGACCTCGTGGGCGATGCGCTCCTCGCCGCCGCGGGTGAGCTTGGCGCGCAGGCGGCGGAGGTTGAAGAACAGCGCTTTTTGCGCGGAACTGGTGCCGCCGCGAACGATTGACCAGTTACGGAGGATGTAGTCCTGAATCGAAGCGCGGATCCACCAGGTGGCGTAGGTGGAGAAACGGACTTCCCGTTCGGGCTCGAACCGGGCCGCGGCCTCGAGGAGACCCACGTGGCCTTCCTGGACGAGATCGGCCATCGGCAGCCCGTAATGGCGGAACCGGGCGGCGAGCGCGATCACGAGGCGCATGTGAGCGGATGTAAGCCGATGCAACGCGGCTTCGTCTCGATTCTCCTTCCAGAGAACGGCGAGGGCACGTTCCTCCTCCCGTTCCAGGAAGGGAGCGTTCATCGCGGCACGAACAAAGCGGCGACGAACCCCTGAGATCTCTCCCATTCCGTCCTCCTTAGCGTCCGATGCAAACTTACGATGTCCGAAAAAGTTCGGATCATTCCGGCTAACTTTGCAAAATTAGACTCGGCTGTTGCAAGGAAGCGACGGACACACGAACCGGCTGCCCTAGATGCGAACAGCCGCGCCGCCAGTGCATCGAGACACCAAAACAGAGCTTTTCGGTCCGAAACCGTCCCCCTGGCTCGACCACCGCTGCGTGATCACGTTTGCGTGCGACGGGCGGAACCGGCCCTGACTTAGGGATTGGCCCAAACGCCGACCCGAGCCTCCTGGGCCCGGCGCTCCGCCTCCTTGAGCTCAGGAGAGGCATCGGGCGCCGCCCGGGCGCCGCCGTTGTAGAGCACCACCCGCGAGAGGTCGCGCCCCTCGACCTGGCAGCGATAGGCATCCTCCTCCGCGACCGGATCGCAGGTGACCGATCGTCCAGCGAGGTAGCGCCGCAACTCGTCCGGCGCGCCGCTGCGCCATTCCAAACCATCGAGCCGAACCACGGTGCCCTGCAGCCACAGGGTCGTGAGATCCATGACCTCAGGCACGCCGCTGAGGATCGTCCGGTCGGCGGGAGGCGCGGCGTCCGGCGCACCACTTGACGCAGGAGGACCCACAGACGCCGCCGGAGGGGCCGAAGGGGTGGGCGAGGGCAATGTGGGCGCGGTGGGAGGTACCTGGGGGGCAGCTTCGGCCCGGGGGGCCTCCGGACCAGTGGTCGCCCCATTCGGGGGAGCGGTCGCGACCGAACCTGCGGGAGCGCCCGGCGTCGCACGGGCGGTGTCCGGGGGCCGGCTCTCCTGCGGCGGCGGTGCGAGGCTTGAGCCGCTCCCGTCGAACTGGCCCAGCACCAACCCCGTCGCGACCCCGGCCCCGAACAGCAGGCAGGCGGCAAGCGCCCGGCGCAGGCGCCCGGGCGCGCGGGCGGTCCCCTCCGCTCCCCTATGCGAGGCCGCACCGGTCCGCGCCCGGCGCCGGCGGGTCGCGGGAGAGGACCGGCCCGGCTCCAGCATCGGCGGCGGCGCGGGCAGGGTCTCGAGATAGCGGATCCGGGGCGCTTCCTCGGCCTCGGGCGCGGAGGACGCGAGCGGGTCCTCGACGGCGGTCGGTCGCTCGGCTGGGACCAGTCCGACCGGGGGGAGCGCGAGCGCGGGTTCGTCAGGCTCCGGCGGGGCCGGGCTCGCCTGAACCGGGGGAATGCTTGGCTCCGTTGCAGGTTTCTCTGCTGGATCGGACGGCACCTCGATAGGGTCGGGCTGCACGATCGCGGCTGCCCCGGCCGGTATGGGCTCGGCACGGACGGGCTCCGGAGGGCTCCCCTGGAACAGGTTCGGGTGCCGCTGCCTCAGTTCGGCGACAAGATCCGTCAGGGTCATCGGCAGGCCGTCGGGGCGCAGCCGTGGCTCGCCCGCCGCATCGGTCACCGCAAGCTGCGCCTCCGGGCGCTCCCGGGGCGCGGAGCCGCCGGCATGGTCAGGATCGGGGCGGGTCTCGGGGCCAATCCACCGCAAGGAGGTCTCGGCCACGGCTTCGAGAGCGGGGCGAGCGTGGCCGACGGGCGCCCAGCGGTCGAGTTCGGCCCGAACGGCCTGCAGGAGCGCGGCCCGGCGTCCGCTCCGCTCGCCTTCCGCGTCCGCTGCGACCGTCCAGGTGGCGGTGCCGATGACGGGCGGATCGGCTGCGACCGAGGCGGCCGGCTCCGCCGCGGGCGCCTCGCGCCCGGCGGGGTCCAAGCTGTCGACCTGCGGTGCGCCGGCCTCGCCTGCGCTCATCGAAACCTCCCTGACGGCGCGCACCATGCGTGGGGAACATGGCGCCGGAGCGGCGGCGCGCCAAGGGCGCAAGGGGTGGGCACCCAACCTTTGCCGTGGATGGCGTGCTTGGCGGCGCCGGCCTTCGGAGACCCGAGCGTTCGGCCGGGACACCACGCTGCCCCAACGAAAAAGCCCGGCCGAAGCCGGGCTTTGTCAGCAATACGGTGCGGCGGGCTCTCAGGCGGCCTCGTCCTGCACGTCGTCCTCGGCATCCGCCTCGGCGCCCTTGATCCGGCGCGGGGACTTGGCGAGGCTCTGCTCGATGAGCTTGAGGGCTTCCGTATCGGTGATCTTGTTCACCGACGCGATCTCGCGCACGACCCGGTCGAGGGCCGACTCATAGAGCTGGCGCTCGGAATAGGACTGCTCGGGCTGGGCCTCGGAGCGGTAGAGGTCGCGCACGACCTCGGTCACCGCGATGAGATCGCCCGAGTTGATCTTCGCCTCGTATTCCTGGGCGCGGCGCGACCACATTGTGCGCTTCACCCGGGCCCGGCCGGTGAGCACGTCGAGAGCCTTGGTCACCAGGGACGGCTCGGCGAGCTTGCGCATGCCGACGCTTGCCGCCTTGGCGGTAGGGACGCGCAGGACCATCTTGTCCTTCTCGAAGGACACCACGAACAGCTCCAGCTTGAAGCCGGCGATCTCTTGCTCCTCGATGGCCGTGATGCGGCCGACGCCGTGAGCCGGGTAGACGATCGCCTCACCGGTCTTGAAACCGAGACGCGCGGCGGACTTCTTGGCGGCTGCAGTCATGCGAGAAAGACTCCTTGCAAGCCCAGGCTGGCGGCCGGGGCTGTCCCTGTTCCGCCGAGCCCATCTGTCGAGCCCGGCAATTCAAACCTGTCGTGCTGACGAAACGCGAGGTTTCGCAGGTCTCCCTGGTCGGCCGATGTTTAGCAAACGCCCGTGTGGACCCGGACGACGCGGCTGCTGATGCGGCCGGTGTCATGGGGGATGGAGGGTGTTGTCATCTTCTGGTGTACCGCTCACCTGCGGAGTGGATCAGCCCGTCGGGCGCAAGCGACGGCATTTGCAGACCCTATCACGGTCTGCAGGAAAAATCAAAAGATATCAAAGGCACAGCTGCAGCCTGAGCCGTACAACCTTAAGAACGGCTCACCGGGACGCGCGACCCGCCGGTGTTCCCGCAATGGTCCCGCCCGTTCGAAGAGGGCTGTCGCAATCGGCCGGCTCCCCTTGCGGAAGAGGGATCTCGCCTCAATCCCCCTCGCCCGGATTGGCCGAGAAATGGGCCTCGTACTTGCCGGGCTGGCCGTCGAAGGACTTGGCATCCGCCGGCGGGTCTTTCTTCTGCGTGATGTTGGGCCAGCTCTTCGACAGATCGGCGTTGATCTTCAGCCATTGCTCGAGGCCCGGCTCCGTGTCGGGCTTGATCGCCTCCGCCGGACATTCGGGCTCGCACACGCCGCAATCGATGCACTCGTCCGGATGGATGACGAGCATGTTCTCGCCCTCGTAGAAGCAGTCGACCGGACACACCTCGACGCAATCCATGTACTTGCACTTGATGCAGTTCTCGGTGACGACGTAGGTCATGCGGGGTCCTTGGGGCGCGCGGTGCTGAAGGCGGTTGTCGGAGTGACGTAGGTCGCTCGGGGAGCGGCGGCGAGCGGCCTGCGACGGAATGGCTGCGCTCTAATGGCTGCCGCCCCCGGTGACAAGGGCTCCATCGTCGGTCTTGCCGGGTTCCTCCGCCGAAGCGGCGAGATCCGTATACAGGCCCCGCGCCTCGGGGGCCGGGCCGCGGCGGGTGCCGAGATCCTCCACCCGCACCAGGGCGGTCGTGCGGCCGAGGGCCACCGTCACCACATCCCCGACGGCGAGCGCCTTCGCGGGGTTGTCGGCGCGCTGCCCGTTCACCCGCACGAAGCCCGAGCCGACGAGTTTGGCGGCGAGCGTGCGAGTCTTGGCGAAGCGGGCGAACCACAGCCACTTGTCGAGCCGCTGCCGATCGTCCCGCATTCAGCGCCCCTCATTCACCGGCACGGTCGAGGCTTCCGTGAGCCGTCCGTCGGTCCTCACGCATTCGGCGATCCCTCCTCGCACGGCCCGCCCCCGACCTGAGGGCGATCAGGCTATGGACGGCGAGCCGTCCGCCTCACGACTTGCCGCCCTTGTCCTCGAGTTGCGCCTTCAAGGCCATGAGCTTGGCGAAGGGCGAATCCGGATCGGGCTGCCGCTCGCGGCGGTCGTCCCGGCGGGGCTGCTGGAAGTCGCGGCGATCGTCGCGACGGTCCGGCCGCGGTCCACGGCGATCGTCCGGGCGCCCGGGACCCCGGGGCGGCCGGTTCGGGCGGCCTTCGCCCTCGGCGCGGCGCTCGGGCCGGTCCTGACGGTCGGGCCGATCCTGGCGTCCTGGTTGGTTCGGGCGGTCCGGCCGTGGCGGCCGGTCGCCCTGCGGACGGGGTCCGCGCTCGCCGGGAGCCCGGTCCTGCCTGTCGCCCTGGGGACGCTCGCCTTGAGGGCGCTGCCCCTGGGGGCGGTCGCCGCGCGGGCGGCCATCGGCCCGGCGCTCGGGCCGGCCGCGGCGGTTGCCGTCATGGTGGCGGCGGCCCAGGCGCCAGACCTCGATGAGCACGGGCTCGGCGGGGGCGTCCGCGGCAGCGGTGTCCTCCGAAGCAGGCGCATCGGTTCCGCTCTTGGGTGCCGACTCCATGGCCAGAGGCGCAGCCGCCTCGGTCTCGGGCGAGACGAGCACGGTTTCAGCGACCTCCGCCGGAGCAGCCTCCGCCGGAGCGGGATCGGCCGATGCGGTCTCGGCGGCGGTGTCCTCCGCGGCCGCCTCGGTCACGGCTTCCGTCGGCGCATCGACGGCCGGATCCGCGGCTTCCGCGGGCACCGCGTCAGGGGCGGGAGCAGCCTCCGAGGACGGCGCCGCGTCCGCGCTCGGGTCGTGCGCGCCCTCCGCTGGCGCCGCATCGGCGGCGGGCGCGGGGGAGACGAGGGTTGGGGCCGGCACGAGGGCGACGGTGATCGCCGGGCCGGGGCGCCGGTCGAGCACGTAGCCGAGCGATTTCAGGATCGAGGCGAAATCCTCGCCCGAGCAGCCGACCAGCGACGTCATGGCGACGGTGGCCACGAAGCCCTCCCCGTCGGCGGCGCCGGCGGGCGGCTCGCCCGGGGTGGTGCCGGGGCGGTAGGAGATGGCAGGACGGATGAGGTCGGCCAGGCGCTCCAGGATGTCCACGCGCACGGCTCGGCCGCCGCAGACCCGGAAGCCTGCGGCCCGGTAGAGGCCCTGGGCGATGGCTGGGTTGAGCGGGATGGAGGTGCGGCCGGAGCCCGCCAGATGGGCGATCTCGTCGATGCCCGGCTGGTCGAGGCCGCCGTTCAGGAGCGCCCAGAGCTGGGTCGCGAGGGTGCGCGGCGCCGGCTTCAGGAGCGCCGGCAGATAGAGGTGGTAGGCGCCAAAGCGCACGCCGGCCCGGCGCAGGGCCGCGCGGCCGTCCTGGTCGAGGCTGCGCACCTCGTTCAGCACCTTGGAGCGCTCGAGCACGCCGAGGGATTCGCCGATCTGGAAGGCGATGCCGCGGGCGAGGCCCTGGATCTCGGCGCTGTCCTCGAGCTGCATGGCCGGGCCGAGGAGCCGCACGATGAGGGCCTTCAGCCAGGCGCGCAGGCGCGTCTCGACCTTGTCGCGGGCCGGGCCCGTGAGCTGCTCGTCGGCGAGGATGCGGAAGCGCGGGTCGTAGATCTTGTCGCCGGGCTCGAGCTTGGCGACCGGTTCGCCCTGCCAGCGCACGGTGCCGTCGTTCGAGAGCACCAGGGAGGTGTCGGCGGCGGCGGAGAAGCGCTCCGCCCGGGCCTCGATCTCGCCCGCCAGCGCTTTGCCGGCCGCGTTCCGCAGGGTCTTCGCCTCGGCCGTGTCGGCCTGGGGATCGGGCACGAAATGGAAGCCGTGCAGATGTCCCACATGTTGGCCCTCGACGGTGACGTCGCCGGTGGCCGTGATTTGCGCCTCAAGCATCGCGTTCTCTCTCAAGCGCCGCATGAGCACGCTCGTGCGCCTGTCGATAAAGCGCTGGGCGAGCCGCTCGTGGAGCGCGTCCGATAGCTTGTCCTCTACCTGACGCGTGACGCCCTGCCAATGCTCCGGATCCTTGAGCCAATCGGGCCGGTTCGCCACGAAGGTCCAGGTGCGGACCTGGGCGATCCGGTTGGACAGCGTGTCGATGTCCCCGTCCGTCCGGTCCATGGCGCCCACATGCCGGGCGAACCAATCGGCCGGCACATGCCGGTCGCGCATCAGGAAGGTGTAGAGCTGCGTGACGAGATCCGCGTGGGTCTGGGGCGAGACCTTGCGGTAATCCGGCACCTGGCAGACCTGCCACAGGCGCTCCACCGCGGCTCTGCTCGTGGCGTAGCCTTGGATGTCGTCATCGCGGGCGAGGATCTCGAGGGAGGCCACGTCCTCGCTCATGGGGGCGCGCAGGAGGCCGTGCTCGCGGGGCTGCTCGGCGAGGCTGTCGCGGAGCTTGGCGAGCGACGAGAAATCGAGGTCCGGGTTGCGCCACTGGATGACCCGGACCGGATCGAAGGTGTGGTTCTCCAGAGCCTCCACGGTCTGCGCATCCATGGGCGGGCAGCGGCCCGCCGTCCCGAAGGTGCCGTCGCGCATGTAGCGGCCGGCGCGGCCGGCGATCTGGCCGAGTTCGGAGGGGTAGAGCTTGCGGAAGCGGAAACCGTCGAACTTCTTGTCCGACGCGAAGGCCACATGGTCCACGTCGAGATTGAGGCCCATGCCGATGGCATCGGTGGCGATGAGGTAGTCCACGTCGCCGTTCTGGTAGAGCTCGACCTGGGCGTTGCGGGTGCGGGGCGACAGGGCCCCGAGCACCACCGCCGCGCCGCCGCGCTGGCGGCGGATGAGCTCGGCGATCGCATAGACCTCCTCGGCCGAGAAGGCGACGATGGCCGTGCGATGGGGAAGGCGCGACACCTTCTTTTCGCCCGCGAAGGTGAGCTTGGAGAGCCGCGGCCGGCTCGTCACATGAACGCCCGGGATCAGCGCCTCCACGAGCGGGCGCATGGTGGCGGACCCGATGAGGAGCGTCTCCTCCCGGCCACGCTGATTGAGGAGCCGGTCCGTGAACACGTGACCGCGGTCGAGGTCGGCGGCGAGCTGGATCTCGTCCACCGCCACGAAGGCGACGTCGAGGTCGCGGGGCATCGCCTCGACGGTGGAGATCCAGTAGCGCGCCCGGTCGGGCTTGATCTTCTCCTCGCCGGTGACGAGGGCGACGTTGTGCTCGCCCGCCTTTTCCACAACCCGCTGGTAGACCTCGCGGGCCAGCAGCCGGAGCGGCAGGCCGATCATGCCGCTCTCGTGGGCGAGCATCCGCTCGATGGCGAGGTGGGTCTTGCCCGTGTTGGTGGGGCCGAGCACGGCCGTGACGCCCCGGGCGCGCTGCTGCGGCGCGAGCGACCGGCGCGCAGGTCCGGGCGGGAAAGGGTGAGGGCGATCCATCTTCATGAAGCGTGGGGAGCGGTTCCGGTTCCCGGCAGCCTTCAGGGGGTCAAGCCGGGCGCGGGACCGGACGGAGTGCCGTGCTTGCTGAGGTCATATGGGGAGAAACGACCCGCTTTGCCACCGGAGCCGCCGGATTTCGCGGAGGTTGTCCAGGATCTAGCGGCGCTGCCGCTCCTTCGAGGCGCCGCCCTCGGGCCGCTGGTCGAGCATGATGCTCAAGGACTCGATGGCCCGGGGCCTCACCTCGACGATGTCGGGGCACAGCGAATCCGGCACCACCTCGATGGGACCGCCCCGGGGACGCCCCTCCGGATGGTCCTTCACCAGGGCCGACCGCCCCTCCACCACCTCCGCATGGGAGAAGGCGTTGAGGCCGGCGCACTCGACCGGGTTCGCCGAAGCGGGCCGGGCGAGAGCTAGGCCGATGAGCAGGAACGGAAGGGTGTGGCGCATGGGCCGACGCCAGCCCATCGGGCCGGCGAGAGCAAGCGGCGGCTCGGTTTAAGGTTACTGCGCGACACTGGCGCGGCTCGCCCGGGGGGCGGCGCCCTTGGGCTCGTCGGCGAGGGCCCAGCGTTCGGCCTCGATCACGCTCATGCCGACCATGGTCCGGACCGCGATCCGCATGGGCATGAGGAGGCGCGAGCCCTCCACGGGCGCGAGCCAGACCTGGAGGTCCCGGTTCTCCTGCATGAACTTGGTGGAGGGTCGCAGGGCCCGGTGGCCGGCGATGGGCACGTAACGGGCGTTGCATACGAGGACCTGGCCCTTGTAGCCCGGCTTCTCCACGGGCCTTGTCTCCCCGTAGGTGAGCACCACGTCGAAGCGCGCGGCGCCATCGAAGATCGGCAGCGTCCGGTTGCAGTTCGCGGGGTCCAGCGGATCGGCCTTGACGGCCGGCATGATGAGGGCGCTCACGGGATCGACCACGCCGCGCTTGTGGCTCTCGGCGAGAGGCACCCGGTCCGGCTTCTCGTCGATGGGCGGGTTGATGTCGAGGGCCGCCACATTGCCGCCGCTGAGCCCCATCCGCACGGTGCGCTCGCCGCTCGATGCCCGGGAAGTGATGGCAAAGGAGGCCGGCACGGGCTGCCCGCCGCCCACGGCGCCGGTCGCGGTCGCCCCGCCCTTGCCGCCGGTGATCATGCCCGCCAGGCCCGTGAGCTTCGCGCCCACCTGCATCCGGTACCTGGAGCCGTCGAGGGTGGTGGAGAGGTCCGCCGTGCCCATGGGGAGCCCGGCGAGCGAGATGCCGTAATCGACCTTCAGGGTCTGGGCGCCCGCCGGCGCTGCGGCGCCAAGAGCGAGGACGAGGGACGTGACGAGGCTGGGGCGCATGGGGGACAATCTGGCTGAAGGCCGGGTTGTGTGACACTCGAATCAGGGCCAATCGTGACGCTGTCACGCGCAAAAGGCGAGCCGGGGGGCTGTCGCACCCCCGAACTTGGCCCCTTCACGATCCCGCGACGGGCTGGGAGAGTGTAGAGAGTTGCGACAGACGTTGACGAGAGCAGGGGTTTTGGCCTATAGGCTCGCGCCTTCCAAGGACTTCTGGTGTCCGGCGGACGCGGGATCTGCGCCGATGCAAACCCGCGGGAACCCGAGCCGTACCCGTACAGACGAATAGGATAGACCCATGTCGCGCCGTTGCGAACTGACCGGCAAGGCCGTGCTGAGTGGCCACCTGGTGAGCCACTCGAACCGCAAGACCAAGCGGAAGTTTCTGCCGAACCTCTGCAACGTCACGCTGCAGTCGGATACCCTGAAGCGCTCCGTGCGCCTGCGCATCTCGGCCAACGCCCTGCGCTCGGTCGAGCACCGCGGCGGCCTCGACGCGTTCCTCGCCAAGGCGAAGTCGACCGAGCTCTCGGTCGGCGCCCTCGCCATCAAGCGCGAGATCGAGAAGAAGCAGACCGCTTCGGTCTGATCGCCTTCTCTCCCGCGCATCGCATTTCGACGGGCGGCTTCGGGCCGCCCGTTCGCGTTTCATCGACCAAGCTTCACGGACGGCCCATGACCGCTTCGTCCCCCGACCGCCGCGACTTCCTGATCGCCGTGCTCGCCATGGGCGCGGTGGTGCTCGCCTCCAACATCCTGGTCCAGCATCCGGTCGCAATCGGCGGGCTTGCCGACTACCTCACCTGGGGCGCCTTCTCGTATCCCTTCGCCTTCCTGGTGACGGACCTGGCGAACCGCCGCTTCGGGCCCTAGGGCGCGCGCCGGGTGGTCTATGCGGGCTTCGTGCTGGCGGTGGCGCTCTCGATCCATTTCGCGACACCGCGCATCGCCATCGCCTCGGGCTCCGCCTTCCTGGCGGCCCAGCTCGTCGATATCGGCCTGTTCCAGCGCCTGCGCGACCGGGCCTGGTGGTTGCCGCCCTTCGTGTCGTCCGTGATCTCCTCGGCCCTCGATACGGCGATCTTCTTCTCCCTCGCCTTCGCCTGCGGCCCCGTGCCGGGCCTTGGGCTCACGATCACGGACCTTCTCGGCGCCGTCGGCATCGCGGACGAATGCGTTGCGCTGCCCTGGGTGAGCCTCGCGGTCGCCGATTACGGGGTGAAGCTGCTTCTCGCGCTCGTGGCCATCGGGCCCTACGGCGCCCTCCTCGGCCTGATGCGGCGCGAAGCACGGGTGGTGTAGCTCGCCTCCGGCGGGGCGCCGGAGGCTGGCGGCCCTACTCCGCTAGTACGAATTCCAGCAGCAGCGTGCGCTGCATGCGCGAAAAGTTGTTGTCGGCGATGAGCGTGACGACGACCTCGCTGCCCTCCCGGTGGAGGGCCATGCCTTCCATGTTGTCGATCTGGCTGGACCCGTCGGTCTCGAAGATCACCGGGCCGTCCGCGAGGGCGCCGGGGCGGATGGCCGAGGCGTCGAGGCGGCGGATGCGGATGCCGAGACCGCCGAGGAGCGAGAAGCGCCGCTCCAGAACCAGCACCTCCCCGCTCGGCAGGAAGGCGATGTCGGTCACGTCGTAATCGTCCGCCCGCGCCAGCTCGAAGGCGCCCGGGCGGGAGCCGGTGAGGATGAGACCGAGGGTCGGGGCGGTGCTGCCGGATTGCGAGCGCTCCGCCACGGCGACGAGGGCCCCAGCAAGCGGCGAGCGGGCGGGCGCGACCGCGACGGCTTCGAGACCGCTGTTGCTCGGCAGGTCGCGGACCCCTCGCGGCAAGGGGATCGGCTGGCCCCGGCTTTGCACCCCGGAGCGACCCCAGTCGAAGCGGAACAGCGCATGGCTGCGCTCCACGCTCACCCAGGCCGTGTCCCCCGCGATCGCCAGTCCTTCCGTGTCGTAGAATCGCGAGCGGCGCAGAGGCTTGCCGGTAGCGGTGAGGATCGGCGCCATGACCGCGTCGGAGAGCCCTGCAAGGCGCCCCTCGCGGCGGTCGATGCGCGCGGTGAGCCATTGCGCGTTGTCGGTGACGGCGACGAGCCGCCCGCCGTCCGGGGAGCGCCAGAGCCCCGACAGGCCCCCGAATCCATCGAGATCGGCCCTGAGCTCCAGGCCGGACCGGTAGGTGAGCGCACCGAAACGTCGGCGCTCGCGATCGCTGGCTGAAAAGCTCTCGATGGGGGTGGCGTCCACCGTGAGGGGAGTGGGCGCCTCAACGGCCGAGGGACGCTGCGCGAAGGCATAGCCCACGGCGCCCGCCGTCGCGGCGCCCGCGGCCCCCCCGAGGAGGAGGGCGCGGCGGGTGAGCCTCACGCGACCGCCCGCCGGCGCGGAACCGCGCGCACGGGCTCGGGGCCCTTCTCGGCGAAGAGCTCCGCGAGCTTCTCGGTCATGACGCCGCCAAGCTCCTCCGCGTCCACGATGGTGACGGCGCGGCGATAATAGCGGGTCACGTCGTGACCGATGCCGATGGCGATGAGCTCCACCGGAGACCGGGTCTCGATCTCCTCGATGATGTAGCGCAGGTGCCGCTCCAGATAGTTGCCCGGGTTCACCGACAGGGTGGAATCGTCCACCGGCGCGCCGTCGGAGATCACCATCAGGATGCGCCGCTGCTCGGGCCGGCCGAGCAGGCGCTTATGCGCCCAGTCGAGCGCTTCCCCGTCGATGTTCTCCTTGAGCAATCCCTCGCGCATCATCAGCCCGAGGTTCTTGCGCGCGCGCCGCCAGGGCGCATCGGCCGATTTGTAGATGATGTGGCGCAGGTCGTTGAGGCGGCCCGGATTGCCGGGCTTGCCGCTCTGGAGCCATTGCTCGCGCGCCTGTCCGCCCTTCCAGGCCCGGGTGGTGAAGCCGAGGATCTCCACCTTCACGCCGCAGCGCTCCAGGGTGCGCGCCAGAATGTCCGCGCAGGTGGCCGCGACCGTGATCGGGCGACCGCGCATGGAGCCTGAATTGTCCAGGAGCAGCGTCACCACCGTGTCGCGGAAATCCATGTCCTTCTCGCGCTTGAACGAGAGGGGCTGGTAGGGGTCCATGACGATGCGGGTGAGCCGCGCGGGATCGAGCGTGCCCTCCTCGAGGTCGAACTCCCAGGAGCGGTTCTGCTGCGCGAGAAGGCGCCGCTGCAGGCGATTCGCGAGACGCCCCACCACGCCCTGGAGATGGGCGAGCTGCTTGTCGAGATAGGCGCGCAGGCGCGTGAGCTCATCCGGATCGCACAGATCCTCCGCATGGATGACTTCGTCGAACTTAGCGGTGAAGGGCTTGTAGTCGGGACCGCGGGGCTCGTTGGCGCGGGAGGGCGGCGGGCGGGTGGCTTCGGCCGCATCGTCCGAATCCGCGTCGTCGCTCTCGTCCGGGAACTCCCCGGAGGGCGCGTCGGCGGCCTCGGTCGCGCCCTCTTCGAGCTCGTCGTCGGAATCCTCCGCGACCTCGGCCTCGGCGCGGTCGCCCTGCGCCTCCTGCTCGGCCTCGCCCTCGCCCTGCTGCTGCTCCTGCTCGCTGTCGTTCTCCTCCTCGTTCTCCTCGTCCTCCGGATCGAGGGTGGCCTCGTCCGCCATGTCGAGGGAGGAGAGAAGATCGCGCACGCCGCGGGCAAAGTCGCGCTGGTGCTCGATGGTGCGCAGGAGCCCGTCGAGGTCCTCGCCGGCACGCTCCTCGATGAAGTCGCGCCAAAGATCCACGATCTTGGCCGCGGCGGCCGGGGGCTTCAGCCCCGTGAGGCGCTCGCGCACCATGAGGGCGACCGCGTCCTCCACGGGCGCGTCGGCCCGGTCGGTGATGTCCTCGTACTTGCCGCCGCGGTGGTAGCGATCCTCCAGCATGGCAGAAAGGTTCGAGGCAACCCCGCTCATGCGCCGGGAGCCGATCGACTCCACGCGCGCCTGCTCCACCGCGTCGAAAACCGCGCGGGCCGCCTGGCCCTCGGGGGCAAGGCGGCGGTGAACGGCGGCATCGTGGCAGGCGAGGCGCAGCGCCATGGAATCCGCGTGGCCGCGCAGCACCGCCACGTCGTTGGCCGAAAGCTTGCGCGGGGGCTCGGGCAGGCGGGCCTTGTCGCCCATGAGGGCGGGCCGGTCGGTCGCGAAGGTGACCTCGAGATCGGAGCGGCGCGCCACGGCGCGCATGCACCCCGCCACCGACCGCTTCAGCGGCTCGGCGGGCGCTTCCTTCTTGTCACCCGGCTTGCGGTTCGAGATGGACATTGCCGTCTCCGGTCTCCTAAGGCCCGAGGTCGCTCCCTGGGCGAGAGACTGTTAGCTCAGCACCACGTTGACGGCGCTCTCCGGCAGTTCCTTGCCGAAGGAGCGCTGGTAGAACTCGGCGACGAGCGCCCGCTCCAGCTCGTCGCACTTGTTGAGGAAGGTGACCCGGAAGGCGAAGCCCACATCCTGGAAGATGTCGGCGTTCTCGGCCCAGGTGATCACCGTGCGCGGGCTCATGACCGTGGAGAGATCGCCGTTGATGAAGGCGTTGCGGGTTAGGTCCGCCACGCGCACCATCTTGTTCACGATGTCCCGGCCCTCGGCGCTCTGCTGGTAGTGCTTCGCCTTGGAGAGGACGATGTCCACCTCCTTGTCGTGGGGCAGGTAGTTGAGGGTCGTGACGATGGACCAGCGGTCCATCTGGCCCTGGTTGATCTGCTGCGTGCCGTGATAGAGGCCCGACGTGTCGCCGAGGCCCACCGTGTTGGCGGTCGCAAAGAGCCGGAAGGCCGGGTGCGGCTTGATCACCCGCTTCTGGTCGAGGAGCGTGAGGCGGCCCGACTGCTCGAGCACGCGCTGGATCACGAACATCACGTCCGGCCGGCCCGCGTCGTACTCGTCGAAGACGAGCGCCACGTTGTTCTGGAGCGCCCAGGGCAGGATGCCGTCCTGGAAGGCGGTGATCTGCTTGCCTTCCTGGAGCACGATCGCATCCTTGCCCACCAGATCGATGCGGGACACGTGGCTGTCGAGGTTCACGCGCACGCAGGGCCAGTTGAGGCGGGCCGCCACCTGCTCGATGTGGGTCGACTTGCCGGTGCCATGGTAGCCCGTGATCATCACGCGGCGGTTGCGGGCAAAACCCGCGAGGATGGCGAGCGTCGTCTCCCGGTCGAACAGGTAGTCCGGGTCGAGATCGGGCACGTGCTCCTCGGCCTTGGAGAAGGCCGGGACCTCGAGATCCGCATCGATGCCGAAGACCTGGCGCACGGACACCTTCATGTCCGGCTTGGTGGTCTGGTTTTCGGTCGCAGCGAGCATGGGAGCCTCTCGTTCGGATGCGGTCGGGGATTTCGGTCCCTCGAATGGTCAATGGCGTTTCATATAGGCCACGCTGGCGCGGCGCAATTTCCGTCCCCGCACAACGCCTGTGCGTCCGGAACAGTTCTTCCTAGCGGCAGGAGGGCCAAAGCTGCGCCTTGCGCAACCCTGCGGCTGGGGGATGCCCCGAGCCTTGGCGCCCTCGGATCGCCCTCTGCGGTTGCCAGGGCTCCCGGGCTGGGATTAGGACCCCGAGGCGCTTCGCGGCTCATGCCCGCCGTTTTCAGCGTCTCATGGGCCTCGATGATGTGCCGCAGGAGTTCCTCAGCACATGCCCGCCGTTTTGAGCGTGTCGTGGGCCTTGATGATGTCCCGCAGGCGCTCCTCGAAGGAGCGGTCGCCCCCGTTGGCATCCGGGTGGAACCGCTTCACGAGAGCCTTGTATTGACCCTTGATGGTAGGGCCGTCCGCGCTCTCGTCGAGGCCGAGCACGTCGAGGGCCCGGCGCACGGGGCCGGTGAGGCGGGGTTTCTTGGGCTCCGGCGCCGCCCGCCGGCGGGCCTGCTTGAAGTTCTCGCCGTTGAGCACCCCGAGCGGGTCCACGTAGGACCAGTCCCGTTCCGGCGCCTCCGCGGAGGCCTCCTGCGGCTTTCCAGAGCCGTTCACCCCCATGGCCCAGGTCGGCCGATGGCCGATGATCGCGTCCTTCTGGTAGGCAGCGACCGCCGCGTCCGTCATGCCGGCGAAGTAGTTGTAGGAGGCGTTGTAGGCCCGGACGTGGTCGAGGCAGAACAGGAAGTAGCGCCCCTCCTGCGCACGCCCCTTCGGCGCCCGATGCAGCCCGGGAGCCTTGCAGCCCGGATGCTCGCAGGCCGGCCCCTCCGTGCCCTGCGGCTCGTCGGCGGCGGGCTTGATGCGGATACGGTCGAACAGAGGCGAATTGAGATCCATGACGAACCGATTATGAGGGGTGTGGACGACACCCGGCAAGGTCTGAACGCATTTGGCCGCAGCCCCGTTCAACTCCGGTTGACGCCGGGGCGCGGAAACCTAGGGCCGGTTTGAGGCGAGGAACGCGATGAGCCTGAAGGACGATATCACCCGGATGCTGACGGATCGTTTCACGCCGTCTCATCTCGTGGTCACCGACGAATCCCACCAGCATCACGGCCATGCGGGATGGCGCGAGGGCGGCGAGACCCATTTCAGACTTGATATCGTGTCGGAGGCCTTTACCGGCAAGGGCAGGGTGGATCGTCACCGTCTCGTGAACGACGCCCTCGCCCCCGTCTTCGCCCGGGGTCTGCACGCCCTCGCCATCAAGGCGCGGGCGCCAGGGGAGTAGGACCTTTCTCCGCTGCCCCAGCAGGGCGGAGAATCAGTTCCCGCAGCGCAGCGTCGTGCCGGTCGGCACCCGGTAGACCGGAGCCTCGCCGGAGGAGGCCACCGGCACCATGCCGACGCCCACATGGCTGCCAGGACTGTCGGGCTCCAGGGAGGCCGAGACCACGGCCGCGGCGGGCTGGTTCATGGGCACGAAGACGGCTCCGGGGGCGGGCGTCACCGAGCGGCGCTCGATGGACACCTTCACGGCCTGGTCCGGGTTGATGCTCTCCCGATTCACCGGCCCGGCCTTGGATTGGATCAGGAAGACCTCCGCCTCGACCGATTGCTGAGGCGCCGGGCAGAGCGTCACGCCCCGGGTGCGCAGGGCCGCGATGGCCGCCTCGCCCTCGGGCTGCACCAGATAGCCTGCGGGCCGCGGGCGCGTCTCGGTCACGGTGACCCGCCGGGTATCGACGAAATCCACCTCCACGGGCTTGTCGGCACCGCTTTGCGGCTCCACGAGCGGGATCGTCATCTTCACGGTCTCGACGCTGTAGCCGACCACGAGCGGGTCCTGCGCCCGCGCGATCGCCTCCCGGGCCCTCGCCACGGTCTCGCGCACGCGGCCGGGCTCGGCCGCGGCCTTCTCCATCACGGCCTTGGCGGCCAGATAATGGGTGGCGACGCGGCGCTGGTAGCCTTGCATGCCGACGCCGATGCCCCGGGTCTCCACCAGGAACGACACCGCTCCGTTCAGCCCGAAATTGTTGCGCGAGATGCCCGGCGCGTTGCCGCCGAGGGAGACGGTCTTGTCCTGCGGGTTCGAGGTGGTGGCGGTGTGATACCAGAACCAGTCGAGCCCCGCGGGCTTGAAGGCCGCCTCGATGGCCGGGATGTAGGCGGTCTCGGCATATTGCGCGACTTGCCTCGGCACCGCCGGATGCGTCGCATAGAGCAGCATCGCGTCGGTCTTCTGCAGGCTGCCGAACTTCGCCAGCCAGGTCCCCGCCACCTGGTACTCGTGCGCGTCGATCACGATGTCGGCGGGCAATTCCGCCATCTTGCCGTGGATCGCCCGCACCTCGGGGAGCGTCAGCAGGAGGTGGTCGCGGTTGAGATCGAGCCCGTTGGCCCCCGTGCGCGTGAAGGCCATGGCGCCGTCGGGATTGGCGCGGGGCACCACCACGACGGTGATCCGGTCGAGAAGCGGCTTCAATTCGCCATCGGCGAGCGCCGCGGCGAGGGCCAGCATCGCCTCCCCGCCGGCGGGCTCGTTGCCGTGCTGCTGCCCGATGAGCCAGATCACGGGCCGGTTGAGCGAGCGGATCGCCGCCGGATCGGACCGCCCGTCCTGGGTGAACACCAGATAGGGCATCTCCCGCCCCTGCTGGGATTGTCCGAGGGTGCCGCGATGCATGTGCGGCGCGCGGGCCTTGAGCCCGTCCACATGGGCGATCATCTCGTCCTGGGTGGTGAAGCCGGTGCGGCCTGGCTGGACCCCGGGCGCGTCGAGGCGGAGCGGCACATCCCTGTAGCGCTCGAGCACGGCGGGACTCTGCTGGTAGGGGTTGTTCTGGGCAAGGGCCGGCGCCACGAGGGTGATGCCCAGTAGGGCGAGGGTGACGCGTCGCAGCATGGCCGGTCTCCGGGGTTTGAGTCGCTCCCCGATGCTAGCAACATCTTTACCCAGCGGAAGCCACTTCGCGCGGCCGCGCCGGCGCGAAGAGGTACACCACGGTCGCGGCAAGGAGCACGAGGCCGAAGGCGAGATGCAGGTGGCCGAAGGTAGCGTCCGCCGGGTCGCCCGCGTTGCCTCCGGCGCGCACGAACAGCCCCGAAAGCGCCTGCACGACGCCCGCGCCGCCAATGAACAGGAAGTTCATGAAGGTGACGCCGCGACCCAGGAGATGGGCGGGAAAGAACAGCCGGGCATGGGCCATGAGGATGCCGTAGGTCATACCCGCAAAGCCGATCATGGTGAGGAGCGCGAGCGCGCCCGCAGCGCTCCGCTCACCGAAGAGGCCGAGCCCCGCATAGGCCGCGGCCGTGACGGCGCTGCCGATGAGCGTGGTGCGCTTCGCGCCCCCGAGCCAGCGCTCCAGGGGGCCGTAGGCGAGCGCGCCCACCGACATGGCGACCGCCATGAGAAGCGCCGCGTGCCCTTTTCCGGCGATGGTGAAGCCGTGCACGTCCGTGAAGAACGGCCCGATCCAGAGCGAGCGCGTCGCGATGACGACCGCGTAGCTCACCGCGGCGAGCGGCAGGAGCGGCCAGAGCGCCCGCATGGCGAGGAGGGCGGAAAGCCCGCCGCGGGCCGCGTCCTCCGCGCGGCGCTCCACGGGCGGCGGGTCCTTCAGCGCCATGAAGGCCAGGAGCGCGCTGGCGGCCGTGATGGCGGCGATGCCCGTCATGGCGCCGCGCCAGCCGAAGGCCTGCACCGCCCAGGCGAGCGGCGAGGTGCCGAGCAGATTGCCCGCGGAGCCAAGCCCGATCATAAGCGAGGAGAGCATGGCAAAGCGCCCCGCATCGTAGACCCGGCCGAACACATAAAGGCTCGCCATGAGAATCGGCGAGCAGCCGATCCCGATGAGCGCCATGGCGACGAGCGCATCCGCGAAGCTTCCCGCCCGGGCGAGCCAGACCGCGCCGATGACGGCGAGCACCATGAACGCGGCGAGCGTGCGCCGCGGCCCGAACCGGTCGAGCGCATAGCCCACCGGAAACTGCGCCAGCGCAAAGGCCACGAACCAGATCGCCGACACGGCCCCGAGATCTGCCGCATCGAGGGTGAGTTCCCGCGACAGGTCTCCGGCCACGATGGCGAGGAAGGCCCGGAAGAACTGACTGAGCGTGTAGGCGAAGAGGAGGATGAGAAAGGTGGGCAAGGAGCGGTGCCGATCGGCAACCCGCATCTTGAGGCTTCGCGAGGCGATCATCTCAAGAAAGAGGGTTGCGGGTCTGGTGATCTCGGAAGACGCCCTCACCCTTCAGGGCGGCCCTGCGGGCCTCCTTAGGATGAGGGCTGTGGGAGCCCTCGCCCTTACTTGATGCGCTCGAGCACGCTCACGTAGTTCGCCACCGCGGCGCCGCCCATGTTAAAGATGCCGCCGAGCACCGGGTTCCTCACCTGGATGTCGCCGGCCTCCCCGCAGAGCTGCATGGCGGAGAGCGCGTGCATGGAGACCCCCGTGGCGCCGATCGGGTGGCCCTTCGCCTTGAGGCCGCCGGACGGATTCACCGGGAGCTTGCCGTCCTTCTGGGTCCAGCCCTCCTGGATCGCCCGAGCGCCCTGGCCCGGCGCCGTGAGGCCCATGGCCTCGTACTCGATGAGCTCGGCGATGGTGAAGCAGTCATGGGTCTCGACGAAGGAGAGATCGTCGAGGGCGACGCCGGCTCTGGCAAGCGCCTGCTGCCAGGCGTGGGCGCAGCCCTCGAACTGGATGATGTCACGCTTCGACATGGGCAGGAAATCCTGCGCATGGGCCGTGGCCCGGAACGCCACCGCGCGGGGCATGCGAAGCGCCGTCTCGGTGTCGGTGATCACGATCGCGGCCGCGCCGTCGGACACGAGGGAGCAATCGGTGCGCTTCAAGGGTCCGGCCACGAAGGGATTCTTCTCGCTCTCGGCCCGGCAGAACTCGAAGCCGAGATCCTTGCGCATCTGCGCGTAAGGATTGCCGACACCGTTCTTGTGGTTCTTCGCCGCGATCATCGCGAGCGCGTCCGATTGGTCGCCGTAGGCCTGGAAGTATCGCCCTGCGATCTGGCCGAACACGCCCGCAAAGCCCGCCGGGGTCTCGCCGTCCTCAGGCAAGTAGGAGGCCTTCAGGAGGTTCTTGCCGATCTCAGGGCCCGGCGTGCGCGTCATCTGCTCGACGCCGACCACGAGCACGGTCTTGGCGCGCTTCGCCTCGATGGTCTTGATCGCCTGGTGCACGGCGGCCGAGCCGGTGGCGCAGGCATTCTCCACGCGGGTCGCGGGCTTGAAGCGGAAGCGGTCGCTCGCCTGGAACACGAGGGAGGCGGTGAAGTCCTGCGCCGAGAAGCCCGCATTGAAGTGCCCCAGCACGACCTCGTCCACATCCTCGGCCCCGATCCCCGCATGGGCGAGCGCGTCCTGGGTGACGCGCACGATCAGGCTCTCGACGGTCTCGTTGTCCAGTTTGCCGAAGGGCGTGTGCGCCCAGCCGACGATGCAGGCGGTCATGATTGGCCTCTAGGGTTCGAAACGTGCCCGGAACATGCGCCTCCAGGGCCGTTTCGGCAAGGCGGGCCGCGGCGGCCCAGCCCTGCAGAGGGGGCACCCCTTGCCCTTGCGGAGGGGAAACACTGCACATGGCGGACAGGACCCGATCTTGGCCGCAACCATCCCGAGCGCCCTCCGTTAGCCGACCAGTTTCACGTTCAAGGAGAACGCAAATGGGCCTGCTCGACCAAGTGATCGGCAACGTTCTCGGCTCCCGCATGGGGGGCCGCGGCGGCATGGATAATGGCATGAACAACGGCATGGGCGGCGGCTTCGGCGGGGGCTCGACGGGCGGCCTCGGAGGGATGCTCGGCGGGGGTGGCGGGGGCATGTCGCCCCTCGTCATGGCCCTGATGGCGCTCCTCGCCTCCCGGGGCGGGGGCGGCGGTCTCGGCGGGCTTCTCGGCGGCGGCGGCGGCGGAGGCCTCGGCGGCCTCCTCGGTGGAGGTATGGGCGGCGGGATGTCAGGCGGTATGGGTGGAGGCATGGGTGGAGGCATGGGTGGAGGCATGGGTGGCCTCGGCGGCCTTCTCGACCAGTTCACCCGCTCGGGTCATGGGGACAAGTTCCACTCCTGGGTGAGCCCCGGAGAGAACCACGCCATCGCTCCGAACGAGCTGGAGGAGGCGCTCGGTCCCGACACGGTGGAGCAGCTCTCGAGCCAGACCGGCCTGCCCCGCGGCGACATGCTCAACGAGCTCTCCCACGTGCTCCCGAACGTGGTCGACCAGCTCACCCCGCAAGGGCGCCTGCCGAACGACGACGAGGTCAAGCACTGGTAAGGCTTGGCTGAGGCTCCCCAAAAGCGGGGAGCCTCAGCTCCTGTAGGCGCCGACGCCCTCGCCGAGGAATGCGTTGTTCTGCTCGCGGACCTTGGCGGCGGCCTCGTCGTAGAGGAAGGGCAGGAAGGCGAAGCGGCGCCCGCTCGTCACCTTCGAGACGGCGTGGAGGAGGGAGCAGGAGAAGACCACGGCGCCGCCGGCCGGCGCCTTGTAGCCGCGCGGCCCGTATTCGGGAAAGCTCACCTCCCCGCCCTCGAATTCGTGGTTGAGGTTGATCGACACCGCGTAGCGCCTGTGCGCCGTTCCCTTCGTGGTGTTGTCCCGATGGGCCCGGAAGTGGCCGCCATCCTCCGCCGCGTAGCAGGAGACGATGTAGCGCTCCATGCGGGTCGGCTTGAAGTAGTGCACCTTCTCGATCTCGGGCGCGATCCGGCGACGGATGCGCTCCTGCGTCTGGCGGATGAGCGCCGGATCGTCGATCACGTAGTCCTTGCGCCGCTTGTGGGCGGGATCCGTCACCGCGACCGTCTTGCCGCCGACCTCGCGCATGAAGCCCGATTCCTCGCCCCCGTTGGCCTCGTAGAGCCCGATGAGCCGCCGGCAGAATTCGGGCTCGAAGACGTTGGGGATGATGAGCACCGGCGCCTGGATCTCGAGGCCCGCGAAGCGCTCCACCGGCGGCAGGGCCCTCAGATAGGCCATGATCTCGTCCCGGTCGCCGCCATCGGCCCGGAAGGGCAGCACGTGGCGCACGCGCAGCATGGGATCGAGCACGAGCCAGAACCGGCGCAGGGGCACGCCCGCCATGCCGGGCTCCGCATCGTGGGGAACCGCGCCGTAAAGGCGGCTCACCCGTCCGTCCGTATCCCAGAAATGGCGGAGGCCCGGCAGGCTCTCGCGGACCCGGCCCTGCGCCTCGTCGGCGGGATCCACGCTGACGCCGAAGAGGCAGAGACTGGTGTCGTCGAACAGGGCGCGGTTCGCCTCGACCGCCGCCAGGGCCGCCCGGCCCGCCTCGTCCGACGCCGTGCCGTAAAAGCACAGCACCACGTAACGGCCCGCCACCGTGTCGAAGGCATAATCCGGGTTGCTGGTGCAGCGCTGCCGGAACCAGGGCGCGGGGTCGCCCGGGTGGAGCGCGCGGAAGGCGGGCTGGACGGGAGCGGCGGCGGGGCTGGCGGTCATCGGCGCACTCTGGATGTTCTCGTGTTGCGCCAAGTCGTAACCGGAGCGGTGCGGAGCGGCAAGCCGACCCTCGCAGCCGATCGACGGACAGCCTCAGCGCTGCGTCGCCAGGAGCAGGACGACGCCCGCCACGATGAGCGCCATGCCGGCCCATTCCCGGCCCGTCGCCTTCTGGGCGAACAGGCGGTGAGCGACGGCCTGGGCCATCAGCACCTCCACGAGGGCGAGGGTGCGCACATTGGCGGCGCTCGTGAGGGCAAAGCCGATGAACCAGAACTGGGAGGCGAGCGCCCCGAGGAACCCGGCCCCGAGCGAGGCGCGCCAGACCCGGAAGCTGCCGGCGAGCGCCGCCCGGTCGAAACAGGCGAGCCAGGCGAGGAGCATCGCGGTCTGGAGCCCCAGGCCCCATGCAAGGGTCGTGGTGGACCGGATGAGGGCCGAGCCCTCGCCGAGGCTGAGAATTGCCCCCCGGAACCCGATGGCGGCAAGCGCGAAGCAGGCCCCCGCCACGACCCCAAGCGCCACGGGCCGGGCGCCGCCGGCGCCGAGCCCCCCGGGCTTCACGGACATGAGCACGACGCCCGAGGTCGCGATGCCGATGGCAAGAGCGAGAGCCGGCGTGAGCGCGTCGCCCAGGAGCACGAGGCCGAAGAGGGCAACCTGCACGGGCTCGGTCTTGATCACCGCCGTGACCACGGAAAACGAGCGCTCCCGCATGGCCGCGAGCATGAGCGCGGTGGCCAGGATCTGGGCCAGGGCCCCGCCGGCGGCGAAAAGAAGGAAGGAGCCGTTCGGCGCCGGGATCGGGTCGCCCGACAGGGTTCCGATCGCGGCCAGCAGCAGGAGCGCGAAGGGGAACCCGTAGAGAAACCGAACCTGCGTCGCTCCCGCGGTTCCGATGAGGGCCGTCAGGCGCCTCTGGGTGGCGTTGCGCGCCGTCTGCGCCGCGGCGGCGGCGAGCGTCGCCGGGATCCAGAGGAGGGCGGGGTCGATCATGGCCGCTCTTTCGCGATGGGTCCCATGTCCCGCGAGCCCGGGCCCGGAACCGGGACGATCGGAGGCGAAAAGGGAGCGGGATCGAACAAATCGCGGGCTTTCAGGGAGGATTCGGCGGTGGACGGCGGGACGTTTACCGAAAGGGAACGCAGGCTCGCCACGCTCTTGCCACGGAATCCCGTAGAACTCGCTCCCGCACAAGGGGGCGAACGCCCATCCCGTCCGATTTCATCACCCTGCCCGGCCCGCCTGGGCGGGTGCAAGCGTGACCGTATTGCCCTATAACCCGTCGACCTCGTCGAGTCTGGAGCTGACCCGCATGGCTGCGAGCCGAGCCCTTCGCCCTTTCACATCCCCTTCGAAGGTCATGGCCGTGAGCCGATCCCTTCCCCCTTTGACATCCCCTTCCAACGCTTCGAAGGTCTTGGTTGCGAGCCGAACCCTTCCCCTCCCCGAGTCCCTTTTGAAGGTCATGGCCGTGAGCCAAGCCCTCCGCATCCCCGCCTCTTCGTCGAAGGTCATGGCCGCGAGCCGATCCTTTCGCCGGATGGCGTCCCCGTTCAAGATCCTGGCTCAGAGCCGGGTCCTGGCCCTGTCCCTGGCCGCCCTCGTGGCCTCCGGGGGCGCTGCCCTGGCGAATGGCCCGGCCCTCGTCATGGACGCGGCGACCGGCCAGGTGCTGCATGCCGAGCGCGCGACAGACCCCTGGTACCCGGCCTCGATCACGAAGCTGATGACCGCCTATGTGGCCCTCGAGATGATCAAGCAGGGCCAGGCCACGCCCGACAGGCTGCTCACGGTCTCCGAGGAGGCGGCGGCGCTGCCGCCCTCCAAGATGGCCTTCAAGCCCGGCACCCAGATCCGGCTCGACAACGCGCTCAAGATCATCATGGTCAAGTCCGCGAACGACGTGGCGGCCACCATCGCCGAGGGTCTCGGCGGCTCGGTCGAGGGGTTCTCGGCCCATATGAACGCGGCGGCCGCCAAGCTCGGCATGCGCGAGAGCCAGTTCGTGAACCCGCACGGCCTGCCGGACGACCGGCAATGGACCTCCGCGCGGGACATGGCGATCCTCGCCCGCGCGCTCTACCGGGAATTCCCGGAGCACCAGGACCTGTTCGACATCGGCGCCATCCAGTTCGGGCGGCGCGTCATGCGCAACCATAACGGGCTCATCGGCCGCTATCCGGGCGCGGACGGCATGAAGACCGGGTTCATCTGCGCCTCCGGCTTCAACGTGGTGGCCTCCGCGACCCGGGGCGGGCGCCGGCTCATCACCGTGGTGCTGGGCTCGTCCTCGGCGAACGAGCGCACCCTGAAGGCGGCGGACCTGTTCGAGCGCGGCTTCGCGGCTCAAGGGGCCTCCGGCCTGCAGCCCGAGCAGCTCCAGACCTCCGCGCTCTCCTCCCCGCCCAACATGCGCCCCGTGATCTGCGACCGGCGCGGCCCCATGCCGGGCGAGGACGACGGGGGCGGCATGGCTCAGGCTTCGGCCGATTCCGGAATGCCGAACCTCCTGGGCGCGAACGTGATGGCCTTCGCCGGCGCGGCGCCGGCCCCGATGCCCCGCACGCTGCTCGGCCCCCGCGGCCCCGTGGTGCCCGTGAAGGTGTGGATCGGCCCGACCCCGCCGAGCGAGGCGGAGATCGCCGCCCAGGCGGCGGCCGAGGAGGCCGAGGAAGCCGCGCGGCTCGCAGCCCGCAAGGGCAAGAAGGCGGTGGCCCGCGGCGGGGCCAAGGCCCCGGCCCAGGAGGCAGCGACGCAGCTGCCCGCCGGCGCCATTCCCGAGGGCAAGGATGGGCGCGCGTCGCTCACCCTGAAGCCCGTCACCGGCACGCCCGCCCCGCCGGCCCGCGCCGCGGCCCGGCCCGCCGAGCCGAAGGCAGCGGAGCCCAAGGCCATCGACGTGAAGGCGACGGCCGGCAAGGCGGCAGACGCGAAGGCTCCGGCCAAGCTCGAAGCGAAGCCCGAGGCGAAGCCCGGGATCGTGCCGGCGGCCGCCGCGGCCCCGCGCAAGCCCGAGCCGAAGAAGCCCGCCGCCGCTCCGGCGGCCGGCAAGCCCCTCGACATCAAGCCTGCCGCCGCCCGCGTCGACGGCAAGGCGGCGCCGAAGACCTGACGGCCGGCCCCGGCCGGCGCACGGAGCGCCGAACGAACGAAGCCCCAGGCGGTTTCCCGCCTGGGGCTTTGTTGTATCTCGAATGACGATCCGGGCCGCCTTGGCGAACGCGAACCCGAGGGCGCGGCGTGCCGCCCTCGGGCTTCGTGGATGTCCGTCCGTTAGATGATGAAGAAGTCCTTCTCCGTCATCCTGAGGCCCTTCTTGAGCGAGGCGATCTGCACCGCGGCAGCGGCACCCGAGCCGTCCGCATCGTAGTACAGCTTGCCCGTGCTCTTCTGGTAGATGACGTAGTCGTTGCCATCCGCCGCGGCATCAAGCGCGAAGAAGTCCTTCTTCAACTTGCCGGGCTTCAGCTCCGTGCCCTTGCCGAGCTTCTTGAACACCTTGTTGTCGAGCCAGAAGCTGTCGTCCCTCACGTTGAAGTCGGTGACCTTGTCGAGGTTCTGGCGGACGTTGGTCCTGGCGTTGAAGGTGTCGAACACGAAGATGTCCTTGCCCTTGCCGCCCGTCAGGGTGTCCTTGCCGAGCCCGCCCCAGAGCTTGTCGTCGCCGAGGTCGCCGTTGAGGACGTCGTTGCCGCCACCCGCATAGATTGCGTCGTTACCGAGGCCGCCAGCCAGGTTGTCCTTGAGATTGCCCGACTTGATGATGTCGTCGAAGACGCTGCCGGCAGTCCTCTCGACAGCCACGTCCCCAACCGTCACCGTGAAGCTCTGCTCCGCAGAACCACCGCGGCCGTCGCTGACCACAACCGTGACCGCATGCGACGTAGCCTGCTCGAAGTCGAACCTGACGCCGTTGTCGACCAGAAGCTGGTTGCCGCCGATCTTGAAGCGCCCGTCGGCGTCGACCAGCGCGCCATTGGCGAGCTTGATCTTGTAGGTGAGCGCATCGCCGTTCGCATCGGTCGCCGAAAGCTGACCGACCACGGACCCATCGCCAGCCAACTCCTGCACCACCTTGGTGCCGCCGAGCGTCAGACCGGTCGGAGCGCTGTTCAAGAACGGGGCAGGCGGGGCAGTGGCGCTGACATCGACGGTTCGGGATGTGCTCAGGTTCTCAGAGTCGGTGACCGTGATCGTGAAGGTGGTCTGCTCAGCGGCAGCTCCAGCATTCTTATCGCGGGCATCGAACCGCAGCGCCCGGAGCATCTCGGTTGCCTCGAACGCTGTCCTGCCGGCGATCGTGTAGGTCCCCTCTTGGGGGTTGTAGATACCGTTGCTGAGGTTGCTGAAGGCTCCCTTGTCGGCTCTATCCATTCTCACGACAATGTTGAGAAACCCGCTGTCCTGGATGGTGATGTCCTTGAGAACCTGAACAGCCTCGCGATCGCTGATCGTGACGGCCCCGACCGGCAGGTTGGTGATCGTCGGAGCGGTGTTGCCCTGGCTCACCGTGATGGTGAAGTCTTCCTCGCGGGTGAGGCCGCCCTGATCCGTCACGCGCAGGCGGACCGTGTAGTTGCCGGCCGCCAGCGTCACGCCGTCGTTCACCTGCAGCTGGTTGTTGGCGATCTTGAAGTAGCTGTTCGGGTTCGTGACGATCGAGTAGGTCCCGGTCGGGTTGGCATCCGGATCCGTGAAGGTCAGGTTGCCGATGGGGGTGTTGGCTCCCGCCGTCGAGTTCACCGTCGTGCCGGAGAGCGCGATGTCGGTGGGCGCCTCGTTCACGTTCGTCACGTTGATCGTGAACACCTCGTCACGGAACAGGTCGCCCGAATCCGTGACGCGCACCGTCACCTGGTGCGACGTGCTGCCCTCGAAGTCCAGCGCCGCGCCGGTGCGCAGCACGAGCTGCCAGGTGCCGTTGTTGTTCACCACCGCGAACTTGTTGTTCGGGTCGTTCTGGACCGCAAAGGTGAGGGCGCCACCCTGGGCGTCCGTGGCCGTGAGGTTGCCGATCACATCGCCCGGCTGGGCGCTCTCCGCAATCGAGGTGGCCGAGAGATCAATGTCCGTCGGAGCGGTGTTGGTCGGGGTCTCCGCGACGTCCCTCACAATGATGCGAAGGTTTTGGGTGATCGATAGCGCGCCTGCACCACCGTTGCTGTCGGTCCCGACGATCGGAAGATCGATCCATCTGGGCTGCCCGGCGCCCCGGTCCGTAAGGGCCTCATAGTCGATCGTGCCCGTCTGTCGCAGGTGGTACGTCGTGATACCTGTTGTGGTGTTCGTGACAGCCTCGACCTGGAACAGATTGGCAAAGGGGCTCGACTGGTCGATCTGCCAAATCGCACTCGGCCGCCCGTACCCGGATGTATCGCCATCAGGATCGGTCAATCGCAGCGAGCCGAGGCGCGCGGTGGCATCCGTCGGTGCGGTCCGCTCGTCAATCGTGACCTCTGTGCCATCGACCCCGCTGACCCTCAGAAGGATACCGGTGGGCGCCTCGTTCACGTCGTTTATGTTCAGGGACAGACTGATGGCATCCCGACTTGCACCGGCGCCAGCTTCGATGGTGAGCGCGTGAATGGCACCGAAGGCAGCTTCGCGATTAATCCCTGAAGTATTTGCGACTCGCAACTCCAGTACACCATTGTTGTTGAAGAGCTTGTAGAAGCCGATCCAAGTGGCGCTGCCCGTGATGACGTAGTTGCCGATGGGTTGCGTAAGATTGCTGAACGTTCCAAGAACGGTTTCGTTGGGCCGGTTCTCATTAAAAAAATGAGTGTTTCCGGTCGACGACGTCATAACAGATGAAGGTGTAAATGCGACCATGGTGGTGCCCTCGTTTCGAATTGCGATTACTAGTTAAGCGTCAGATGATCATGAACTGGGTATGGGAGAGCACGAGGCTCGAGCCGATATTAGCCACGATGACCGCCGTCTCCTCGCCGCTGCCGTCGATGTCCACCAGCAGGAAGCCCGAGTCATAATCGTAGATGACCCGGTGCTCCTCCGTGAGCACGTCCTCGGTAGTGGCGAACGCGGATTGGTTGAGCGGCCTCGCTGCTCCGAGCCCGAACACCTGGCCGGATAGCCAGATCTGATCACCCTGCGCTACGTTGAAGTCGGTGATGGCATCGATGTTGATTGACGATGCCGCCGTGTCGAAGACGAAGGTGTCGGCTCCCTCGCCCCCAGTCAGAGCGTCGTTGCCGAAGGAGCCATACAGCCTGTCGTCGCCCCCGACGCCGTTCAGCACGTCGATTTCCGAGCCACCGCGGATCACTTCACCGGCGTCGCCGCCCGTCGCGTTCTCCGTCGTCAGATCCAACACGTTTAGAGGGATGGCGAACTCGTCCGGATGCTCCACGCCATTGACGCTGAGCCTCACCCTCAACTCGAAGAGGTTCACATCCTCGAAGTCGATCGCCGTTCCGCTCTTCACCATGATGAAGTTGCCGTCGACGTAGAAGCGTCCACCCTGATCGTCCACGAGCCTGTAGGCATAGGTATCGCCTTCAGCTCCTCCGATAGGCGACAGACGCCCGACGATCGAGTCCGTCGGCGTCAGCTCGACGACGAAGGAAGTCGATAGCGCGACGCCTGTAACAGGACCGCCCCCGCCCCCGACGTCGTTCACCTGGATCGTCACATCCTGGGTGTACACCCCGCCACGGCCGTCGTTGACGGTGACCCGCACGGTGTGCGTGCCGCCGCTCTGGTTGAGCAGGGCGGGATTGTTGACCTGGATGGTCCAGGTGCCGTTGGCCCCCTCGACGATCTTGAACCGGCCGTCCGCATCCACCAGCGCGCCGCCCTCGAAGGAGTAGCTGAAGGTGTCGCCGACATCGGTGTCGTTGTTGCCCAGAACGCCGACCACCGCATCGAGGCCCGCGTTCTCGTCGACCGAGCCGTTGCCCTCCTCGCCCCCTTGCAGGGTGATGGCGGTGGCGACCGTATTGCCGGCCGAGACGTCGTTCACCTGGATCGTCACATCCTGGGTGTACACCCCGCCACGGCCGTCGTTGACGGTGACCCGCACGGTGTGCGTGCCGCCGCTCTGGTTGAGCAGGGCGGGATTGTTGACCTGGATGGTCCAGGTGCCGTTGGCCCCCTCGACGATCTTGAACCGGCCGTCCGCATCCACCAGCGCGCCGCCCTCGAAGGAGTAGCTGAAGGTGTCGCCGACATCGGTGTCGTTGTTGCCCAGAACGCCGACCACCGCATCGAGGCCCGCGTTCTCGTCGACCGAGCCGTTGCCCTCCTCGCCCCCTTGCAGGGTGATGGCGGTGGCGACCGTATTGCCGGCCGTCCCATCGAGAAACTCGACGTTCTCGATGCCAAGCGCCCGGAGCGTCTCGATCTGTGCCAGCAGCTCCTGTGCCGTGTAGTTGCCGCGGTAAATATAGGCGGTGTCGATGCCACCCGTATCCTGGAGCACCACGTCCGACCTGTCGCGGATATACAATGTGTCGTCGCCGGCCCCGCTCTGAAGCGTATCGGCGCCAAGGCCCCCGTCGAGCACCGTACCCTGATCGTTCGCCGTCAGACGATTACCGCTGCTGTTACCGGTGAGGACCACATTGGCCACGCCCGCCGCGGCTCGCAGCTCCTCGATCGAGGAGTTCTCGGCCAAGGTCAGGCTAACGCTGGTGATGACGGTGTCGTCGCCACCCTCATCAGTGACCACGTCCTGAGCATTGTCGACATGGAAGGTGTCGTTGCCAAGACAGCCATCCATGGCATCGGCACCGCCGCGACCATCGAGGATGTCATTGCCGGCACCGCCCCTGAGCTGGTTGGCGAACTCGTTGCCGGTGAGCGCGTTGTCGAGATCGTTTCCGGTCAGGTCGATGCCGGATCCATCTGTGTCAAGGGCGCCATCCGCAACCGTCATGTTCTCGACAAGGTTGAAGTTCGCGAGATTGAGGTTGATCGAGGTCACGATGAGGTCGATGTCGCTGCCCGTCTCCGTGACAGTGTCGCCCACATTGTCCACCACATAGGTGTCCTGGCCGGCGCCGCCGGACATCTGATCCGCCCCCAGACCACCGTCCAGGCGATTGGCGCCCGCATGGCCGACCAGCTCGTTGGCGTGGCGGTTACCCGTCAAATCGATCCGGTCGGCCGCCGTGCCGGACGCCTCAAGGACTTCCACGAAAACGGTATCCGAGAGAAGATACTGGCGCAGACCCGTGATGATGACGTCGCGGTCGCCGCTACCGCTGTCGTTCCCCTCCACAACGGAGTCACCGGCATCGACGATGTAAGTGTCGTTGCCTCCGAGGCCGGCCATCACGTCTGCGCCGCCGCGTCCGTCGATGTAGTTGGCGCCCGCGTTGCCGGTGATCGTATTGGCGTCGCTGTTGCCGGTGAGGGCGACATTGCCCGTCCCGGTCGCGGTGAGCACCTCGACGTGCTCGACCAGGGTATAGCTGCGGGAGGTACGGACTTCGTCGCGACCTCCGTTAGCGTTTTCGACTACGCGATCTTCGGCGCTGCCGTCGATCACGTAGACGTCGTTCCCAAGCCCGCCCGTGAGTTCGTCGACCTCAGTGTCGGCGCCGCCATACAAGGTATCATTGCCGGCACGGCCGGTGATTGCGTTGCGAAGAGCGTTGCCGGTGAGAGCGAGGCCTGCGTCGCTGTTGGCCTTGAGGTTCTCAATGCTTCCGGCAAGCGTGTAGCTCACGCTGGTACGAACTTCGTCGGTGCCGGCTGTATCCTCGACGATGTCCTCGCCGTCGATGACGTAGGTGTCGTTGCCGCCGCCGCCGCGGAGGACGTCGCTTCCACCGCCGCCATCGATCAGATTGTTGCCGTCGTTGCCGTTGATCGTATTGCCCGTGGCGCTACCGACGACACTGACATTGAGAACGCCAGCGATGTTGATCACCTCGATTTCGGCGTCGCTGGCCAGAGCGTAAGTCGCCGGCCCCGCAAGTGCGATATTGACGGTATCGGTGCCGCCTCCGCTGGCTTCGATGACGACGTCCCCAACGCTATCGACCGCATAGATGTCATTGCCGCCGTGACCCTCCATGCGGTCGGCATTTTCGCCACCGTCGATGGTGTTGGCGCCGGAATTGCCAACGATCTCGTTGGCGATTCCGTTGCCGGTAAGAGCGATGTCGCGGTCTCCGGTCGCTTCGAGGTTCTCCACGTGATCAGTCAATGTGTAGGCTGCGATGCCGGAAACGAGGACTCTGTCGACCCCGGAGAAGGATGTCTCGATGACTGAGTCGCCGACGTTGTCCACGACGTAAGTGTCGTTGCCTCCGAAACCCTGCATCGAATCCGCACCGCCCTTACCATCGATGCGATTGGCGCCATTATTCCCGAGGATGAGCTGGGCGTGTCCATTGCCCGTCAGATCCATGGCGGTCGAGCTGGCCACACTTTCGACTTCGAGCCGCTCCACGTGAGCTCGGTCCATGTCGGCATTGAGCGTATAGCTATTCCGAACGCGTACAACGTCGTAACCGCCGGTGTCGCCGGACTCGTTCACGTCATCGGAGGCGTCGTCCACGATGTAGGTGTCGTTTCCGGTGCCCCCCACGAGAATATCGATGCCGGTACGGCCATCGAGGGTGTCGGCGAATCTGGTTCCTATGATGCCATTGTTGAGTTGGTTGCCGACGAGAACGAGTCCGCTGGTGCGGCCCCTGTCGTCGGCGAAAAGTTCCTCGACGCCGGTGTTGACGAGCGAAAAGTCGATAGTAGTGACGACCCTGTCCCGTTCGTCCAGTCCCGTCCCAGAGTCGTTGATCACCGCATTCGCATCGTGCGCGGCTTCGATCATGTAGGTATCGCTGCCCGCGCCACCATTCATGCTATCGCCGCCGCCGCGGCCGCGAAGCGTGTCGTTGCCCCCTTCACCGTTGATGATGTTGGTGGATGCATTACCGGTGATCTCGTTCGCGAGATTGTTTCCGGTCAGATTGATGGCCGCCGACCCGACCAGAGGGTTCGTCGCCTCAAGGTTCTCGACGAAGCCGGCCAGCGTGTAGGCGGCCATGCCGGAGACGAAGACCTTGTCGGCGCCTTGCCCGTCCTCCTCGATGACCCGATCGCTTACGGTGTCGACGATGTAGGTGTCGTTGCCTTGCCCGCCGCGCATCTCGTCGACGCCCAACCCGCCATCGAGCGAGTCGCCGCCTACGTCGCCATACAGAAAATCGTCGCCGCCTTCGCCGAAGAGTCGGTCGTCACCCACCCAGCCGTAGAGATAGTCGCCTCTGGTTCCACTCGTCAGGGTATCCCGCCCGAGGCTTCCGAAGACACCCTCGATGTTGCTGATCTGCTCACCTTCGGCAGCACCGGTATGCTGGCCGGTTCCAAGGTTGACGCCGACGCCCGTCTGCCCCTCGGCAATGCCGACGTCGTTATAATAGACGACGTCGAAATTATCGCCGCCGTCGAAGACATCGACGCCCGCACCACCGCCTAAGTAGTCGTTATTGGCGCCCCCGTTGATGCTGTCGGCGCCGCCGGCGCCCCTGATCTCGTCTTCCCCGCCACCCCCGAGGATCGTCTCTGCGTTGTTGCTGCCGTCGAAGGAGTCGCCCAAGTTGGTGAGATTGAATACCTCGATGGATGCATAGGAATCACCCGCGGCGGCGCCGGTATTGTCCACCAGCCTCTGCAGGTTGATCTTTATGCCACCGGTGAAGGCCGGCGTATTCGTGTAGTCGACGGTGTCGGTCCCCTCGCCGCCATCGAAATGGTCGTTGCCTCCGGCGCCGCCATACAGCGTGTCGTTGCCACCGGCACCGTAGACGCGATCGTCCCCCGCGCCACCATCGATGCGATCGTTGAATGCGTCCGTTCCGGCGAATTGATCATTGCCGGATCCCACCAGGGTGACGACCTGGGCGGTGCTCCTTGGATCGAAGATCTGCTGGTGGATGGCGTTGTCACCAATCCAGCTGATCGCGTATCGACCGTCTTTCATCCAGGTTATGCTTGGGTTGGCGTCGACAGCACCCATCCCCGTTGCAACGACGGTGTCGCTACCCGGAATTCTGCCGGCAAGAGCATCGAAGGCAGCCACTCGTAAGGTGCTCGTCTGAGCATCGTCCCAGGATACGAGAAAGCCGTTCGACCCGTCGTTCCGGGCCATCACTGTCGGAGAGCGTTGGGTGCCGGCACTCTGAATGGCGTTGATCAGCACATCGTTCGACAACGGGTTCCCGTCGGCATCGAAAACGCGGGCCCTGATCTCACCGTCCGTTGGGGAGTTGCTGAAACTCTGCCAGACGACGACGAAGGTGCCGTTCTGCAACGCGGTGACCGACACATCTTTCTGGACGCCCAGGTTGGAGCTTGCGATATCGAATGGCGCGGACCTCGTCGCGAATCCATCCGCGGTTAGAATCCGCAAGCTTAGATCGTCCGTATCGGCAGTGTCTCTTTTGCCCGTCGTCACGACGGCGTATCGACCGCCTGACAGATGGGCGATATCGGTCTCTTTGACGAACCAAAATTCCGGGAGCTGGATGATTCGAGAGAAACGGACAGTGTTTCCGTCCTCCCGCCCCTCGACGCGCAGCACATTCCTGAAGGTGGGAGAATCGAACTCGCCGATCGAGCTGCCGAAGACTGTCACAAAGCCGCCGTTTTCGGGGCCGAGTCCCGTCAGGATGCCGGTGGTCGACACCGCATACTGGCTATTGCTCTGGGTGCTTATATCGCCGCCGACATAGCCACCGATCTGCGCAAACGTGCCGTCCGAGCGGACTGAGAACACGCTGGTGACGGCAGTCTGCATCTCCGGATTGGAGGTGTCGAGATAGGACACGACGAAGCGGTTTTGCCCGGTCGCCTCAATGGACGAGAGCTGCAGTTGGCTTGTTCGGGGAAGGGGATCGAGGATGACGGGATTCCCGGAACGGCTTCCGTCGGCGTTGACGACTTGGCCCATCAGATCGCCGTTGGCGACGTAGACGTTCAACACCGTTCCGTTCTGCAAGCCCACGATTGCGTGGGGAAACGGGCCCGGTCCAATCGACCTCTGGGAGCTCCACTTCACACCGACCGTCATAATGCGCTCCACTTCAAACAAAATGTTATGCTACTCCATTGCAGTTGTAATGCAGTTGTGTCGCCCTGTAAATCACCGTCACGCGCAGCTTCCGATATGGTTTACAGCCCATAGGCCGCTCTGCTCACCACCATCTTTCAAATAACATAAGAGGTTATGTAGGTGTATTGCCGGCAGCTTACCTAGCGTAAGCTGACCGAAGACATGCTATCTGTTTATATAGGCTGATTGAATAAGGACGGTCTAAGCGCTTCTCGGAGGTACTATTATTCTTCATTGAACGAAGTGGTCGAAAGTGGACGACCAGAGTTCGCCCTAGGTCCGAGGCTTTCCCTGCAATAATGCACTAGCGTTTGGGTTGTTATTCCGGAACACTACCTTTGAGACCTCCGTACCCATCCTCGGGAGAACCCTGCGGCTCGTGGTAGGCCACGGTGTCGCACAAGGTTTCGGATGCGCGCCTTTGGCCCAAAGCGTCCAGCACAGCCCTCCGACAGCCCCTCCCCTTGCCCTCGCTTGGCATTTGCGCGACGAGAGCGGCACCGCTCGCCGCCCCTTCCCAGCACCCCGCTCGAACGCCCATGTCCCCTCCGCCCTCCCGTGCCGCCTCGACCGGACTTCTCCTGGCGCTTGCCTCGGCGGGGCTTTACGGGGTCAATATCGGCTATGCGCGGCTCGCCTCCTTTGCGGGGGTGAGCGGGTCGACGATCGTGGTCTACCGGGTGCTGCTGATGCTCGGGCTCGTGGCCGCCGCGGCACTCGTGCTCCGGCGTTCGCTCGCGGTCCCGGCGGAGGAGCGCCGGACCGTGGCGCTGCTCGGGGTCGCCACCGCCTTCGTCGGGGTGTGCTATCTCTCCTCGGTCGCCTTCATTCCGGTCGCGGTGGCGGTGGTGGTGTTCTACACCTTCCCTGTCCTCATCGTGCTGGCGAGCCCGCTCGTGGAGGGCACGCGGCTCACGCCGGCGCTGCTGGGGGTGGTGGCGCTCGCGCTTCTAGGGGTGGGGCTCGTGGTGGGGCCGGCCTTCGAGAGCCTGGATTGGCGCGGCATCGCGCTGGCGCTGGGAGCCAGCGTCGCGACCGCCACCCAGTTCTTCGCGGCGGCACGGGCACGTCGCACCGACATCGTGGCCAAGACTTTCTGGATCCATGCCGGGGTGCTGCCGACGGCCCTCGTCATCGGGCTTCTCGCCGGCAACCTCGCCCCACCGCAGGCGCTGCTCCTGGCGCCGCTCGCGGTTGCCGTCACGATCGGCGCCTATGTGGTGGGCTTCCTCCTGCAGTTCCTGGCGCTCGCCCGCATCTCCGCGGTCGCGGCCGGCATCGTGTATTGCGCCGAGCCCGTGGTCGCGGCTCTCTCGTCCACGCTCATCCTCGGCGAAGCCTTGAGCCCCATCCAGCTCCTCGGAGGCGCCCTCGTGATCGCCGCGATCGTGACGAACGCCGTGCTGGACAATCGCCGCGCCGCGATGGTCGCGACCGATTGAGCGGGCGAGGCGCTCGGCTGGACACCGCCGCGGTGCACCCTTGCCAAGGCCGCCGATCCGCGCGACGAGGGATGCCCCCTCTCCGCCGGCCCGGGCGTGCCCCGGCGCCGCGACCGCGAGCCCGCTCATGACCGGACCCCTTCCCCCGATCCCGCTCACGATCCTCACGGGATTTCTCGGCGCCGGGAAGACGACGCTTCTCAACCGCCTCCTCCAGGACGAGGCGATGCGAGACACGGTGGTCATCATCAACGAGTTCGGGGAGATCGGACTCGATCATCTTCTCGTCGAGACCGTTGACGAGGGCCTCGTGCTGCTCTCCGCCGGGTGCCTGTGCTGCTCCGTGCGGGGCGATCTCATCGCCACCCTTGAGGACCTGCTGCGCAAGCGCGACAACGGGCGAATCCCGCCCTTCCGCCGCGTGGTGATCGAAACCACGGGCCTTGCGGACCCGGCGCCGATCCTGCACGCGGTGCTCTACCACCCCTACCTGTCGATGCGCTACGCGCTCCAGGGCGTCGTGACGATGGTCGACGCGGTGAACGGCGCCGCGACCCTGGACGCCCATCCGGAAGCCCTGCGCCAGGCCGCCGTGGCGGACCGGATCGTGCTGACGAAGACGGATCTTGCGTCCGACGCGACGGCGCTCGAGGCACGTCTGCGCGCGCTCAATCCCGGCGCCCCGATCATCCCGGCGGTTGCGGGCGCGGTCGCCCCGGAGCGGCTGTTCGGGGAGGGTCTGTTCGATCTCGACGGCAAGATCGCGGATGTGGCGGGCTGGCTCACGGCGGAGGCGGTGGCGGAGGCCGAGCACCGGGCGCACGCGGCGCAGCATGCCCACGAACACGGGCATGGGCATGGGCATGGGCATCACCAGGGCCACCGTCACGACGTCAACCGGCACGATGCGCGCATTCGCGCCTTCTGCCTCACGAACGACACGCCGATCCGGCAGGCCTCCCTCGACATCTTCCTCGATCTTCTCCGCTCCACCGCGGGCGCCAAGCTCCTGCGCGTGAAAGGCCTCGTCGATCTCGCCGAGGCGCCGGGCCGGCCTGTCGTCATCCACGGGGTGCAGCATGTGGTGCATGTGCCCGCGATCCTCGAGCGCTGGCCCTCCGAGGATCACCGCAGCCGCATGATATTCATCGTGAACGACCTGCCCCGCGACACGGTGGAGCGCCTCTGGAACGCGGTGCTCGGGCGCCCCGGCATCGATCAGCCTGACGCGGCGGCGCTGAGCGACAATCCCCTCAGCCTGAGGCGCTGACCGGTCGTTCGGACCACAAAAAAGCGGCGCCCTGAGGCGCCGCTTGGAAGGTGCTCGCTCCCGCTTCGGATCGATCAGATCACGAAGAAGTCGTTATGCGTCATCTTCAGGTTCTTCCCGAAGGTCGCGATCTCCACCGCGGCCCGGCCGCCGACCCCGTCCTGGTCGTAGTACAGCTTGCCGTTCTTCTTGTTATAGATGAAGCGGTCTTCCGCATCCTGCGCAGCCGATCCGACCGTGAAGGCATCCGCAACGAGTTTCTTGGGTTTGGAGGCCGTGCCCGAACCGATGCCCTTGAACACCTTGTTCTCGACCCAGATCGTGTCGTCCTTCACGGAGAAGCCACGCACCGTATCCACGTTCGCGCGGCTCGCCTTGGTGTCGAACACGAAGATGTCCTGCCCGATATCGCCCTGCAGCGCGTCCCGGCCCGCGCCGCCGAAGAGGCGGTCGTTGCCAGCCCCGCCCTGCAGCACGTCGTCCCCGGCCCCGCCCCTCAATACGTTCGCGGCGCCGTTGCCGGTGAGCGCGTTGGCAAGAGCGTTGCCCGTGAGGTCGGCATTCGCAAGGCCGAGCGCGGTGAGGTTCTCGATCTCGCCGCTCAGCGTGTAGGTCACGCTCGTCTCCACCGTGTCGATGCCCGCATTGTCCGACACACTGTCGGAGGCCACATCCACCACATAGGTGTCGTTGCCAGCGCCGCCTCGCAGCACGTCGGCGCCGGCCCCGCCATCGAGCCGGTTCGCGCCTGTGTTGCCGATCAGCGTATTGGCAAAGGCGCTGCCGAAGAGTGCCACGTTCGCGGCGCCGGTAGCGGTCACGATTTCGACCTCCGAGCCGGCTCCGAGCGTCAAGCTCGCATCCGTCTCCACCTGGTCGATGCCGCCGCCCGCCGCCTCCGCCACGGTATCGCCGGCACCCACCACATAGGTGTCGTTGCCGGGCCCCCCCGTGAAGGTGTTGGCGAGGGCATTGCCCGTGAGGCGGTCCGCAAAGCCCGAGCCGATCACGTTCTCGAACTCGCGGATCACGTCGCCCTCCGCATCGCCGCCCACGCCGCGGGACCCGTCCACCAGGCTCACCGTCACGCCGGCGGCTGAATCGGCATAGGAAATCGTGTCGACGCCGCGCTGGCCGAAGAGGAGGTCCGCCCCGGCGCTGCCTACGAACAGATCGTCGCCAGCCTCGCCGAAGAAGGTGTCGCCCCCATCGCCGCCGATGAGGGTGTCGCTGTTGGGGGAGCCCTTATAGGCGTTGATGTCGAAGAACTGATCGCCCGCCGCATCGCCCCCATGCTGGCGGCCCTGGCGGAAATCGAGCACCACGGGCCCCACCGATCGCTCGTAGCTCACGAAGTCGTAGCCTTCCGTCTCCGTGCGGTTCTGCTTGCCGCCGTAGAGGGTGTCTTGCCCGCTGCCGGCGATGAGGGTGTCGTCCCCAGCCTCACCGATGAGGTAATCGCCGCCGCCGCGCCCGATCAGGACATCGTTGCCCGCGTCGCCATAGAGCTCATCCCTCCCATCCGTGCCTGACATCTCGTCGCCGAACCGGGATCCGACATAGCCCTCGATATCGAAGAAGGTGTCGTCGCGGGCGTCGCCCTCGTTGCGATTGCCCTGGAGAAGGTCGAGAACGATGCGGTCATTAGCGGTCTCGTAGGTCGCGATATCGTAGCTGCCGTTATCGGGCCGCGTATCGCCAGCCAAATAGCCGCCGCGGAGGATGTCCACCCCGGCGCCGGCGATCAGCCGGTCGTTGCCTTGCTCCCCGACCAGGATATTGCCGCGGTCGCCGCCATGGATGATGTCATTGCCGTCGTCGCCGAAAATGTCCTGGTAGCGATCTATGCCACCAAAGATGGTGTCGCCGCGCTTCGTTCCGACGAAAGCGTCGATGTTCAGATAAACATCCCTCTGCGCCTCTCCGCTGCTGGAGAAGGGGTCGCCAATGTTGATGACAAGCCCCTGCTCAGCCGTCGAATACTCGTAGGTGACGGTGTCATACTCACCCTGTCCATTAGTAGGATTTCCGGACCCCTCAAACGTATCGGCGCCCAGGCCACCATAGAGACGGTCGTCGCCCGACCCGCCGATGAGATAATCGTTGCCCCCTCCGCCGTCGATTGTATCCGCCTGTGGTGTGCCCTCATACCGATCATCTCCGTCCCCGAGCACCGTCGTCGAGGTCGGCAGAAGACGAGGGTCCAAGATGCTGAATCGATAATCGCTCTGTCCCGCATTCACGTCTACGCCGTTGGCGAGCACAGCGAAGTTGCCGAACGTCTGACCGAGGCTTGTCTCAGAACCGAATGCGGAAACATCAATTTTTATGCTATTAGGATTGCCGTTAAGCCAATTCACGGGGGTCGGCATCTCAAACTTCCTTCCAGAACCGCAGCAACGCGGCTAACGTTTCGAATGTCGGCTGCCTGACTGCAGGCGTATCGTTGGACGCGCCAGCTGAGGCTCTTTGCGAGTCTGGGGCTGCGCTGCTGCGTAACGGTATGGGAGCGGGGGAGACACATGAACTCTCCGAACAGAGAGTGCCACAGCGGCGGCCAACGCACGGGAAGGCGATGGCCGCCTTTGCTGGCGGGCCTGTGTTGTCTAACGAAGCGATGTACCTGAACAGTTTGTCGCGAGGGCTAGCAGCGGCGAGGCGTGGCGCGTGCCACCGCACCCAGATGCCCTTCAGACAAGGAGGCTGACCGGTTCGGTCAGGGAGCGAGCCTCACCCCTCGTCGCGCAACAACCGCCGGATCACCTTGCCCGTAGTGGTGAGGGGCAGGTTCGGACGGAAGGCGATTTCGCGGGGGTATTCGTGGGCCGAGAGGCGGCTTTTGACGAAGCCCTGGATTTCGGACGCGAGGGTCTCGGAGGGCGTGTGGCCTTCCTTCAGGACCACGAAGGCCTTCACGATCTCGGTGCGCACCGGGTCAGGCTTGCCGATGGCGGCGGCGAGCGCCACGGCCGGGTGGCGGATGAGGCAATCCTCGATCTCGCCGGGGCCGATGCGATAGCCCGCCGAGGTGATGACGTCGTCGTCGCGGCCGACGAAATGCACGTAGCCATCCTCGTCGATCTGGCCCTGATCGCCCGTGGTCATCCAATCGCCCACGAACTTCGCCCGGGTGGCGCCGGGCTTGTTCCAGTAGGAGAGGAACATCACGGGATCGGGGCGCATTACCGCGATCTGGCCGAGCTCACCCGTCTCGCAGAGCGAGCCGTCCTCGCGGATGACGCCGACCCGGTGCCCCGGCACCGGCTTGCCGATGGCGCCCGCCCGCGCCACGCCCAGGGCGCCGCAGGAGGAGAGCACGAGGTTGCATTCGGTCTGGCCGTAGAATTCGTTGATGGTGAGGCCGAGCGCCTCGCGCCCCCAGGCGAAGGTCTCGGCCCCGAGCGCCTCGCCGCCCGACGCGACGGTGCGGAGCTTCAGGTCGAAGCGGCCCGCGGGATTGCTCACCGTGCGCAGCATGCGCAGGGCCGTCGGCGGCACGAAGGTGTTGCGCACCCCCTGTTCCGCCATGAGGCGGAACGCCTCGTCTGGATCGAACTTGTCGAATTTTCGCGCGACCACGGGCACGCCGAAATGGAGACCGGGCAGGAGGATGTTGAGGAGGCCGCCGGCCCAGGCCCAATCGGCGGGCGTCCAGAATCGGTCCCCCGCCTGCGGCAGGAATTCGTGCGGCATCTGCACGCCGGGCAGATGCCCGAGGAGCACCCGGTGCGCATGGAGCGCGCCCTTCGGCTGACCCGTGGTGCCGGAGGTGTAGATCATCATCGCCGGGTCGTCGGCGGCGGTGTCGACCGGGGTGAAATCCGTGCTGGCGCCTTCGAGGGCGCGGTCGAACCCCTCGGCGGCGCCATCGGGGCCATCGGTCGAGAGGATAACCTGAAGATCGGGCAGGGGCTCGGTGATCGTGCTGAGCTTGGCAAGTCCCGCCCCGTTCGTGACGAGAGCTTTTGCGCCCGCGTCCCGCAGGCGATAGCTCACCGCATCCACGCCGAAGAGCGCCGCCAGCGGCAGAGCGATGGCCCCGATCTTGTAGACCGCGATGTGGATGGCGGCCACGTGGGCGCCCTGCGGCAGCAGCAGCGCCACCCGGTCGCCCGGCCCCACCCCGCGGGCGCGGAGCACGTTGGCGAGCCGGTTCGAGGCGTCGCGGAGCATGCCGTAGGTGACGGCCGCGACCCTGCCGTCCGCGCCGACCTCGAGGATCGCCGGACGCCCCGGCTCCACCGCGGCCCAACGGTCGCACACATCGACGCCGATATTGTAGCGATCCGGGATTTGCCAGCGGAAACCGGCGACGAGATCGGCGTAGTCGGAGGCGGGCTTGAGCATCCGCGAGATTTAGCAGAGGGCGCGCAGGGGCGCCATCGACGTCGCTGTCACGCTCCCTAAGGGAGATGCGCCCTATGCCGCCATCTGGCTTCTTTGCGCCCATCCGGTCATGGAGCGCTCCACCACGGCGGTGGCCGTGTACATGACGACACCCATGACCGCGAGGACCACGAGGGCGGCCCAGACGAGGGGCACCTCGAAGGCGGCGGAGGCGCGGGTGAGGAGGTTGCCGATGCCCACATTGGACGCGTTCTGCTCGCCGATCACCGAACCCACATAGGCAAGGGTGATCGCCACCTTCAGGGAGCCGAAGAAATAGGGCATCGCGCGGGGCACGCCGACTTTCCGGATGATGTCGCTCTTCGAGGCGCCGAGCGCGCGCAGCACGTCCTCGGTCTCGGGCTCGATGGTGGAGATGCCCGTCGCCACGTTCACCACGATGGGGAAGAACGAGATGAGAAAGGCGGTGAGCACCGGCGGCAGCCAGCCGACACCGAACCAGAACACCAGGATCGGCACCACCGCCACCTTCGGGATGGAGTTGAAGCCCACGAGGAGCGGATAGGAGCCCGCATTCACCACCCGCGAGGCGCCGAGCACCATGCCCAGAAGGAGCCCGAACACGACCGCGAGCCCAAAGCCCGCCAGCGTCATCCAGAGCGTGTGAAAGCCGTGATAGGCGAGCTGCGTGCGGTATTCCCAGATCGCGGCCACGATGGCGCTCGGCGCCGGCAGCACGAAGGCCGAGATGCCGAGCAGCCGGCAGGCGAGCTCCCACAGGATGAAGAAGCCGAGAGTGAAGATCCACGGCGCGAGGGCGAGCGTGCGGTTGCGGGTCATGGCCACTTCCTTCGTCCGTCAGCGGCAGGGACCGGCGTCACGGAGCGCCAGGACGGGTTGGTGGGAGGCCTGCATGGGGGCCCCGAGGACGAGCGTAGGGCTGCGGGTCATTGCTTCAGGCTGCCTTGCGGGCCTGCGCGATATGCCCGCGCAGTTCATGGACGATGTCGGTGAAGGCCGCCGTATAGCAGATTTCGAGATCGCGCGGCCGGGGAAGATCCACCTCGCGCTCCGCGATGATGCGGCCCGGGCGCGCGCTCATGCAGTGGATGCGGTCGGCGAGATACACCGCCTCGCGCAGGTCGTGCGTCACGAGGATCACCGTAAAGCCGTTCGCCGCGTGCAGATCGCGGATCACGCACCACAGCTCCTCCCGGGTGAAGGCGTCGAGGGCTCCGAAGGGCTCGTCGAGCATGAGGAGCTTCGGTTCGTGGATGAGGGCGCGGCAGAGGGAGGCGCGCTGCTGCATCCCTCCTGAGAGCTGCCAGGGATATTTGTCGCCCTGCCCCTTGAGGCCGACCTGCGCCAGCAGCGCCTCGGCCTTCGCCACGTACTCGTCCTTGTGGCGGCGGATGCGGGAGCGATGGGGCTGCACGATCTCGAGGGGCAGGAGGAGATTCTCGAGCGTGGTGCGCCAGGGCAGCATGGTCGGATTCTGGAACGCCATGCCGGCGAGCTTCACGGGCGCGCCGACCTCCTTGCCGTCGACGACGACGGTGCCGGCCTTCGGGAATTGCAGGCCCGTGGCGAGCTTCATGAGGGTGGACTTGCCGCAGCCCGACGGCCCGACGACCGCCGCGAACTCGCCTTCCAGCACCCGGACGGTGAGCCCCTGGACCGCGGGCGCGCCGTCCTCGGCGCCGGAATAGACATGGGTGACGTCGTGGATGTCGACGAAGGAACGCAAAAGGGGGCTCCGGAACGCTCCCCTCCCCCTTGCGGGGAGGGGTTGGGGGTGGGGGTGTTGGCGCCATGCCCGTGTGAGCTCGGAGCTGACACACCCACCCTCGCTTCGCTCGACCTCCCCACAGGGGGAGGTGAAGCTTACGATCAGCGTCGGCGTCTCCCAATCTCACCCGTCGCTGCGGGTCGACCTCTCCCTCCAGGAGAGGTGAGCGCGCTACTGCACCTTGCGCAGGTCCGCGGCCGGCAGGAACGCGTCGGTGAACACGTCCTCCACCTTCGGCTTTGCCTTGTAGGTGAAGGTGAGGCCGATCTGATCGAGGGCGCGCTCGAAACGGGCGCGCTCGATGCCGCCGAACCCGTTCGCCTTCACGGCGGGGGTGAGCATGTTCTGGTCGAGCACCATGCGAAGGCGCTCGAACTCCACGTCCTTCTTGGCCACGTCGTTGCGCTTGATCACCGCGTCCACGGCGGTGGACGGGTCCTTCACGGTGTCCTGGACGCCCTTCATGAAGGCACGCAGGAAGCCCTTCACGGCCTCCGGCTTCTCGGCGGCGAATTTCGGCGAGACCAGGATGGCGTTGCCGTACAGATCGACGCCGTAATCGCTCATGAGCATCACGACGATGTCGTCCGCCGGCACGCCGCGGGACTTCAGGTTGATGAAGGACGACATGGAGAAGCCGAACACCGCATCGACCTCGCCTTGGGCCAGCATGGGCTCGCGCACCGGGAAGCCCACGTTCTCCATGCGCATTCCCGCATCGTCGATCTTGTTCACGGCCTTGAAGATCGGCCATTGCGCGAAGGCGCCGTCCGCGGCCGGCGCGCCGAACTTCTTGCCCGCAAGCGACGCGACTTCCTTCGTGATGCCGCGGCTCTTGCGGCCGATGATCGCGAAGGGCGGGCGATCGTAGACGATCATCGCCGCCTTGATGTCGGTGCCCGCGTTCTCGTCCCGGAACCGCACCAGCGAGTTGATGTCGCCAAAGCCCATGTCGTAGGTGCCCGAGGCCACCCGGGAGATCGGCTCGCGGGAGCCGGCCGCGGGATCGATCGTCACGTCGAGGCCCTCGGCCTTGAAATACCCTTTGTCGAGGGCGACCGCGAAGGGCGCAGCCGGGCCTTCCCAGCGCCAGTCGAGGGAGAAGCGAACCGCGGTCTGAGCCTGGGCGGCTCCCGCGGCAAGCGCGGCGACGGCGCCGATGAGGAGGGCGCGAAGGGGACGACGTGACATGAGGACTCCCTGACAAGACGATGGGCGGGGTTCGCCGTTGCCCTGAGCCCTGGCAAACCCCATGCCGTTTTCCGGCTTGCCCCCATTGCAAGCGGATACGGTCGGGGCGTCAAGCGGAATGGCGCTCAGGCGGGCAGATGCCCGTTTGGGAAGCAGCCGCTCCGCAGCCCCGGCGGTGAGCGGCGCGCAAGCTAGACCGGAAGCAACCCGTCGCTCTTCACCTCCTCCATGACCGCATAGGTGCGGGTCTCCTTCACCCCCGGGAGGGCCAGGAGGATCTCGCCGAGAAAGCGGCGATAGGCCCCCATGTCGGCGACCCGGGTCTTCACCAGATAATCGAAGCCGCCCGCCACCATGTGGCATTCCAGGACCTCCGGGGCGCGACGCACCGCGGCGGCAAATTTCTCGAAGATATCGGGGGTCGTCTTGTCGAGGGACACCTCCACGAAGACCAGCAGCCCGAGGCCGAGCCGGTGCGGGTCGAGCACAGCCCGGTAGCCCGTGAGGTACCCCTCCCGCTGGAGCCGCTTGAGGCGCTCGCCCGTGGAGGTGGGCGACAGGCCGACCCGCTCGGCGAGGTCCACGGTGGCGATCCGCCCATCCGCCTGGAGGAGGCTCAGGATCTTGCGGTCGGTCCGGTCGATCTCCGTTGAATTCACGGCGATATCCTCCTTTGACCGGAGTTCTTACGTCAGATCCGTTGATAAGGCCATCGAAACGCGGCGCGAGCAGGGTTACATTGCGGGCAGCTCCGACCACAGGATTCCCGATGCTCGCTTCGACCCCCGCTCCCGCCTTCAACCCGCCCTACGCGGAAGACGATGCCGCCATGGCGCGCCGCCTTCTCGCCTCCGCCTCGCTTAACCCCGAGCGCGAGCGCCGGGTCGATACCACGGCAACCCGGCTCGTGGATGCGATCAGGGCGAAGGGCGGCGGACTTGGCGGCGTCGAGGAGATGCTGCGGGAATACGCGCTCTCCACCAAGGAGGGGCTGGCCCTCATGGTGCTCGCCGAGGCGCTCCTGCGCGTTCCCGACGGCGCGACGGCGGACAGGCTCATCGAGGACAAGCTCGGCCAGGGCGACTTCGCGGGCCATGAGGCGAAGTCGGACGCGTTCCTCGTCTCCGCTTCCTCCTGGGCGCTTGGCATCACGGCCCGGATCATCCAGCCCGGCGAGACGCCGGAGGGCATCATCGCCTCGATGGCGAAGCGCCTCGGCCTGCCGGCCGTGCGCGCCGCGACGCGCCAGGCCATGCGGGTGATGGGCAACCATTTCGTGCTCGGCCAGACCATCGAGGACGCCTTGAAGCGCGCGGGTTCGGGCCAGGGGCGGCTCTACCGCTATTCCTTCGACATGCTCGGCGAGGGGGCCCGCACCCAGGAGGATGCGGAGCGCTACTACCGCTCCTATGCGGACGCCATCGAGGCCATCGGCCGCTCAGCCGGCAACGAGCCCCTGCCGAACCGGCCGGGCATCTCGGTCAAGCTTTCGGCGCTCCATCCGCGCTACGAGGCTCTGTCCCGCGAGCGGGTGCTGCGCGAGCTCGTGCCTCTCGTGGTGGAGCTCGCCCGCAAGGCGAAGTCCTACGACCTCAACTTCACCGTGGACGCCGAGGAGGCCGACCGGCTCGAACTCTCCCTCGACGTGATCGAGGCCGTGATGGCGGACGCCTCGCTTGCGGGCTGGGACGGGTTCGGCCTCGCGATCCAGGGCTACCAGAAGCGGGCCGGCGCGGTGATCGACCACATCGCCGGGCTTGCCGAGCGCTACGACCGCCGCCTCATGGTGCGCCTCGTGAAGGGCGCCTATTGGGATACGGAGGTGAAGCGCGCCCAGGAGCGCGGCCTCGACGATTATCCGGTCTTCACCCGCAAGGCGATGACGGACCTCAACTACACGGCCTGCGCAGAGAAGCTGCTCAGCTTACGCCCGCGCATCTACTCGCAATTCGCCACCCACAACGCCCTCACCGTCGCGTCCATCCTGGAGCGGGCGGGGGGCGTCGAGGGCTACGAGTTCCAGCGCCTGCACGGGATGGGCGAGGCGCTCTACGGGCGTCTGCTGGAGGATCATCCGGGGATCGCCTGCCGCACCTATGCGCCGGTGGGCGGCCACCAGGACCTCCTCGCCTATCTGGTGCGGCGCCTTCTGGAGAACGGCGCCAACTCCTCCTTCGTGTCGGTGGCGGCGGACCCGGACGTGCCGGTGGAAGCGCTGCTGAAGCGGCCCGCCGACATCATCGTGTCCCCGGACCGGGCGCGGCACCCCAAGCTCCCCCTGCCGCGCGACCTCTTCGGGCCCGAGCGCCCGAACTCCCGCGGCGTCGAGCTCGGGCATCGGGCCGCCCTGGAGGCGCTCCAAGCGGAGATCGCCGCAGGCGCCAAGGCCAGCTTCCAGGCCGAGCCCCTGGTGGACGGGCGTCCCGTCGCGGGTGACGAGCGGGCCGTGACGAGCCCGATCGACGGCACCAGCATCGTCGGCCGGGTCGTGGAGGCGCGGCCCGAGGCGGCGGACCAGGCCATGCGCGCGGCGCGGGCGGGGTTCAAGGCCTGGAGCACGACCCCGGTCGAGACCCGGGCGGCCGCCCTGATGCGGGCGGCGGACCTCATGGAGGCGCGCCGTGGCGCCCTGCTCCACCTCCTGCAGGCGGAGGCCGGCAAGACCCTCGACGATGCGCTCTCCGAAGTGCGCGAGGCGGTGGATTTCTGCCGCTACTACGCGGCGCAGGCCAAGACCCTCTTCGGGGCGGGCGATGCAATGCCGGGCCCCACGGGGGAGACCAACGTGCTGCGCCTGCGCGGTCGGGGCGTTTTCGTAGCGATCTCGCCCTGGAATTTCCCGCTCGCGATCTTCTTGGGTCAGGTGGCGGCGGCGCTCGCGGCCGGCAACGCGGTGGTGGCCAAGCCCGCCGAGCAGACCCCTCTCATCGCCGGGCTCGCGGTGCGGCTGCTGCACGAGGCGGGCGTGCTGCCCTCGGCGCTGCACCTGGTGCCCGGGGACGGGCGCGTGGGCGCCCGGCTCGTGGAGCACAGGGACGTGGCCGGGGTGGTGTTCACGGGCTCGACCGAGGTGGCCCGCATCATCAACCGCACCCTTGCGGGCAAGGACGGCCCCATCGTGCCGCTGATCGCCGAGACCGGCGGCATCAACGCCATGATCGTGGATGCGACGGCCCTGCCCGAGCAGGTGGCGGACGACGTGGTGACCTCCGCCTTCCGCTCCGCCGGCCAGCGCTGCTCGGCTCTGCGGCTCCTGTGCGTCCAGGAGGACGTGGCCGACAAGATGATCGCCATGATCGTCGGCGCCGCCAAGGAACTCTCCATCGCCGACCCGCGCGACGTGGCGACCCAGATCGGCCCGGTGATCGACCAGGAGGCGAAGGAGCGCCTGGAGGGCCATATCGCCCGCATGAAGCGGGAGGCCCGGGTGCATTACGCCGGCGATGGCCGGAGCGCGGGCACCTATGTGGCGCCGCACGTCTTCGAGCTGAAGGAGCCCGCGGCTCTGGCCGAGGAGGTGTTCGGGCCCGTGCTGCACGTGGCCCGCTACAAGGCCGGGCAGCTCGACCGGGTGCTCGATGCCATCGACGCCACGGGCTACGGGCTCACGCTTGGCGTTCACTCCCGCATCGACGCGACGGTCGAGCGCGTGGTGGACAGGCTCTCGGTCGGCAACGTCTACGTGAACCGCAACATGATCGGCGCCGTGGTGGGCGTGCAGCCCTTCGGCGGCCACGGCCTGTCGGGCACCGGCCCCAAGGCGGGCGGGCCGCACTACCTCCTGCGCTTCGCCACCGAGCAGACCGTGACGATCAACACGGCGGCGGCGGGCGGCAACGCGAACCTGATCGCCATGGGGGAGTAGGGCTCCCATCCCTCTCCAGTGAGGGGGGAGGTTCAGCGCGGCGAGGCGTGAGGGTGGCGGCGATGCCCCCTCGCCCGGCGATCACCCGCCGACCGCTCCGGCAGGGGGAGGCGTGCGCGTGAAACGCACCGTGTCGACCAGCTCCCACGGGCCGCCGCGATACCACCATAGATGCAGCCCCTCGCCGGTGGCGGTGAAGGGCTCGAAGCTTGCCTGCAGGGCCGCGAGCGTGTCCCTGGCCGCGACGGGGTCGACCTTGTTCTGCACCGTCACGTGCGGCTGGTGCTTCTGCCGGTCCTGGGGCGTGAGCCAATCCGACCAGCGCGCGACGAGAGAGGCACGCAGGGTCGCGAGGGCCGGCGCCTGGAGCGTGTAGGCGACGCCCCGCCCAAGGGACCGCAGGCCGGTGACGGCGAGGGGGAAAGGAGCCTCACGCCGGCTCACATCCTGCACGTCCCGGAGAATGGCCTCCACCGCCTCCCCGGGCAGGGCGTGGAAGAGCGTCACATGAGCGGGGATGAGGTTGCGTTCGGGCGGAAAGTAGCGGCGGCGCTGCCGGTCGAAGACCGCGAATGATGCCGCGTCGAGGGCGAGCGTCAGAATGAGCGGGTCGGTCATGGACCCGTTATAGGGCGCGGCCTTCCTCGCGCCGGCCGGCGCGCCACAGGGCGAAGCCTCCGGCCAGCATGGCGGCGCCCCAGGCCAGGAAGCCGAGATCCCAGTAGATCCAATGCTCCCGCGGCGCGGTTTCGTTCACATGATGCAGGCCGAGGATCTGGTGGTTGATCAGGCCCTCGACCAGGTTGAACGACCCGAATCCCATCAACAGCGTGCCCGGCAGAAGCTTTCTGGGCCAGGGGCCGTGGGGCCGGCGCGCGGCGCGCCAGAGGAGCAGAAGGCCCGCCAGGGTGAAGAGGTAGGTGCCCCCATGGAAGACGCCGTCCCAGAAGGTGTTCACCTTGAGGTTCTCGACCGAATCCGGCGGGTAGCCCGCCGAGGTGACGAGGTGGTGCCATTGCAGGAGCTGGTGCAGCACGATGCCGTCGAAGAAGCCGCCGGTGCCGAGGCCGAGCAGGATGCCGGCGACGGTCGGGAAGGAACGGTCGTGCTGTTGTTGCATGGGGGCCTCCGCTGGCCCCAACGGCGGAACGGCGGGAAGGGTTGCGCCGCCGCAAACGAAAAGGCCGGCTGGAGCCGACCTTGACGGTTCAGAAGTTGAGGGCCGCCTTGGCCTCGCGGAGCTGGGCGATGGCGCCCTCCGCGGCGTGCTTGGCGCCCGGATCGTTGGTGGAGTCGTAGGCCATCTCGGCCTGGAGGATCTCGCGATCCAGGATCTCCTGGGTGATCTCCTCCTCCGGCATCGCGCGCTCGGCGAGCACCGTGAGGCCACGCTGGTTGACGTCGGCGAAGCCGCCGCGGACCAGCACCCGCCGGCCGCTGCCCGGCCGGTCGGTGATCACGAGGAACCCGGTCTTGAGCGCCGTCATCATGGGCGCATGGCCCGGCAGCACCGTCATGTCGCCCTCGGAGGCCGGGAGCACGACGGCATCCACGCTGCCGGAGAAGAGCACGCGCTCGGGCGAGACGAGTTCGAAGGTGAGGTTGGCCATTCTATCCGTTCCGGAAAGCCCCTTCCCGCCTGCGGGAAGGGGAGATTGTCACCGACGTGCCTTAGGCCGCCTCGGCCGCGAGACGCTGGGCCTTCTCGATTGCCTCTTCGATGGTGCCGACCATGTAGAAGGCCGCCTCGGGGAGGTGATCGTACTTGCCTTCGACGAGGCCCTTGAAGCCCTTGATGGTGTCCTCGAGGGCGACGAGCTTGCCGGGCGAGCCGGTGAACACCTCGGCGACGAAGAAGGGCTGCGAGAGGAAGCGCTCGATCTTGCGGGCGCGGGCCACCGACAGCTTGTCCTCTTCCGAGAGCTCGTCCATGCCCAGGATCGCGATGATGTCCTGGAGCGCCTTGTAGCGCTGGAGGATTTGCTGGACCTGACGGGCGACCGCGTAATGCTCCTCGCCCACGATGGCGGCGGAGAGCATGCGCGAGGTGGAGTCGAGCGGGTCCACGGCCGGGTAGATGCCCTTCTCGGCGATGGAGCGCGACAGCACGGTGGTGGCGTCGAGGTGGGCGAAGGAGGTGGCCGGGGCCGGGTCGGTCAGGTCGTCGGCGGGCACGTAGATGGCCTGCACCGAGGTGATCGAGCCCTTGTTCGTGGTGGTGATGCGCTCCTGCAGGTTGCCCATGTCGGTGGCGAGGGTCGGCTGATAGCCCACCGCCGAGGGGATGCGGCCGAGAAGCGCCGACACCTCGGAGCCCGCCTGCGTGAAGCGGAAGATGTTGTCCACGAAGAAGAGCACGTCTTGGCCCTGGTCGCGGAAATGCTCGGCGACCGTGAGGCCGGTGAGCGCGACGCGGGCGCGGGCACCCGGGGGCTCGTTCATCTGACCGTAGACGAGAGCGCACTTGGAGCCCTCGCCGCCGCCGTGCTTGTTCACGCCGGACTCGATCATCTCGTGGTAGAGGTCGTTGCCCTCACGGGTGCGCTCGCCGACGCCAGCGAACACGGAGTAGCCGCCGTGCGCCTTCGCGACGTTGTTGATGAGCTCCATGATGAGCACGGTCTTGCCGACGCCGGCGCCACCGAAGAGGCCGATCTTGCCGCCGCGGGCGTATGGGGCGAGGAGGTCCACCACCTTGATGCCCGTCACGAGGATCTGCGCCTCGGTGGACTGCTCGGCATAAGAAGGCGCCGGCTGGTGGATGGCGCGGGTGGCTTCGGCCGGAACCGGGCCCGCCTCGTCCACTGGCTCGCCGATGACGTTCATGATGCGGCCGAGGGTGCCGGCGCCGACCGGCACCGCGATGGGCGCGCCGGTATCGGTCACGGGCTGACCGCGGGTGAGGCCTTCCGAGGTGTCCATGGCGATGCAGCGGACGGTGTTCTCGCCGAGCTGCTGCGCGACTTCGAGCACGAGGCGCGCGCCGTTGTTGGAGGTCTCGAGGGCGTTCAGGATCTCCGGCAGGTGACCGTCGAACTGCACGTCGACGACGGCGCCGATAACCTGGGTGATGCGGCCAGTGGGCTTGCTGGCGACGAAGGCGGTGTTGGCCATGGGATGATCCCTTTCTAGACGGTCAGAGCGCCTCGGCGCCCGAGATGATTTCGATGAGTTCCTTGGTGATCATGGCCTGACGCGACCGGTTGTAGGTCATCGTCTGCTTCTTGATCATCTCGCCCGCGTTGCGGGTGGCGTTGTCCATGGCGCTCATGCGCGCGCCCTGCTCGGAGGCCGCGTTTTCCAGAAGCGCCCGGAAGATCTGCACAGTCACGTTGCGGGGAAGCAGCGTGGCCAGGATCTCGCCCTCGTCGGGCTCGTAGTCGTAGACCGCATCCGAGCCGCCAGCCGTCGTGCCGAGCTGCGCCGGCACGATCTGCTGCGCGGTCGGGATCTGCGCGATCACCGAGCGGAAGCGGGAATAGAAGAGCGTCGCCACGTCGAACTCGCCGGCCTCGAAGCGGGCGAGCACGTTCCTGGCGATGTCGTCGGCGTTGTTGAAGCCGAGGCTGCGGACCGCGCGCAGATCGACGAAGTCGATGATCTGCTGGCTGAACTGGCGACGCAGGATGTCGTAGCCCTTCTTGCCGACGCAGATGATCTTCACCGTCTTGCCCTCCGCCATGAGGCGGTTGGCATGATCGCGGGCGAGGCGCGCGATGGAGGAGTTGAAGGCGCCGCACAGGCCGCGCTCGGCGGTGCACACCACGAGGAGGTGCACCTGGTCCGAACCCGTTCCGGCAAGGAGCCGGGGCGTCTCGGGCCCGACCACGAGGCCCGAGGCCAGGTTGCCGAGCACCTGCTCCATGCGCTCCGCATAGGGCCGAGCGGCCTCCGCCGCGGTCTGCGCACGGCGCAGCTTCGCGGCGGCCACCATCTGCATGGCCTTGGTGATCTTCTGCGTCGCCTTCACGGAGGCGATGCGGTTGCGCAGGTCCTTCAGGCTCGGCATCGAGCGCCCCTACCTTGTCTCTGGACCGGAATTACGAGAACGACTTGGAGAAGGACACGACGACGTCCTTCAGCTTCGCTTCCGTTTCGCCCGGCAGGTCCTTCGTGGAGCGGATGCTCTCGAGGATGTCGGCGTGCTTGCCGCGCAGGAGCGACAGGAGGCCGTCCTCGAAGGCGCGCACCCGGTTCAGCGGCAGCGCATCGAGGTAGCCGTTCACGCCCGCATAGATCACCGCCACCTGCTCTTCCATCTTCAGCGGCGAGAATTGCGGCTGCTTCAGGAGCTCGGTGAGGCGCGAGCCCCGGTTGAGGAGGCGCTGCGTGGTGGCATCGAGATCCGAGCCGAACTGGGCGAAGGCCGCCATCTCGCGGTACTGGGCGAGCTCGCCCTTGATCTTGCCCGCGACCTTCTTCATCGCCTTCGTCTGCGCGGCCGAGCCGACGCGCGACACGGAGAGGCCGACGTTCACGGCCGGGCGGACGCCCTGGTAGAACAGATCCGTCTCAAGGAAGATCTGGCCGTCCGTGATGGAGATGACGTTGGTCGGGATGTAGGCCGACACGTCGTTCGCCTGCGTCTCGATGACCGGGAGCGCGGTGAGCGAACCGGCGCCGTTGTCGTCGTTGAGCTTCGCGGCGCGCTCGAGGAGCCGCGAGTGCAGGTAGAACACGTCGCCCGGATACGCCTCGCGGCCCGGCGGGCGGCGGAGCAGGAGCGACATCTGGCGGTAGGCGACGGCCTGCTTGGAGAGGTCGTCGTAGATGATCACGGCGTGCATGCCGTTGTCGCGGAAGTACTCGCCCATGGCGCAGCCCGAGAAGGGCGCCAGGAACTGCATCGGGGCCGGATCGGAAGCCGTGGCCGCCACGACGATGGAGTATTCGAGAGCGCCGTTCTCCTCCAGCACCTTCACGAACTGGGCGACCGTCGAGCGCTTCTGGCCCACCGCGACGTAGACGCAGTAGAGCTTGGCCTTCTCGTCGGTGCCCTGATGGGCGGGCTTCTGGTTGAGGATCGTGTCGAGGGCGATGGCGGTCTTGCCGGTCTGGCGGTCGCCGATGATGAGCTCGCGCTGGCCGCGGCCCACCGGGATGAGGGCGTCAATGGACTTGAGGCCCGTGGCCATCGGCTCGTGCACGGACTTGCGCGGGATGATGCCCGGAGCCTTCACGTCCACGCGGCGGCGCTCGGTCGACACGATCGGGCCCTTGCCGTCGATCGGGTTGCCGAGCGCGTCCACCACGCGGCCGAGAAGGCCGCGACCCACCGGCACGTCCACGATGGCGCCCGTGCGCTTCACGGTCTGGCCCTCGGCGATCTCGCGGTCGGAACCGAAGATCACGACGCCCACGTTGTCGGTCTCCAGGTTCAGGGCCATGCCCTGCACGCCGGACTCGAACTGCACCATCTCGCCGGCCTGCACGTTGTCCAGGCCGTAGCAGCGCGCAATGCCGTCGCCGACGGACAGAACCTGGCCGACCTCGGTGACCTCGGCCTCGGTGCCGAAGTTCTTGATCTGCTCTTTGAGGATCGCGGAGATCTCAGCGGCGCGAATGTCCATGTTGGACCTCTTTCGAAAGGGTTCTTGGAAGACGGTTCAGACGATGTCGGCAGGGGCCCGTTACCGGGCCTCCTTCATCGCCAGGCGGATGGAATTCAGCTTGGTGCGGACCGAGGCGTCCACCATGCGGGAGCCCATCTTGACGATGAGCCCGCCGATGAGCGCCGGATCGATCCGGACATCGACATTGACCTCGGCCTTCGCGACCTCGCGGAGCGCCGCCTTGATGTCGTTCAGCACCGCGTCCGAGGGACGCTCGGCCATCACGACCTGCGCCTGCACGATGCCGCGGGCATCGGACACGAGGCGCCGGAAGGCGCGGATCATGTCGGGCAGGGCAAAGAGCCGCCGCTTGGCGGCCACGAGGCGGATGAAGTTGCCGGTGACCCCGGCAATGCCCGCCTTGGACAGGATCGCGCCGATGGCCCGCTCCTGCTCCTCTGCCGTGAAGATGGGGTTGCGGATGAGCCGCGCCAAGTCGGCGCTGCCTTGAATCATCCGGTCGAACTGCTCGAGATCTGCGGAGACGCTGTCGACCGCCCCCGTTTCCTGAGCCACCTCGAACAGGGCGGAGGCGTAACGCGCCGCCACGCCCGACAGGAGAGGTCCTTCATGCGAACCGCTTTGAGCCACGAACGTCTCTCTCAGGTCTCACGCGGGCCCGGACCTGGCAGCGCCGAAGAGGGCGGCGGCGGGACCCCGTCAGTCGGTGGAATGATGCCCCGGCAGGCAACGACGGCACCCGCTCCGAAAGCGGGGGTGCACTAGCATGGGTTTTCGGGGCGCGCAAGGCGAGCCAAGCCATGCGCGACAAAGGGGTTGGGCGGTTTGGGGGCCGCGAGCCCGGCCAGCGGCTCCGATGCCTACAAGAAGCTCTGCGGATCCACGCCGATGAACACCTACAAAAAGCTCTGCGGATCCACGTCGATGGACACCTTGGTGTTGCCCCTGATCTTGGGGCAGCGCGCGAGCCAGTCCCGAAGATAGGCCTGGAGGTCCACCTCCCGCTCGGTCTTGACGAGCAGGCGGTAGCGGTAGCGGCCGCGGATGAGGGCGAGGGGCGCCTCGGCGGGGCCGAGCACCATGACACCCGGCGGGGGATCCGCCACCTGGGCCATGCCGCGGGCGTGGGTCTCGGCGGCCTCCCGCTCGGCGGCGGAGACGATGAGGGCGGCGAGCCGGCCGAAGGGAGGCAGGCCCGCCATCTCCCGGACGCGGGTCTCCTCCCGATAGAAGCGCTCCGCATCCCCGGAGACGAGGGCGGAGATCACGGGGTGGTCCGGCTGCCAGGTCTGGACGAGCGCCCGCCCTGGCTTCTCCCCGCGCCCGGCGCGTCCCGTCACCTGCTGCAGCATCTGGAAGGTGCGCTCGGCGGCCCGGGGGTCGCCCGAGGTGAGGCCGATATCCGCATCGAGCACCCCCACCAGGGTCAGAAGCGGGAAATTGTGCCCCTTCGCCACGAGCTGGGTGCCGATCACGATATCGACCTCACCGGCCGCGATGGCAGCGAGCTCCGCCCGCAGGCGCTCGGTGCCGCCCGGAAAGTCGCTCGAGAGCACGATGAGGCGCTTGTCCGGAAACAGCGCCGCCGCCTCCTCGGCGATCCGCTCGACCCCGGGACCGCACGGAACGAGGGAATCGATGGTGCCGCATTCCCGGCAGGCCGGGGGCGTGCGCTCCACATGGCCGCAATGGTGGCACACCAGCGACCGTCGGAATCGGTGCTCCACGAGCCAGGCGGAGCAGTTCGGGCATTCGTAGCGATGGGCGCAGGCCCGGCAGAGGGTGAGGGGCGCATAGCCCCGGCGGTTGAGGAAGAGCAGCGCCTGCTCGCCCCGGCCCACCGTATCCTCGATGGCGAAGGTGAGAGTGGGCGAGAGCCAGCGGCCTTTGGGGACCTGCTCGCGCTTGAGGTCGATGGCGCGGATCTGGGGGAGCTGGCGGCCTCCGAAGCGCTCCGGCAGGCGTAAGTGCCCGTAGCGACCCCGCTCCACGTTGACCCGGGTCTCGATGGACGGCGTCGCGGAGGCGAGCACCACCGTCGCGCCCTCCATGCGGCCCCGGACCACGGCCATGTCTCGGGCATGGTAATGGACCCCGTCCTCCTGCTTGTAGGCGGCCTCGTGCTCCTCATCGACCACGATGAGGCCGAGATTCTTGTAGGGCATGAACAGCGCCGAACGGGCGCCCGCCACCACCGGCACCTCGCCGGCCGCGATGCCCGCATAGAGCCGCTCCCGCCGCCGGCCCGACACGCCCGAGTGCCAGGTCGCCGGGCGCACCCCGAATCGGGCCGCGAACCGGTCGAGGAACTGGGCCGTGAGAGCGATCTCCGGCATGAGGATCAAGGATTGCCGCCCCTGGGCCAGGGCCTCGCCCACCGCCTCGAAATAAACCTCCGTCTTGCCGGCCCCCGTGACGCCCTCAAGGAGGGTCACGGAGGGCTGGCGGCTGCGCATCTTCTCGATGAGGGCGGCGGCCGCCTCCGCCTGGCCGTCGCTGAGGCCTCCGGTGCCGAAGGCCGGATCCGGGATGTCGGCCACGGGCTCGGGGAGGAGCGCCACGGTTTCGAGAGTGCCCTCGTCGATCAGGCCATCGATCACCGTCGCGCTCACGTTGGCCGCATCGGCCAGCTCGCGCTTGAGGTGGACGACGCTCTCGCCCACGGCGGCGAGGACCCGTTCCCGGGCCGGCGTCATGCGCTTTGGCGGCGGACCGGCGCGGCGCACCCCGAAGCGGGGCACCTCGCCCCGGTCCGGGTCCGCGATCTTGAGGCCCATGGCGAGCGCCGAGCCCTTGGGGGCGAGGGTGTACCAGGCGATCCAATCGAGGAACTTGCGGAACGGCCCGGCCAGCGCCGGCGCATCGACCCGGTCCGTCACCTTCTTGAAGTTCGCGCCCTCGCCTTCGCGCACCGCCCAGACCACTCCATAGGTCTCCCGCGGCCCGAAGGGCACCTGAACCACATCGCCCTCGGCGAGCGTCAGCCCCTCCGGCACCGCGTAGGAATAGGTCGTGTCGAGAGCGAGGGGGACGAGGATGTCGGCAACGGCCATGGGACTGACACAGGAACAGATAAGATCAATATGGCCGTTCGGACCGAATTAACCAAAGAAACGTAGTGTCCCTGCCCTCGCACAGGCGCAAACCATGTCAAGCCGAGATCCCAATCCCGCCCTCGTTCTGCCCGGCGCGCCCGACACGCAGGCGGAGACGATGGCTTGGCTCACCTCGCTCTCCAAGGAGCGGCGGCTCTCTCCGAAGACCGTGGAGGCCTATGCCCGGGATCTGCGCCAATTCCTCGTCTTCCTGACGGGACATCTCGGCGAGGCTCCGAGCGTCCGGACGATTCTTGGGCTCAAGCCCCTCGATATCCGCTCCTTCCTGGCGGCCCGGCGCCTCGGCAAGGTGCAGGGGCGCAGCCTCATGCGTCAGCTCGCGGCCCTGCGGTCCTTCGCCCGGCACCTGGAGCGGGAGGGCCATGGAACCGCCTCGGCCTTCGCCGCGATTCGAACCCCGAAGGTGGAGAAGAACCTGCCGCGTCCCCTTTCCGCGCAGGCCGCCGTGGCCGTGACCGATGTGGAGACCCGCGCCGGCGAGGCGCGAAAGCCGTGGATCCTCGCCCGCGACGCGGCGGTGCTGTCGCTCCTCTATGGGGCAGGCCTGCGTATCTCGGAGGCGCTGGGGCTCCAGCGCCGGGACGCGCCGGTGAACGGGATGGATGCGGTGACGGTGCTCGGCAAGGGCGGCAAGACGCGATCCGTGCCGGTGATCCCGCCGATCCAGCGGGCGGTGGAGGAGTATCTCCACCTGTGCCCCTACCCGCTGGCGCCGGAGGGACCGCTTTTCGTGGGCGCCAGGGGCGGCCCCCTCTCGCCGCGGATCATCCAGTTGGCGGTGGAGGAACTCAGAGGCGTGCTCGGCCTGCCCGACAGCGCGACGCCCCATGCGCTGCGCCATTCCTTCGCGACGCATCTTCTGGCCCGGGGCGGCGACCTGCGGGGCATCCAGGAGCTTCTAGGCCACGCCTCGCTCTCGACGACGCAGCTCTACACGAAAGTGGATTCGGCCCGCTTGATGGACGCCTTCGACGCTGCCCATCCGCGAGCGCGGCGTGGTTGAGGTGCAGACTGAGGCCCGCACCTCACTCGGCTCTCAGTTGGAGCGACCGCTCGGACCAAGGCGGGGCGGACGCTTCGGATGACTTGGAGGGAAGGGCGCCTGCGGGGCTCGCGGTGCCTGCACGGGCGTGCGGCCGACTGGGCAGGTCACGGGCCCCATGCTGCCGCCGATCCCCAGATATTCGAGAACGGGCCAGATAATCGGGATGCGACCGCCGCTGGCGGCGCTCAGTTCCTGTTCGTCGAGAATGTATGGCTTATGCATAGCGGTCCCCTTTCCTGGAGCAAGACTGACCTGCCGATTGATGCGCAACTTTGTTGCGATAGGGATGCTAATCAGGTCACACAGTAACGACAAGGACTAATTTCACAACTTGTCAATGTTCTGCCGCAGCGGCAGCGCAATTAGAGGTCTCGTTGCTGCAGGCTGTGCCATGCATGGGACCACGCGCTCTATTCCGCCGCCATGCTCTTGGAAAGGATCGCCCGGGCGGCCGGGCCGATATCGCCCTTCATCCAGTGCCGGCGGCAAACAGAAACGTAGCGGTTCTCGCCGCCGATCTCGACCACCTCGCCCGAGCGCACGGCTTCGCCGTTCGGATCGAACTTCAGGATCATCGTGGCCTTGCGGCCGCAATGGCAGAGCTGCTTGATCTCCTGAAAATCGTCGGCGAGCGCCATCATGGCGATGATCGCGTCGCTGAACAGCGTGCCGTACACGTTGTTCTTGAGCCCATAGGCCATCACGGGCACGTTGAGATCGTCCACGATCGCGGCAAGCTCGCGGACCTGGTCCGCGGTCATGAACTGCACCTCGTCGATGAGCACGGCCGTGACGGGGCGCTTGGCGTGCTCCGCCGCCACGATGGCACCGATCGAGTCGGCTTTCCTCAACACCCGCGCATCGGCTTCGAGCCCAATGCGCGAGCGCACCTTGCCGATGCCGTAGCGATCGTCGACGGGGCTCGTGAACAGGAGCACGTTGCCCCCGTTCTCGATGTAGTTGTAGCGAACCTGCAGGAGATGCGTGGTCTTGCCTGCATTCATCACCGAGTAGAGGAAGTGCAGCTTCGCCACGGCCATCGCCTCACATGTGGATCGCGCGCTTCTCGACGGCGAGAGCCGCTTCCTTCACGGCCTCCGTCAGGGTCGGATGCGCGTGGCAGGTGCGGGCGATGTCCTCCGAGGAGGCACCGAACTCCATGGCGATGGCCGCCTCGTGGATGAGGTTGCCCGCATCGGCGCCGACGATGTGAACGCCGAGCACCCGGTCGGTGGTTGCATCGGCGAGGATCTTCACGAAACCGTCCGTGGTGTGGTTCACCTTGGCGCGGCCATTCGCCGTGAAGGGGAACTTGCCCACGTTGTAGGCGATGCCCTGCTCCTTGAGCTCTTCCTCCGTCTTTCCGACCTGAGCGACCTCCGGATAGGTGTAAACGACGCTCGGGATCACGTCGTAGTTCACATGGCCCGGCTTGCCGGCGAGGATCTCGGCAACCGCCACGCCCTCGTCCTCCGCCTTGTGGGCGAGCATGGGGCCGGCGATCACGTCGCCGATGGCATAGACGCCCGGCACGTTCGTCGCGAAATGATTGTCGGTGAGGATGCGGCCGCGGTTGTCGCGCTGGACGCCGATCTCGTCGAGGCCGAGACCCTCGGTGAACGGCACGCGACCGACGGCGACGAGCACCACGTCGGCCTCGATGGTGTCCGCATTGCCGCCGGCGGCGGGCTCGACGGTGAGGGTCGCGCCCTGACCCTTGGTCTCCACCTTCGTGACCTTGGCGCCGAGGCGGAACTGCATGCCCTGCTTGCCGAGGATCCGCTGGAACTGCTTGGCGACTTCCAAATCCATGCCGGGCAGAATGCGGTCGAGATATTCCACCACGATCACCTCGGAGCCGAGGCGCCGCCACACGGAGCCGAGCTCGAGGCCGATCACGCCGGCGCCGATCACCACCATCCGCTTCGGCACGCTCTCGAGATCGAGCGCGCCGGTGGAGGAGACCACCACCTTCTCGTCGATGGTGATGCCGGGAAGGCGCGTCACATCCGAGCCCGTGGCGATGACCACGTTCTTCGTCTCGATGGTCTGGGCGCTGCCGTCTTCGCCCTTCACCTCGATGCGGCCTGGCGCCACGAGGCGGCCATGGCCGGTGAAGGAATCGATCTTGTTCTTCTTGAGCAGGAACTCGACGCCCTTGGTGTTGCCCTCGATGCCCTCCTGCTTGAAGGCATGCATCTTCTTGAGATCGAGCTTGGGATCGACCTCGATGCCGAGATCCTTGAAGTGGGTGCGCGCGCTTTCGAACTCCTCCGAGGCATGCAGCAGCGCCTTCGAGGGAATGCAGCCCACGTTGAGGCAGGTGCCCCCATGGCTCGTGCGCTTTTCCACCACGGCGGTCTTGAGCCCGAGCTGCGCGGCGCGGATCGCGCACACATAGCCGCCGGGGCCGGTTCCGATGACGACGAGATCGTAGGACATTCACTTCATCCCTGATGCATCATCCCCGGGACGGAGCCCGGGGATGCACGCCGCGGCGGCGTGGCAGGATTTGGATGGCCGGGGGCGAACCCGGCCAGGGCTTGTTTCTTAAAGATCCAGCACGAGCCGCGCCGGATCCTCCAGGGCTTCCTTCACGCGCACCAGGAACGTGACGGCTTCCTTGCCGTCGACGATGCGGTGATCGTAGGACAGCGCGAGATACATCATGGGCCGGGCGACGATCTGGCCGTTCTTCACCACCGGCCGCTCCTCGATGCGGTGCATGCCGAGGATGCCGCTCTGGGGAGCGTTGAGGATCGGCGTCGACATGAGCGAGCCGTAGATGCCGCCATTGGTGATCGTGAAGGTGCCGCCCTGCATCTCCTCGATGCCGAGCTTGCCGTCGCGGGCGCGCTTGCCGTAATCGGCGATCTGCTTCTCGATCTGGGCGATGGACATCCGGTCCGCGTCGCGCACAACGGGGACCACGAGGCCCTTCTCGGTGCCGACCGCGATGCCGACATGGTAGTAGTTCTTGTAGACGAGGTCGCCGCCGTCGATCTCGGCGTTCACGGCCGGGATCTCCTTCAGGGCCTGGATCACCGCCTTGGTGAAGAAGCCCATGAAGCCGAGCTTCACCCCGTGCTTCTTCTCGAACACGTCCTTGTACTGCGCGCGCATCTGCATCACGGCGCCCATGTCCACGTCGTTGAACGTGGTGAGCATCGCCGCCGTGTTCTGCGCATCCTTGAGGCGCCGCGCGATGGTCTGGCGCAGCTTCGTCATCTTCACGCGCTCCTCGCGGGAGGCGTCGTCCGGCGCGGAGGGGGCGCGCATCTGGACAGGCGCGGCCGGGGCCGGGGTGGAGGCGCCGCCGGTCGCGATGGCGGCGAGCATGTCGCCCTTCGTCACGCGGCCGTCCTTGCCCGAACCCGGCACCTGTCCGGGGTTGATGCCGCTCTCGGCGGCAAGCCGCGAGACCGCGGGGCCATTCTCCTTGGTGGCTCCCGTGTGGCCCGCCGGACGGGCCTCGCTGTTGTTGCCGTAGGCGGCACCCGAGGTCTGGGTGGGGGCGGCGGCCGCAGGCGCGGGGGCCGCGGCAGGCTTCGGCGCTTCGGCCTTGGGCGCTGCGGCAGCACCGCCCGCCTCGATGGAGCCGAGCACCGCGCCGGGCGCCACCGTCTCGCCGTCCTTGGCGATGATCTCGCCGAGGACGCCGGCGGCGGGCGCGTTCACCTCGAGGGTCACCTTGTCGGTCTCGAGCTCCAGGATGGGCTCGTCGGCCTTCACGGGATCGCCGGGTTTCTTGAACCAGCGGCCGATGGTGGCTTCCGAGACGGATTCGCCGAGGGTGGGTACGCGGATTTCGGTCGCCATGGTTCTGGCCTTCTCTTCGTCTTCGTCTGCCCCGCGGGCCCGGGGCATTCCGGACCCGCCTTGTTCGGTTGGTGATCGGCCTCAGGCCGCGAAAGCCTCGTCGAGGAAGGCCTGGAGCTGCGCCGTGTGCTTCGACATGAGGCCCGTGGCGGTGGCGGCGGAGGCCGCGCGGCCCACATAGCGGGGCCGCTCCACCTTGGAGCCGGCGGTCTTCAGCACCCATTCGAGATAGGGCTCGACGAAGCTCCAGGAGCCCATGTTCTTCGGCTCCTCCTGGCACCACACCACGTCGGCCTTCTTGAAGCGCGCCAACTCCGTGGCGAGCGACTTCACCGGGAACGGATAGAGCTGCTCGACGCGCAGGAGATAGACGTCGTCGATGCCGCGCTTCTCGCGCTCCTCGTAGAGGTCGTAATAGACCTTGCCGGTGCACAGCACCACGCGCCGGATCTTGTCGTCCTTCACGAGCTTGATGCCCTCGCCCGGACGCTGCGCGTCGTCGGCGAGCACCCGGTGGAAGAAGGTGCCCTCCGCAATGTCCTCAAGCCGCGAGGTGCAGCGCTTGTGGCGCAGGAGGCTTTTCGGCGTCATCAGGATCAGCGGCTTGCGGAAGTCGCGCTTCAGCTGCCGGCGTAGGATGTGGAAGTAGTTCGACGGGGTCGAGCAATAGGCCACCTGCATGTTGTCCTCCGCGCACATCTGCAGGAAGCGCTCCAGGCGCGCCGAGGAGTGCTCGGGACCCTGCCCCTCGTAGCCGTGCGGCAACAGGCAGACGAGGCCCGACATGCGCAGCCACTTGCGCTCGCCCGACGACACGAACTGGTCGAACACCACCTGGGCGCCGTTGGCGAAGTCACCGAACTGGGCCTCCCACAGGGTGAGGGCGTTGGGCTCGGAGAGGGTGTAGCCGTACTCGAAGCCGAGCACCGCCTCCTCCGAGAGCATGGAGTTGATCACCTCGTAGCGGCCCTGGCCCTCGCGGATGTGGTTGAGCGCCGTGTGGCGCTCCTCGTTCTGCTGATCGATGAGAACCGAGTGGCGCTGCGAGAAGGTGCCGCGCTCGACGTCCTGGCCGGAGAGGCGGACCCGGTGCCCCTCGAGGAGGAGCGAGCCGAAGGCGAGAGCCTCGCCCATGGCCCAGTCGATGCCCTCGCCGGTCTCCATCATCTTCTTGCGGTTGTCGAGGAAGCGCTGGATCGTCTTGTGAACCTGGAAGCCGTCCGGCACCTGGGTGAGCGCACCCGCGATCTCGCGCAGGGTCTCGACCGCGACGCCGGTCTGGCCGCGGCGCGGATCGTCCACGTCCTCGCGCACGGCCTTGAGGCCGGCCCAGCGACCGTCGAGCCAATCCGCCTTGTTGGGCTTGTAGGCCTGGGCGCTCTCGAATTCCCCGTCGAGCTTGGCCCGCCAGGCGGTCTTCATCTCGTCGATCTCGCCTTGGGTGATCACGCCCTCGGCCATGAGCTTGTTGGAGTAGATCTCCAGGATCGACTGATGCTGCCGGATCTTCCGATACATGAGCGGCTGCGTGAAGGCCGGCTCGTCGCCCTCGTTGTGGCCAAAGCGCCGGTAGCAGAACATGTCGATGACGACGGGCTTCTGGAACTTCTGCCGGTACTCGGTCGCGACCTTTGCGGCGAAGACCACGGCCTCCGGATCGTCCCCGTTCACGTGGAAGATCGGCGCCTCGACCATCTTGGCGACGTCGGACGGATAGGGCGAGGAGCGCGAGAAGCGCGGATCGGTGGTGAAGCCGATCTGGTTGTTGATGATGAAGGAGATCCAGCCGCCGGTGCGGTGGCCGCGCAGGCCCGACAGGCCGAAGCACTCCGCCACCACGCCCTGGCCCGCGAAAGCCGCGTCGCCGTGGATGAGGAGCGGCATCACGGCGACGCGGTTGTCCGGCGTGCAGCCCTGCTGATCCTGCTTGGCGCGCACCTTGCCGAGCACTACGGGATCGACGATCTCGAGATGCGATGGGTTCGCGGTGAGCGAGAGGTGGACGTTGTTGCCGTCGAAGGTGCGGTCGGAGGAGGCGCCGAGATGGTACTTCACGTCGCCCGAGCCCTCCACGTCGTCGGGGGCGAAGGAGCCGCCCTTGAACTCGTGGAACAGCGCCCGGTGGGGCTTGCCCATCACCTGCGTGAGCACGTTGAGGCGGCCGCGATGGGCCATGCCGAGCACGATTTCCTTCGTGCCGAGATTGCCGCCGCGCTTGATGATCTGCTCCAGGGCCGGGATGAGGCTCTCGCCGCCATCGAGGCCGAAACGCTTGGTGCCCGTGTAGCGCACATCGAGGAACTTCTCGAACCCTTCGGCTTCCACCAGCTTGTTGAGGATGGCGCGCTTGCCCTCGCGGGTGAAGGTGATCTCCTTGTCCGGCCCCTCGATGCGCTCCTGGATCCAGGCCTTCTCGACCGGATCGGAGATGTGCATGAACTCGACGCCGAGGGTCTGGCAATAGGTGCGGTCGAGGATCGCGACGATCTCGCGGATCGTGCCGAACTCGAGGCCGAGCACGTTGTCGAGGAAGATCTTGCGGTCGTAATCGGCTTCCGAGAAGCCGTAATGGGAGGGGTGCAGTTCCTCGTCGCTCGGACGCGGGTTGATGCCGAGCGGGTCGAGCTTGGCGTGCAGATGCCCGCGCACCCGATAGGCGCGGATGAGCATGAGGGCGCGCACGCTATCGCGGGTCGCCTGCTGGATATCGACCTGCGAGAGCGCGCTGCCCTTGTCCTTGGCCTTCGCCTGGATCTTGTCGCCGACCGCCTTCTCGACCTGGGCCCAGTTGCCGTCGAGGGCCGAGACGAGTTCGCCATTGGCGTGGATCGGCCAGTTCGGCTTCTTCCAGGAGGCGCCGCGGGCGCTTTTGGCGACCGCCTGCTTGTCGTCCTGGAGCGCCCCGAAGAAGGCCTGCCACTGGGCATCCACGGAGGACGGATCCTCCTGGTAGCGGGCATATAGATCCTCGATGTAGCCCGCATTCGCCCCGTAGAGGAACGCGGTCTGCAGGAAGGCTTCGTTGGCGTCTTGGCGGGCCATGGCGATGTCCGAATGGGTTGGGATCAACGCGGTCCCGGCGGGGGCCGGAACCGCAGGAGGGCTTATCGGCCCTTGAGCACCTCAACGAGGGTTTTTCCAAGGCGCGCCGGGGATGGCGAGACGCGGATGCCCGCCGCCTCCATGGCCGCGATCTTGTCCTCGGCGCCGCCCTTGCCACCCGAGATGATCGCGCCCGCATGGCCCATGCGGCGGCCCGGAGGCGCCGTGCGGCCGGCGATGAAGCCGACCATGGGCTTCTTGCGACCCTTCTTGGCCTCGCGGGCGATGAACTCGGCGGCCTCTTCCTCGGCCGAGCCGCCGATCTCACCGATCATCACGATCGACTCGGTCTTCGGGTCGGAAAGGAACATGTCGAGCATCTCGATGAACTCGGTGCCCTTCACCGGATCGCCGCCGATGCCCACAGCCGTCGTCTGGCCGAGGCCCTCGTTCGTGGTCTGGAACACCGCCTCGTAGGTGAGGGTGCCGGAGCGCGACACGATGCCGACCGAGCCGGGCTTGAAGATGTTCGCCGGCATGATGCCGATCTTCGACTCGCCCGCCGTGACGATGCCGGGGCAGTTGGGCCCGATGAGACGCGACTTCGAACCCGCGAGCGCGCGCTTCACGCGCACCATGTCGAGCACCGGGATGCCTTCCGTGATGCACACGATGAGCGGGATCTCCGCCTGGATCGCCTCGCAGATCGCATCAGCGGCGCCCGGCGGTGGCACGTAGACCACCGACGCATCGGCGCCGGTCTTCTCGCGCGCCTCCATGACCGTGTCGAACACGGGCAGGTTGAGATGCGTCGAGCCGCCCTTACCGGGCGAAGTGCCGCCGACCATCTTGGTGCCGTAGGCGATGGCCTGCTCGGAATGGAAGGTGCCGTTCTTGCCGGTGAAGCCCTGGCAGATGACCTTCGTGTCTTTGGTGATGAGGATGGACATTTCTCTTCCCGTAGCAGGATTAGACTGAGAGTTTCACACGTTGTTTCTTTGAGACGGCGATGAGGCAGAAGGCGAAGACCGTGCAGACAAATATGGATCCATCGTAGGCGATAGCCTCAAAGAGGCCATCGTAACCTTCGCCGTCTGTTACAGTAAGCCGGGCGAATTGAGACATCGAACTCCAGAACCCGCCAAGCGCTGCGATTTGGAATGCGACCAAGCAGCTAAAGGATCTGGCACTTACCCACCGGGCCGCGACAGCCTGTACAACGCACGCCGTTACAATGCTGAGAATGAACGCAGCGACACGACCAAGTACCTGTAGCTGTCCGAGCTCACCTGTGTCTTTGAGACCCATCAATAATGAGATGGGCGCAAACACCAAAGCGATGAGCGACACTAGAAAAATGTATCCGGTCCCGGAAACAAATCCCCATCCATGGGCGGGTTCGTTCCATTCGATGTTGATGAGCTCAGGAGCAAGTATGATTAGCGCTGCGGATCCAGCGCCAATCAAGAACCCATCTCTGCCATGAACGCGGTAGCCAAGCGCTGGCAGGCCCAAGAGAGCCGACCATCCGAAGACTGGGATCATGGCCTCTACAGCCATATTTACTTTCCGCCCCGCACCGCGTTCACGATCTTCTGCGCCGCGTCGTCGAGGTCATCGGCCGGGATCACGTTGAGACCGGATTCGCGGATGATCTTCTTGCCCTCTTCGACATTCGTGCCCTCGAGGCGCACCACGAGGGGCACCTGGAGGCCGACGGTCTTCACCGCGGCGATCACGCCGCGGGCGATCACGTCGCACTTCATGATGCCGCCGAAGATGTTGACGAGAATGCCCTTTACCTGCGGATCGGCCGTGATGATCTTGAAGGCCGCGGTGACCTTCTCTTCGGACGCGCCGCCGCCGACGTCCAAAAAGTTCGCGGGCTCCTCGCCGTAGAGCTTGATGATGTCGAGGGTCGCCATGGCGAGGCCCGCGCCGTTCACCATGCAGCCGATGGTGCCGTCCAGCGCGATATAGGCGAGGTCGTATTTCGAGGCCTCGATCTCCTTCTGGTCCTCTTCCGTGAGGTCGCGCAGCTCGACCACGTCCGGCTGGCGGTACAGGGAGTTGGAGTCGAACGAGATCTTGGCGTCGAGGCACTTGAGGTGCCCGTCCTTGGTGACGATGAGCGGATTGATCTCGAGCATCTCCATGTCCTTCGCGATGAAGGCCTTGTAGAGCTTCGTGACCACGTCCTCGGCTTCCTTGGCGAGCGGGCCGGTAAGGCCGAGGGCTTTCGCCACCGTGCGGCCGTGATGGGGCATCACGCCGGTGGCAGGGTCCACGGAGAAGGTGAGGATCTTCTCAGGCGTGTCGTGGGCGACCTGCTCGATATCCATGCCGCCCTCGGTCGAGACCACGAAGGCGACCTTGCCGGTTTCGCGATCGACGAGCATCGAGAGGTAGAACTCCTTCTCGATGTCGGATCCGTCCTCGATGTAAAGGCGGTTCACCTGCTTGCCGGCCTCGCCGGTCTGGATGGTGACGAGCGTCTTGCCCAGCATCTGCTGCGCGAACTGCTTCACCTCCTCGACGGACTTCGCGAGGCGCACGCCGCCCTTCTCGCCGGCATCGGCCTCTTTGAACTTGCCCTTGCCGCGGCCGCCCGCATGGATCTGGGACTTCACCACCCAGAGCGGACCACCGAGCTCTTTGGCCGCCGCCTCGGCCTCGTCGGCCGAGAAGATCGCCCGGCCAGCGGAGACGGGCAGGCCGAACTCCTTCAGGACCGCCTTGCCTTGGTATTCGTGGATGTTCATGCGGGTATCCTTTGCCTGAGGGTCAGCAGGTGACCACGCGGCCCTTGATGAGCGTTTCGGCATCGCGGCCGATGGCGTCGCGGATGTCGACGCCCTCCTGCTCCGCGACGATGACGGTGGAGGCCTTGTCGTGGGCGACGATCAGGCGAAGGTGCCGGCCCGGCTGCATCCGCGTCGCCGTCCGGTCGCTGAAGACCACCTGATAGGAGGCGGGCTGGCGCCCCGGCTCGATCCGCTCCACCCGGAAGGTCTCGAAGGCGGGCCCGCGGGCAAGCCAGCAGCGCCGGGCGGTGCTCGCGACCTGGTTGGCCAGGACCTGCAGATCCGCCTTGGCGAAATCCATGGCGAGCACCCGCCGCTCGGGCGCGGCGAGGGCCGGAGCGCAGAGCGCCCCGAGACCGGCCAGCCCGATGAGGAGGGTGCGGCGCATGGCGGTCTAAGCGATCGCCGGGTTGATCTGCTTGCAGGCGTCCACGAGGCCCTGCACGGAGGCGACGGACTTCGCGAACATGTCCTTCTCCTCGGCGGAGAACTCCACCTCGACGATCCGCTCGACGCCGTTGGCGCCGATCACCACCGGCACGCCGATGAAGAGGCCGTCGATGCCGTACTGGCCGGAGAGCATGGCCGCGCAGGGCAGCATGCGCTTCTTGTCCTTGAGGTAGCTCTCGGCCATGGCGATGGCGGAAGCGGCCGGGGCGTAATAGGCGGAGCCGGTCTTGAGAAGCGCGACGATCTCGCCGCCGCCCTTGCGGGTGCGCTCGACCATGGCGTCGAGTTCCCCTTGCGAAAGCCAGCCCATCTTCACCAGATCCGGGAGCGGGATGCCGCCGACCGAGGAATAGCGCACGAGCGGCACCATGTCGTCGCCGTGACCGCCGAGCGTGTAGGCCTGCACGTCGGCGACCGACACGCCGACCTTCTCGGCGATGAAGTGGCGGAAGCGCGCGGAATCGAGGACGCCGGCCATGCCGACGATCTTCTCAGGCTTCAGGCCCGAAAACTTCTGAAGCGCCCAGACCATGGCGTCGAGGGGGTTCGTGATGCAGATCACGAAGGCGTCGGGGGCGTATTGCTTGATGCCGTTGCCGACCGCTTCCATCACCTTCAGGTTGATGCCCAGAAGGTCGTCGCGGCTCATGCCGGGCTTGCGCGGCACGCCGGCCGTGACGATGACCACGTCCGCGCCCTCGATCTGCGCGTAGTCGTTGGCGCCCGTGTAGCGGGCATCGAACCCGTCGACCGGCGCGGATTCGGCGATGTCGAGGCCCTTGCCCTGCGGAATACCCTCGGCGATGTCGAACAGGACGATGTCGCCAAGTTCCTTCAAGCCGGCGAGATGGGCGAGCGTGCCGCCGATCTGGCCGGCGCCGATGAGCGCGATCTTCTTACGGGCCATGGGGTATCCTTCGGGAAAGCGGCGCGGGAGGTCGCGCAGATGCCGGGTCTTAAGACACAGACATGGCGACGCTTCAAGGCTGGAAAAGGTTAAGGAACAAGGACTTGGCAGCTTTCGGTGGCTAAATTTCTCAAGCGTGTTTCCGGAAGCGCAACGATCCTAGACACTTAGCGCCCGCTCGGCAGCCGAATAGCCCTTGTTACAAATTCTCGATTTTGTAACAAGTCTTAGACGCTGCCATTGGCCAGAGCCCGCAGAACCACACGGATCATGGTCGACAGCCGCTGGTCCAGGATGTCAGCCGGCACCTCCGCATCCAGCCGCACCGTCAGGGGATTGATGAAGCGATAGACAGCGTCGCTGATGAAGGCGAGCGCCCGGTCCCGGTCGCGCGGGTCGAACTTGGCCGTCGCGATCCCTTCGTCCACTACCCGTTCGAGCAACTGCCGCAGCCGCGCCCTGTGCTTGCGGACCGGGGCCCGAGACGTCTCGGTGGCGGTGCAATAGACATCGAAGAGGTGCCGATCGTCGACGAGCAGGTCCCGGTGCCCCCGGGCAAGGGCCTGCAGCAGCCGTTCCAGCTTGTCGTCGGCCGGATCTGGCGCGTCGGCGACCTCGGCCACCGCCGCCTCCAGGCTCTTGAGCCATCGGGCCGCCACCGCGTCGATCAGCGCGGCCTTGGAGGGGAAGTAGCGATAGACATTGGCATGAGTCATGCCGGCGGCTTCCGCGACCGCGACCACCGTCACCCGCTTTGGCCCGAAGCGCTGCAGGTGGTCGGCCGCGATGGCCAGGAGCCGGGCATCCGCCGGAGCATCGGCCGCGCGGGAGAGAGCGGCCGGGTTCTTCATGTCTCGACGAGCCCCGTGCTGTCGCCCGAGGGCTCGGCGCGACCGTGGGGGAGAGACAGATATTCCTCCGAGCGCATCTCGATGAGACGCGAGACCGTGCGGTCGAACTCGAAGGCCTCGCGGCCGGTCTCCGCGTGATAGAGGTCAGGCGCCTCAGTCTCGGCAGAGGCCAGCAGCTTCACCCGTCCGTCATAGAGGGCGTCGACGAGGGTGATGAAGCGCTTCGCCTCGTTGCGCTGCTCGAAGCGCATGCGCGGGATCCCCTCGAGGATCACCGTGTGGAAGCGCTGCGCCACGGCGAGGTAGTCCGCCGCCCCGAGCGGCTTGGCGCACAGATCCGCGAAAGTGAAGCGCGCAACGCCCCCTGCGGCCTGCGGTACCTCCACGGGATGGCCCTTCACGGTGAGAGTCACTGGTTCGCCCCGGGCGCGGCCTGTGAGGCTCTTGAAGGCAAGGTCGAGGGCGGCGCGGGCGGCATCGTCCGCCGGCACGTGGTAGACGGGGCTTCCAGCGAGCTTCTCCAGGCGAAAATCCGTGCGCGCGTCGAGGCGCACCACCCCCATGCGCTCCTGCAGGAGGCGGATGAAGGGCAGAAAGAGGGTACGGTTGAGGCCGCCTTCATAGAGGCGCTCGGGCTCCACGTTCGAGGTCGCGACCACCACGACCCCGTGGGCGAACAGGGCCGTGAACAGGCGTCCGAGGATCATCGCATCGGCGATGTCCGTCACCGCGAATTCGTCGAAACACAGGACCCAGGCTTCCTCCGCGAGCGAGGCCGCCACGGGCGCGATCGGATCGTCGCCCTTGACGCGGCCCTCCTTCAGCGCCTGACGCCAGAGATGAATGCGCTCGTGGGCATCGGCCATGAAGGCGTGGAAATGAACCCTGCGCTTGCGCCGCACGGGCAGCGCCTCGAAGAACAGGTCCATGAGCATGGTCTTGCCGCGCCCGACCGAGCCCCAGACATAGAGCCCCTGAGGGGCTTGCGGCGGCTGGCGCCTGCCGAACAGCCAGCCGAGCGGGCTCGATTTCCGGGCGAGCCGGTGCTCCCCGAGCGCAGCGGCGAGCGCGTCGAGTCGGCGCAGGAGCGCCACCTGCGCGGGATCGCGCTCGATGGAGCCCGAGGCGACGAGGGCGTCGTAGCGGGCGGCGATGGGGCCGGAGGGAGCGGAGGTCACCCGGCGGACTTAAAGCACGGAAGCGGGGGACCGCAATGGGCGCTCCGCCTCGCTTCAGCGCGCGAGCGTCAGCGGCGCGCCGGATTTCGCGATGACGCCCGACAGCGCGCCGCCGCCCGTGCGCAGGCGCGCCGCGACGGTGCCGCCGGACTGGTAGAGGTAGAGCTCCCCGTCCCGGTAATCCCAGGCATTCACCTTGGCGAGATCCTGGTTGCCGCAGCCGGAGGTGGAGGCGCGATAGAGATCGAGGGACGGGGCGCTGGACAGCTGGACCCGGCAGGACCCGCCGGCCGCGTCCCGGGCGGTCCAGCCGCCGACGAGGGAGGAGCGGCCGGTGAGGGCCGGGGTAGGCTGGGGAGCCGGCGCCGCCGCGGGCGGGAGGGCGGCGATGTCGGTGGTGCCCGGCGCCACCACGGGACCGGGCGCCGTGACGGTGCCGTCGACCGGCGGGAGGGGCGCCGCGGTGACGCCGCCCGACGGCACGGCCTCGACCGGCTCAGGCTCGAGCACGGGGGCCGGGGCGGGCGCGGCCTGGGCCTGGCGCACGGGGCCGCCGAAATTGCCTCCGAGCCTCGACGAGGAGCAGGCGGAGAGCGCCAGGGCGGCGGAAAGCGTGGCGACGAGGGCGGCGGAACGGCGGATCATCGGCGGTCTCGCGAGTGGCATGAGGGCGCGATGGCATGAGCCAGCGCGGCTGTCCAGAGCTTCACCGGACGGATGATTGTGGCAGGCCGGCGACCCGGGGAGAGGCTGGCCTGTGAAAAAGGCGCCCGGAGGCGCCTTTTCGGATGCGGTGTTGCGCGGGCGCCGCAGGATCACACCTGGCGCGCGATCATCATCTTCTTGATCTCGGCGATGGCCTTGGCCGGGTTCAGGCCCTTCGGGCAGGTGTTCGCGCAGTTCATGATCGTGTGGCAGCGATAGAGCCGGAACGGATCATGGAGCGTGTCGAGGCGGTCGCCGGTGGATTCGTCGCGGCTGTCGATGAGCCAGCGATAGGCCTGGAGCAGCGCGGCCGGGCCCAGGAACCGGTCGCCGTTCCACCAATAGCTCGGGCAGGAGGTGGTGCAGCAGGCGCACAGGATGCACTCATACAGGCCGTCGAGCTTCTGGCGCTCCTCGGGCGTCTGGCGCCACTCGGTCTCGGGCTCGGCGGTCTGGGTCTGGAGCCAGGGCTCGATGGCCGCGTGCTGGGCAAAGAAGCTCGTGAGGTCCGGCACCAGATCCTTCAACACCGGCATGTGCGGCAGCGGATAGATCTTGATGCTGTCCGTCTTGCAATCCTCGATGCCAAGGGTGCAGGCGAGGGTGTTCTGCCCCATGATGTTCATGGCGCAGGACCCGCAGATGCCCTCGCGGCAGGAGCGACGGAACACGAGGGTCGCATCGACCTTGTTCTTGATCCAGATGAGCGCGTCGAGCACCATCGGGCCGCAATCGTCCCGGTCCACGTAATAGGTGTCGATCCGCGGGTTGTTCCCGTCATCCGGGTTCCAGCGGTAGATCCGGAGCTCCTGCAGGTTCGACCCGGCGGGCTTCGGCCAGGTCTTGCCTTCGGTGTATTTCGAGTTTTTCGGGAGGGTGAACTGGGCCATTCCTGTCGCCTTGTTCTCTCACTGTGATGCCCGCCTGAGGGCATCCCCGCAGCATTCTTCACGGGCGCGGGGCGTATCGGGTACGGCCGGCGCGAAGGCCGGCCGTGATGGGATCAATACACGCGAGCCTTCGGCTCGATGTACTGGACCTCGTTCGACATGGTGTAGGTGTGCACGGGCCGGTAATCGATCGTGACCTGGTGCTTGGTCTCGTCGAGCCAGGAGAGGGTGTGCTTCATCCAATCCTTGTCGTTGCGGTCCGGGAAGTCCTCGCGGGCATGGGCGCCGCGGGATTCCTGGCGGTTCGCGGCGCTCTCCATGGTGACGACCGCCTGGGTGATCAGGTTGTCGAATTCGAGCGTCTCGATGAGGTCCGTGTTCCAGATGAGCGAGCGGTCGGTGACGCCGATATCGGCCTCGCCGCGCCACACATTGTGGATGAGGGTCTTGCCCTCCTGGAGCACCTCGCCGGTGCGGAACACCGCGCAGTTGTTCTGCATGGTCTTCTGCATCTGGAGGCGCAGCTCCGCGGTGGGCGTGCCGCCGCTCGCATGGCGGAAGCGGTCGAGGCGCGAGAGCGCGAGCTCGTCGGCGCCCTTCGGCAGATCCCGATGCGGCGCGTTCGGCTCCAGGATCTCGGCGCAGCGCAGGCCCGCGGCCCGGCCGAACACCACGAGGTCGATGAGCGAGTTGGAGCCGAGGCGGTTCGCCCCATGCACGGACACGCAGGCCGCCTCGCCCAGCGCCATGAGGCCCGGCACCACCGTGTCCGGGTTGCCGTCCTTCAGGGTGAGCACCTCGCCGTGATAGTTCGTGGGGATGCCGCCCATGTTGTAGTGGACGGTCGGCAGGACCGGGATCGGCTCCTTGGTCACATCGACGCCCGCGAAGATCTTGGCGCTCTCGGAGATACCCGGCAGGCGCTCGTGGAGGATCTTGGGGTCGAGATGGTCGAGATGCAGATAGATGTGGTCGTTGCCCTTGCCGACGCCGCGTCCGGCCCGGATCTCCATGGTCATGGCGCGGGAGACCACGTCGCGGGAGGCGAGGTCCTTGGCCGACGGCGCATAGCGCTCCATGAAGCGCTCGCCCGCGGAATTGGTGAGGTAGCCGCCCTCGCCGCGCGCGCCCTCGGTGATGAGGCAGCCCGCGCCGTAGATGCCGGTCGGGTGGAACTGCACGAACTCCATGTCCTGGAGCGGCAGGCCGGCGCGCAGCACCATGGCGTTGCCGTCGCCCGTGCAGGTATGGGCGGAGGTGGCGGAGAAATACGCCCGGCCGTAGCCGCCCGTCGCTAGGATCGTCGTGTGGGCGCGGAAGCGGTGGATCTCGCCCGTGGTCATGTTGAGCGCCACGACGCCGATGCAGCGGCCCTCGTCGTTCATCATGAGGTCGAGGGCGAAGTACTCGATGAAGAAGTTGGTCTGGTTCTTCACCGCCTGCCCGTAGAGGGTGTGCAGGATCGCGTGGCCCGTGCGGTCGGCGGCCGCGCAGGTGCGCTGCGCCGTGCCCTTGCCGTAATCGGTGGTCATGCCGCCGAAGGGACGCTGGTAGATCTTGCCCTCGTCCGTGCGGGAGAACGGCACGCCCCAGTGCTCGAGCTCGTAGACCGCGGCCGGCGCGTTGCGGCACAGATACTCGATGGCGTCCTGGTCGCCGAGCCAGTCGGACCCCTTCACGGTGTCGTACATGTGCCAGCGCCAATCGTCCTGGCCCATATTGCCGAGAGCCGCCGAGATGCCGCCCTGCGCCGCCACCGTGTGGGAGCGGGTCGGGAACACCTTGGTGATGCAGGCGGTGCGCAGGCCCGCCTGCGAGCAGCCGACGGTGGCGCGAAGGCCCGCGCCGCCGGCGCCCACCACCACCACATCGAAGGTGTGATCGACGATCGTGTAGGCCCTGCCGTTGATGGCGGCGCCGTTCTGGTCCGTGGTGGCCATGGAAAGCTCCTTCAGATGACGCGGCCGAAGCTGATCTTCAGGATCGCCCAGAGGCAGGCGACCGCGATGAGCACGGCATAGAAATTGTTGGCGATGAGCGCCGCGAGCTTCCAGCCCTTGTCGTGGACGTAGTCCTCGATCGGGATCTGGATCCCCAGTCTCATATGGTTGGTGACCGAGATGATCGCGAGGATCAGGACGATCGCCACGAGGGGATGCGACACGATGGCGACCGCCTGCTCGTAGCTGCTGCCGGCAAGGCTCGCCACGATGATCACGAAGGCGATCACGAGGGGGACGTTGGACACCGCGGTCATGCGGTGGAGCCACCAATGATCGGCCCCATGGCCGGCGGCCCCGAGGCCCTTGGCCCGCGCGAGCGGGGTGCGCATGGTGCGGGAGGTGTCGTAGCGGTTGTCGACCATGATGTTGTCACTCGCTCTTGAGCGGATCGGGGGACCTCGCCGGCGTCGGGCGCTGGACCGCGCCGCCGACCGTGCGACTTGGCCTATCAGCGCAGGAAATAGGCGCCCACCCAGATCAGCAGGGTGAGGGTGATGGAGCCGATGAGGGTGAAGCGGGCCATGGCGAAGCGCTGGCCGGGCTCCATGCCGTGCCCGAAATCCCAGACGAGGTGGCGCACGCCGCCCAGCATGTGGTGCATCAGCGTCCAGGTGTAGCCGATGAGGATGAGGAGCCCGAAGGGGGAGCCGAAGAAGCCCTGCACCGCGTCGAAGGCCTGGGGGCCGGAGGCGAGCGCCACGAGCCAGATCGCGAGGAGCGAGATGCCCACATAGAGGGCGCCGCCCGTGACCCGGTGGAAGATGGACATGGTCATGGTCCAGGTCCACCGGTAGATCTGCAGGTGCGGCGAGAGCGGCCGCGGCGCCGGCGCTTTGGTGTTAGCCATGGGTCGTTGTCCCTCGGTCGTTCTGCGGATGCACCCTGATCGCGGCCACCTTGGCCGCGGGCGTTCGGTCACTAGCGGAAGGCCGGCGGCTCCGCAATCGGTCCCTGCGGAGCGACACTTCGCCAGTCACGAAGCTTGCCGCAAGCCATGTCCTGACACAATCTGTCTTTTCTGCACCTAGCCTTCGTAAATCGCGAAGGCACAGGGAGAATCCATGGCCTTCGACCTGGTCGATCTCAACCTCTTCCGGCACGTGGTGGATGCGGGGAGCATCACCCACGGGGCGGAGCGCGCCCATCTGGCCCTCGCGGCCGCCAGCACCCGCATCCGCGCCATGGAGAAGGCGCTCGGGGCCCCCCTCCTCGTGCGCGGCCGCCAGGGGGTGGTGCCGACCCCCGCCGGGCGAACCCTGCTGCAGCATGCCCGGGCGATCCTCGCCCAGGCCGAGCGCATGAAGGAGGATCTCGGCGCCTTCGCGGGCGGCCTTGCGGGCCAGATCCGGATTCTCTCCAACACCAACGCGCTCACGGAGTTCCTGCCCGAGGCCCTCGGCACCTTCCTGGCCACCCATCCGCAGGTGAGCATCGACCTGGAGGAGCGGCTGTCGGACGAGATCGTGGGGCTGATCGCGGAAGGGGTGGGCGATATCGGCATCGTGGCCGGCACGGTGGATACGGGGCGCCTCACCACCTATCCGTTCCGCTCCGACCGGTTCGTGCTCGTGGTGCCCCAGGCGCATCCCCTGGCACAGGCCGGAGCCGTCGCCTTCGCGGAGGTGCTCGAGCACGATTTCGTCGGCCTCGACCGGGCCAGCGCCCTCCAGCGCTTTCTCGCCGACAAGGCGTCCCGGATCGGCCGCCCGATCCGCCTGCGGGTGCAGCTCCGGAGCTTCGACGCGGTCTGCCGTCTCGTGGAGGCCGGGGTTGGCCTCGGCATCGTGCCCGAGACCACCGCCAACCGGGCCGCCCGCACCACGGCCATCGCCATCGTCGATCTGAAGGATCCCTGGGCCGCCCGCGACCTCACCATCTGCATCCGCGACATCGCCACCCTGCCCTCTTCGGCAAGGCAGCTGGTGGAGCATCTGCGGGGGACGTGATCTCTCGCTCCCAAGCAGGAGAAGGCTGCAGTGCCGCTGCGCGGCAGCTTCTTGCACTGGATCCCGGATCGGCGTGCGCGAGGCTGTGCCTCGCTCCCTTGTCCGGGAAAGGGCGTTCAGGGTGGGGAAACCTCTCACCTCTTTCCCGGACAAGTGCAGCGAAGCGGAACGCCGATCCGGGATCCAGGCCAACGAACCAGCGGCAAAGCCGCACCGCATTCCGCCCTGCCGCGCCGAAGGAGAGGGGCTTACCGCACCATCAGGGCCCAGTAATCGAGATCGAGAATGACGGCCGGGTCGTAACCCTCGCCCGTCTTGTCCGGAAAACCCGCGCAGGGCTGGTTCTTGGTGGCGACGAGCCTGAGCCGCAGGGCGCCCACATCGCTCCGGCCCGGGATCTCGGCCCGGTCCAGCACCTCGCTCCAGGCATAGACCGTGTCGCCCGCAAAGAGCGGCGCCACATGGCGCCCGCCATTGATGGCGGCGATCTGGAAGGCGTTGGCGAGGCCGTTGAAGGAGAGCGCCCGGGCGAGGGAGATCACATGGCCGCCATAGACGAGCCGGCGCTTGAAGCGGCCGGACTCCGCCGCGTGCTGGTTGAAATGCACCTTGGCGGTGTTCTGATAAAGGCGCGTCGCGAGCTGGTGTTCCGCCTCCTCGACGGTCATCCCGTCCCCATGGTCGATGCGCTCGCCGGGCTGGTAATCGCCCCAGCGATGGGGGCTGCCCGCGAGCATGGCATCGTAGCGGCCCGGATCGAGGGGCGGGCAGGCCGCCCCGAGACCGGCGGGATCGACCGCCTTGGCGAGGTCCGGCACCCGCTCGTCGGGGTTCCTGGCCGAGGGGTCGCGCTTGTTCACGAGCACCCAGCGGCAATAGGTGAGCAAAGCCTCGCCGGTCTCGTCGGCCCCGGTGGAGCGCACATAGACGACACCCGTCTGGCCATTGGAGCTCTCCTTCAGGCCGATCACCTCCGACACGGCCGAGAGGGTCGTGCCCGGATAGACCGGCTTCAGGAAGCGCCCCTCGGCGTAGCCGAGATTGGCCACCGCATTGAGGGAGATGTCCGGGACCGTCTTGCCGAAGACCACGTGGAAGACGAGCCAGTCGTCGAGGGGGCTCTGGGGAAAGCCGATCGCCCGGGCGAAGGCATCGGACGACTGCACGGCGAAGCGCGAGCCGTAGAGCGCGGTCGAGAGGGCCGCATCCGCCGCCGTCACCGTGCGCGGGGTCGCGTGGCGCAGGATCTGGCCTAGGCGAAAATCCTCGAAGAAATGGCCCGCATTGGTCTTCATGGCGCAATCCTCATCGAGGCAGGGAAGGGTTTTGGCGAGGAGACCCTCGGAGGGGCAAAGCAACGGCTGGTCGGGGATCCTCAGAGGGCCGGCATGGGGACGCCGCGGCGCAGGCAGGCCGCCTCCAGCGTGTTGCGCAGGAGGCAGGCGATCGTCATGGGGCCGACGCCGCCGGGGACGGGGGTGATCGCCGAGGCGACCGCGCGGGCCTCCTCGAAGGCCACGTCGCCGACGATGCGGGTCTTGCCCTCGCCGGCCGCCGGGTTGGGCACCCGGTTGATGCCCACATCGATGACGATGGCGCCGGGCTTCACCCAATCGCCCCGCACCATCTCGGGCCGGCCCACCGCCGCCACCAGGATGTCGGCCCGGCGGCACACATCCGCGAGGTCCCGGGTCCGGGAATGGGCGATCGTCACCGTGCAGCTCTGGGCGAGCAGGAGCTGACCCATGGGCTTGCCGACGATGTTGGAGCGGCCGATCACCACCGCATCGAGCCCCGCAAGCTCCCGCCGGACGGACTTGATCAGGAGAAGGCAGCCGAGCGGCGTGCAGGAGACGAAGCCCGGCACCCCGGTCATCAGGCGCCCCGCATTCACCGGGTGGAAGCCGTCCACGTCCTTCGCCGGATCGATGGCCTCGATGACCCGCTGGGCATCGATCTGCGGCGGCAGGGGGAGCTGCACCAGGACGCCGTCCACGTCCGGGTCGGCGTTGAGCTTCGCCACGAGGGCCAAGACCTCGGCCTCGGTCGCGGTCGCGGGCAGGGTGTGGTCGAAGGAGCGCATGCCCGCCTCGGCGGTCTGACGCATCTTGTTGCGCACATAGATCTGGCTCGCCGGGTTGTCGCCCACGAGCACCACCGCGAGCCCCGGCGTGACGCCCTGCCCCCGCAAGCCGGCGACCGCCTCGCCGATCCTGGCGCGGAAACTCTCGGCGAAAGCTTTCCCGTCGATGAGGTGAGCGGTCATGGCTGTTCCGAGCGAAGGCGAGCACCGTTGGCCCGGGGCGCGCGGACGAGGAAGCAGTCGGTGAGGTGGGCGGTCATGGGGTCTCCGTGAAAGCGGCGAGCCTGCGGCCGAGACCGGCCGGGTCGCCCGCGATGCGAAAGGTCTTCACCCGGGCGGTCGCTCCCGCCGCGAGGGTGACGGCGGAGGCCGGGAGCCCGAGCGCCTTCGCCAGCACCCGCCGGACCGCCTCGTTCGCGGCCCCGTCCTCAGGGGCCGCCCGGACCCGAACCTTGAGGACCGGCCGTCCGTCCGAGAGCGCCTCGATCCCCTCGACCGCGTCGCGCCCGGCCCGAGGCGTGGCGCGCACGCGCAGGTCGAGCCCTCCGGCCGCCGCCTGCCAGGGCACCGACCGGTCGCTCACCAGGTCAGGCCATGGCGCCGAAGAGCTCGAAGAGCAGGTTGCGCAGGAAGAAGAGGCCGAGGATCAGGATGATCGGCGACACGTCGATGCCGCCGAGATTGGGCAGGATGCGGCGGATCGGGCGGAGCAGGGGCTCGGTGATCCGGTGCAGGAACTCCCCGATCTGCGCCACGATTGGGTTGCGCACGTTCACCACGTTGAACGCGACGAGCCAGCTCAGGATCGCGCTGGCGATGAGCACGTAGACGTAGAGCGTGATGACGGTGTCGAGGAGCCAGAGGACGGAGCGCATCGGGGGGAACTCTGCGGAAACTCGGCAGGAAGGGTCGCCCGTCACTTAACGCTCAGCCGCCCCCGGAACAACCCGCGCGCGGCGATAAAGCGCCGCCGCCCCCTCGGAAACCCATCGTCGCCGTTGACAGAGGCCGACCCGCAAGCCTACAAGGCCGCCCATCGGCCGACCTGCCCCCATGCGGGTCCGCGACGGGTCGGGGCTGTAGCTCAGATGGGAGAGCGCTGCAATCGCACTGCAGAGGTCAGGGGTTCGAATCCCCTCAGCTCCACCACTACCCCTTTCTAAGTACCTCGACATCAAGGCTTTTTGGACCTGGTCTGCAGCCTGGCCCTAACTTTGGCCCCAACAGCTCTCGAGATGCACTACGCTGCCCTCACGCGCCTTCGCTGCGCATGATAGATCGTCTGAACTCCTAGGCTGAAGTAATTGTGTGCATCGGTTGCGACCTGTGCCGGCGACGAGGCGCCTACCGCACCGCAGGGCTGACGGCCCGCTCCAGGTCAGAGATCCTTCTTGAGCAACTGCTCGGTTAGCTTGCAGCCGAGCGCCCCTAACGCAGATCCGATAGGGCAAGGTAGCCCGGCAAATACGAGGCCACATGCGGGGTGGGGGTCATCGACTTGAGGTTTCCTCAGCCGTTGATCGATACGTTGCCAGGACTGCGCAAACTCAGCGTCGTGGGCTGCAGGGGATGAAAGTGGGAGCTTATGCGCCACCGCGCGCATCAACTTGACCTTATCAGACCAACATCTGGATGATCGCCCGAGGGCTCGCCGCAGCCGCAGAGACTGCTATGTTCGTTATAGCGGGCCATGGGCGTACATTCATGAAAGTCATCGTGTGTGGAGCGGGGCAGGTGGGTTCGGCCATTGCGCGCCACCTCGCTACCGAAGGCATTGATGTCACGGTGATCGACTCCTCCCCTGAACAGGCCCGGCGTGCCGACGAGAGCTATGACGTGCGGGGCATGGTCGGCTACGCCTCACATCCCGAGGTGCTGGAGCGAGCCGGTGCCCGTGACGCCGACATGCTGATCGCAGTGACCCAATCAGATGAGGTCAACATGGTGGCCTGTCAGGTCGCCTACTCCCTCTTCGGCGTTCGTCGCCGCATCGCCCGCCTGCGCCACAGCGGCTACCTGGAACAGAGCCGACGCGGCCTCTACGCCGCCGACCAGATGCCAATCGACGTGATTATATCGCCCGAGATCGAAGTCGCGAACGGCATCGAGCGGCGCCTGCGCACTCCCGGGGCCTTCGACACGGTTCCCCTCGCCGAGGGCCGTGTCCAACTCCTCGGTATCCACTGCAACACAGGCACCTGCCCGCTCATAGGACGTCCTCTGAGCGACCTTCGCACCCTACTGCCGGATGCCGATCTGGTCGTTCTTGCCCTCATCCGGAACGGGCAGGCTATCGTGCCGAGCGGTCATGACCGGCTTGAACACGGGGACGACGTTTACGTCGTTGCCGAGGCCACGCGTGTAGACCCGATCATGCGGTTCTTCGGTCACGAGGAGGAAGTCGCTCGGCGGGTGATCATCGTCGGGGGCGGCAATGTGGGCCTGAACCTCGCCAAACGGATCCTTCAGTCTTCCCCCGCCACAGCACTCCGGATTATCGAGCATTCTAGGGGTCGGGCCGAATTCGTTTCCCAGGAGCTTGGGGAGGGCGCGGTCGTGCTTCATGGGGACGCGCTCGACAGAGAGACCCTCATCGAGGCGAATGTTCGCGCCGCCGAGACCATCATAGCCGTCACAAACGACGATGAGACGAACATCTTCGCCTCGGTTCTGGCGAAGCGAGAGGGTTGCAGCCGTGCCATCACCCTCGTCAACAAAGCCTCCTACGAGTCCCTACTGCCAATCATGGGGATCGATACTGTAGTCACGCCGAATGCAATCACAATCTCAAGCATTCTGCGGCACGTCCGCCACCGCTCCATTTCGGCCCTTTACGCACTGCGGGAGGATTTTGGCGAGGTTATCGAAGCGACAGCCCAAGTTGGGTCCCGACTAGTCAGCGACAGCCTCGGCAATGTTGGGCTGCCCTCGGGCATGCTGATCGGTGCTGTCGTACGGGACGACGAGGTCATCATCCCCACAGGCGAGACACTAGTCCGAGCTGGAGACCGGGTCATTGCGATTGTCACTTACCGTGACCTGCGCAAAGGTGAGGCTCTCCTAGCAGGTCCTGCCCAGGGCGGTCCATGACCTCATTCGCGAACGGCGGGCGTCTCACCCTCGGCACGTGGTCGCCACCCCATCTGCGCCCTGTTCTTTACATCATCTCGCAGATGCTTCTGGCTCTGGCTGCCGCCATGCTCCTGCCGACAGTAGTCGATCTCGGCACCGGCGACCCCAATTGGATGTCATTCCTCGTAGGGAGCGTTCTAACCTTCGCCTGCGGGAGCGGTCTTTTCCTGACAACGCGGTGTCGCCTCTCTGGCGGGCTCAACCTGCGCCAAGCCTTTATCCTAACGCCCCTCGCGTACTCCACACTCGTGCTCTTTGCGGCCCTGCCGCTCTACATTTCGGACTACGCCCAGCTGGAAGATAACTTCACCAACGCATTCTTTGAGGCCATGTCGGGCCTGACGACCACGGGAGCAACTGTGATCGTAGGCCTAGACATGGCCCCAATGAGCCTGCTGCTGTGGCGTGCTCTGCTCCAGTGGCTCGGCGGCATCGGTATTATTGGAGTCGCTATCGCGATCCTCCCTGCTCTCGGCGTAGGCGGTATGCAGCTCTTCCGCACCGAGTCATCAGATCGCTCTGAGAAGGTCATGCCCCGCGTGCGTGAGATCGCGACTGCCATTACGCTCATTTATGTGGGCCTCACAGTCGCGTGCAGTGCCCTCTACTGGCTCGCGGGTATGCCGGCCTTCGATGCCCTTGCGCATGGGCTGACCACGGTTTCAACCGCCGGCTTCTCGACATCCGACCACTCGATGGGAAACTTCAGTCCGGCGGCTCAATGGATCGGGACCGTCTTCATGCTGGCTGGTGGTATTCCCTTTGTGCTGTACGTTCGGCTTCTCCGTAGCGAGACGGACAGCCTCCGCGACAGTCAGGTGCGGGATTATCTTGCGCTCGTCCTTATAGTCGTTCTGGGATTAGCCGCTTGGCTGGTCTTGTCGGGGCGCCACGACGCTGAAGCTGCCCTGCGGCTCGCGGCGTTCAACGTGGTCTCCGTCGTGACCACAACCGGATATGCCACCGCAGACTACACGTTATGGGGCAACATCGCCGTGGGTGCGTTCTTCCTCCTTGCATTCGTGGGCGGATGCACTGGATCGACCTCCGGGGGCATTAAGGTCTACCGATTTCAGGTAATGGCCACAATGCTGCGCAGCCACCTGCGCCATCTCATCTACCCTCGCGGGGTCTTTCAGCGCGTCTACGCCGGGCGGCTGCTGCCGGACGAGGTTGTCGCTTCGGTGGTGGCGTTCTTTGCCTTTTTTCTCCTCTGCTGCAGCGGGCTCACTTTGGTGCTGATGGCCCTGGACCTCGACTTTCTCACCAGTGCCAGCGCAGCAGTGTCGACTTTATCGAATGTCGGCCCGGGGCTCGGCCCAATCATCGGACCTGCAGGCAACTTCTCGACCCTGCCCGACACAGCCAAATGGCTCCTCGCCTTTGCTATGCTGCTAGGTCGCCTCGAGCTCTTTACAGTTCTCGTGCTCTTCCTTCCCCAGTTCTGGCGGGGATAGATTGCAACCTCCCAGTACCCAGCACTTGTAAGCGCCCGTGCGTAAGCAGCGTGCACCTGTCATGCCATTTGGGCAAGCTGTGGAACGATATGCTGCAGTGCTGTGAGCACAGCATCCAGCGGCGCTTCACCCGGACTAACGCTGCTAACAGACCAGCCACCCTCGGCGAGCCGCTGAAGCCCCACGGAGAGCACGTCCTCGCATCCAGGTTGCTGGCGGATAGCGTTGAGTACGACGCTGTTGAGGTCACAAGTATCCATCTGATTGTTCCCAAAGCTGGGTGCCTCTCAAAGTGGCAATGGAACTCCCCTACGGCCGGTTTCATCTGCAGGCGAAATCATTGGGGATAAATCCAGCCGTGCGAAATGCCTATGCATAGGCTTGGTGGCTCCGGCAGCGCAACCTGCCCTCGCGTCTGGACAATCAGAGTACCTTCAAGTCGGCTCACCCTGCCCAAGATCCTGTCGCGATCGGCTCTTGCGTCCGCAACTGAGGAGCATCTACACCTCACGCCCTTCGTGTGGCGGCACTGAGTATTCCCTCCATAATCCACCGCGACGTCGCCATCCTCGTCGCTGGCGCAGATCCATGGCTCTGCCGTTTTGACGGAAGCTTGGGCGAAACGATCTCATGAGGCGATGTGTTTCGCGCAATCAGACTTTTCTAAACATTGAACTGGGAACCGGGTGAGCCACAGCCAAGGAGATCGGTGCTCCTACGTGGGATGACGGTGAACAGTGCCGGGATCGTAGCTGGACAAATCCTTGCTGACTCTGTGGCCGAGCGGCGTACTAGTGGGAAGCACGGCATGCGCCTCGGACAGATTCCAACGCGGCATACCTAGCCCAGAGGAGTGGTAGTGCACGCTAAGGCCTCGATTGACCCAGCGCCTCACGACCACCTGACCGCGATCCTGGTTCACGGCCTTCCAGACGTCCAGGAGCTATATAATCCCGTTCGAGAACCATTGCGGCCGCTATGTCTGGGTCCACGCGCCTGAACTATCCGGTTTCAGCCCGGGCGCCCCTCATACGCTCACGCTTCGCGAACTAGCTGACGCACTATCCGCCTAAATGCCTGCCATCGGTATGGAGAGCGCGGTCTCGGTCGGCAACTCTGATAAAGTGCCTTATGCTGATCGATACGGCGCGAGCTCACCCAGCTTGTTTGGAGCGCCTCCAAGGAAAATCGATTAGCCGTGGCCGCGGTTCTGCCCACGATTGTCGACATCCTTGTTGGCTTGGCCCTGTCCCTGCGTTTTCGGAACGCCCCCGCCACCGTCGCCTTTGTGACCACCCTGGTGACCAGCATCCTTTTCGCCTTTGGCAACAGCTTGGTCGCTCCGGTCGGGCACGTGCCCCTTTTGCTTCTCTGAGCGATTGTTGTGGTTCCTGCTCGTCATCGGGACCTCTCCTGACAGGTGCACTTAAATGCCGTCAGCATGAACGCCTGCGGCATGCCCCTTGTTCAGTTTGGTCGTCGCCGGAGTGGGATCCTGCTTCCCTCATTAACGCACATACTGCCGCGTCTAAGGACACTCCACATTACATCTTGAGGGGCGATAAGCTAGGCAAGGAGGTAGCCGATAAGGCGAGCGCGATGAAGAAGGACTGACCGCGCTGGATTGCGGCAGGGGTCGCAGGAACGTGATGAGCGTGGGTCCGCCTTCGGTGCCCCAATGCGGCACTCCTGCCTTACCCCGCAGCCTTGCTTGGTGGCATGGCGCGCCTCGCGCAGCACCCCAGGCGTGCCCCGGAGGTCAGCGGAGAGGGACGGAACTCACTTTCGGGCTGACGGTTGGACCCGCACCACTCGCCGTCTCCGGAGCTCTGCCGCATGACCGACGTCGACGCCTCACGTCGCACCTTCGTGGCTGGCGCAGCCCTCGCCACGGCGGCAGCAGCAACTGCTCGTACGCTCGCGCAGGACGGTCCTAAGCACCCGGACGCTCCGACTGCACCAGCAGCAACAGATTACCCGAGGCGTCCGCTTCCCGTGCAGCGGCAGCCCTGGCCAGGGCTGGCGTCTCAGATGAAACCCCGCCCCGACCATGGAAGGAGAGACCAATGACCGATCATGCATCTCAAATCCGGGAACACATGGCTGTTCTTGGTTCAGACGGTCAGCATGTTGGCGCTGTGGACGCCGTGGAGGGAGCTCGCATCAAGCTGACCCGCAACGACCCGGCAGCTGGCGGCGAGCATCACTATCTGCATCTCGACATGGTAGCGCAGGTTGATGGGGACACAGTCCACCTGACCCGCACGGCACAACAGGCACGAGACGAGTGGGGTGTTGAGAGTATCGGTGGAACCGGAGAGGCCCGAGGCGCTCAGACCGGGTCGTCGGAGGCGGGGCCCTAAGCAATAGAGGTTCAGCACCGCTCAGCGCCTCCTCGTTCATCGGTGTCAAGCTGCCGCTTGAAGGGCGACGCTGCTGTCCCTGTCACGCCCCTGCTTACGCAGGTCATAGAGGCGTCCACTTCTAGCATAAGGCTGGTTTCAGGCGCGCGCCGGATCCTAGACCGCACAGGCTGCAGTGAACTCCTGCGCGTTAGCGAATCGTGCTCGGCGGGTGAGCGTTGACACGGAGGGCTGACACGGAAGGTGTTCCCGGCGTTCGGGCGGCGGCTTTGCCAGAACATACGTTGGGGCAGACGATGTTCCGCATCACCCCTAGTTCCGATGCGCCTCGGATGAGGGGCAACATGTTGCACACGCCCGCTCTTCGATTTGAGAGAACCGAATAGGCAATTGTCCTCGCCTCCGATTACGCCAAAGCCGCTGAGTCAACGCGGCGGGTGTTTGACCAGATAGCGGCGGATCGCACGCTTGTAGTTGGAATGCACATCCCCTTCCTTGGCATCGGTCACGTGCCTCGCGAAGCACACGGCTAACCGCTTCGCTCCGGGCTTCTGGTCACCCCAGCTCTGCGGCTTATACGCGCGAAAAGGTGCACACTGCACGAAGTCCGGATTCTGCATACCGCTGGCGGCCATTTGGGATGGACCTCACGGCAAGTTGTGCAAGCATGATCAAGTGATTGGACGCTCGTTTGCCCTGCAAGCATACTGGATGGCCACGTTATATGAGGAGTGAGGCTTGAACTTCTCCAGACCATTTGCCCACGCCGTCGCTGCCGTTGGGGGCGCGATGGTCGTTCTCCGGCGCCTGCGCGACGGAGCCCCCTCGCCTGCATTCGGCTTAGCGCCTGCGATCCCAGAGCCAAAATCTCAAGGTGCGGCGCCGACATTGAAAATGCCGACGGCGCGGGGTTGGAGAGATGGTCACACACCGGCCGTCGCACCCGGGCTTGCGGTCAACGCCTTTGCCCAGAAGCTCGACCATCCCCGTTGGATGGAGGTGCTGCCTAACGGCGATGTTCTGGTCGCGGAGGCTTGCAGCGAACCCAGCACTTTGAACGGCCTGTTTGACTACGCGATACAGGTCACGATGGAGCGTGCCGGAGCCCTGGGCATCAGTGCAAATCGGATCACCCGCTTGCGAGATGCCAATGAAGATGGTGTGGCAGAGACCTCGGAGGTGTTCCTCAAGCACATCCGGCAGCCCTTCGGCATGGCCCTCGTGGGCGATACGTTTTACGTCGGCGCTACCGACGGCGTGCTCGCCTTCGACTTTGATCGAACATCGTGGCGTGCTCTCGGGCAGGGCCGGAGGCTTGTGGAGTTCAAGCCCGGAGGCCACTGGACGCGGAGCCTGCTGGCAAGTCCTGACGGTTCGAAGATCTATGCTGGCGTCGGATCGCTCAGCAACATTGGCGAACGCGGCATGGATGTGGAGGAGGGTCGCGCTAGCGTTTATGAGTTGGATGTCGCCAGCGGCCGCAGCCGCATCTTCGCTTCGGGGCTGCGCAACGCAGTTGGACTTGCCTGGGAGCCGTTGACTGGGGTGCTTTGGACGGTGGTCAACGAAAGAGACGGGTTGGGTGACGAAACGCCGCCCGATTATCTGACTTCGGTTCAGGACGGAAGCTTCTATGGCTGGCCTTATTGCTACTGGGGTCAAACAGTTGATGAGCGAGTACCCCAGCGTCCAGAACTCGTCGCACAGGCAGTCACTCCTGATTACGCTCTTGGCGGGCACACGGCATCACTTGGACTGTGCTGGCTGCCAGATGGATTTTTGCCGGGGTACCCTGAAGGGATGGTGATTGGACAACATGGCTCCTGGAACCGTAGTAGGCTCAGCGGCTACAAGGTGATCCTCGTCCCCTTCGCGCACGGCCGGCCCTCGGGTCCGCCGCGCGACATCCTCTGGGGCTTTCTCTCGCCTGATGAGCGTGAGGCCTATGGCCGCCCCGTTGGCGTAGCCCTTGGTCCCAACCGCTCTTTGCTGGTCGCTGACGACGTCGGCAATGCCATCTGGCGCGTGACGGGCGCTTAACTTGCACCTGACTCAATCCGTAACGCCAATCGAATACCGGTTGCACTCCTGAGACGGAGCCGACATTCCGCTTGGATGATGTAGAGCGGCATGCGTATCCGCAAGTCCTGATGGCCTGTGTGGCTCGCCTCGGCAATCCGTAGATGAGCCTTGGCACCCACCCCGCGGCTCAACCTTCAGGGTGCGCGCCGGCACTACCCAACAGCGCTGTTTGTTACTGACTGTGCTGAGTATAACGGAGGTGGCGCATGAGCGAACCGGCGGCCACCTGCGCGGGAGTCGGCGATACTTCCTATTTGATCGCGGGGCAGTTATGCACACCCCTGGATCCTCTGACTTGGATTGGTAGCGCTCATGTCTCGGAACTTCCAACTGCCGGGCCGATCGGCCGTGTATGGCACGCGTGCCATGATCGCGACCTCCCATCCCGAAGCCTCGTTGGTTGGCTTGGAGGTGCTCCGGAGTGGTGGAACTGCTGTTGATGCAGCTATCGCAGCCTGCGCTCTCCTGGGGGTGATCGAGCCCGGCATGACTGGGGTGGGTGGCGACTGTTTCGCGATCGTCGCTCCCCCGGGGCAGTCACCCAGAACCATCAATGGTTCTGGCCGAGCGCCAGCGGCGGCCACCTTGGACAGTGCAGCGAGCCAGGGCCTAACCACTATTGAGGATAACTCCCCATTCGCTGTGACCATTCCGGGTGCAGTCGATGCCTGGTGCCAACTGCACAAGGACTTCGGCAAGCTTGATCTTTCCAGGCTTTTGGAGCCGGCTGCTCGCAAGGCCGAGGAGGGATACGCGGTTGCACCCCGTGTCGCGTTCGATTGGAGGCGCCACGAGGCGAGGCTTAAGTACCATTCCCCAGCTGCTGCCGTTTTCCTCCCGTCCGGCAAGGCACCGCTCGTCGGCGACGTTCACCATCAGCCAGCGCTCGCAAGAACATTGCGTGCCATCGGGCGAAAGGGCCGAGACGCCTTCTACTCCGGGGATGTTGCTGACGACATCGTGGGTACTCTCAACGAACTCGGAGGTGTTCACACGCTCGATGACTTCAAGGAGCAGCGATCGATTTATGAGGCGCCGATCTCGTCGACATTCGAAGGCGTCGAGGTGCTCGAGTGCCCACCCAACGGCCAGGGGTTGACAGCGCTCCTGATCCTCAAGGCACTCGAGGGTTGGGAGCGGTATGCAAGTGCCTCAGATGAACCCACTCGCTTGCGCCTCTTCGCCGAGGCCTCGCGAGCTGCATATGCGTTGCGAGACGCGGTCGTCACTGACCCGACCACTATGCCAGTGACTGTCGAGGAGTTCCTCTCCGATGCTTCCGTGGCCTTTGTTCGAAACGCTGCAAATCTGCCTATCTCCCATGAGACACGTCTAGGGTCTCTTCCGTGGGAAACGGACACCATCTGCCTTTCCGTCGTCGACCAGGATGGGCTTTCCGTGTCGTTCATCAACTCGCTTTTCAACGCGTTCGGATCCACCATTCTATCGCCTCGGAGCGGCGTCCTCCTTCATTGCCGCGGTACGAGCTTCAGCCTTGATGCAACCCATCCGAACTGCTTAGCCCCCGGTAAGCGGCCGATGCACACCATCATTCCTGGCATGGTCATGAGGGGCGGCCGAGCCATAATGCCTTTCGGCGTCATGGGGGGGCAGTACCAGGCAGCTGGTCACGCCCATCTATTGCTGCGGCTGTTCAAGGAAGGCCTGGACCTACAGTCTGCCATTGATGCTCCGCGCGTGTTTGGCTTCAATCGTTCGTTGCAGGTTGAGGCGGGTATCGATGAGAGCACGATCCGCCACTTCGAAAATCATCAACACCACGTTGAACGGCTAGAGACCCCCCTAGGTGGCGCGCAAGCAATCTGGATCGATCATGAGCGCGGCGTACTGATTGGTGCTTCCGACGCTCGCAAGGATGGCTGTGCGCTGGGGTACTGATTTCTGCGGCAGGCAAAAGTCTCTGCGTTGGATTGCGTGTTTGAGCATCGCGGCTCGCATTGTCACACCCTTGACGCGTATGACATTCGATCGGTTAGGCCGCTCTGGGCTCATCCGTGAACTCCAACGGCTGATGGCGAAAGGCCGTTGGACCATTATCCAGCGGTTTAGCAGGCCACGTGACCCCGCAGAGCGAAACGGACCGCAATCTTTCGGTTATGAGCTACAGACTCGGCTAGCGACATGAAGCGGCTGAGCGGGGGTCACCAGCCATATACGGGCAGATGATCAGCACGGCCCGCACGGTGCCCGCTCTTCGCTCGAGGGAATATAGGATCCGTACGCACTAGCTTTGGGGCGGGTAGCTGTGAAGCAACGTTTCGACGTTGCCGCTCCATCGTTTTCAGGAAACACTGTCTGAAGATTCATGGAGCATGCCTTCACCTGCTCGGAGCCCCGGCTCCTGATCAAGGCTGTGGACGAAGGGTTGTAATCCAAGTCAGGTGGGGGTCTGCTGGCTCAATCGCCTCCCACCAGAGCCCTCCCCATGTCTTCTTCGTATCAGCAATCGTCCTCCTCGCTCCCTGTGGAGGCCAGCCTCGTCCTCAGGAATGGCCCAATCTGGTGCGGGCGCCAGGAGGGTGTAGTTCAGGCGCTGGCGGTGTGGCAGGATCGAATTCTTGCCGTTGGGGGCGACGCCGACATTGCGCCGCTTATCGGCCCATCGACCCAGGTTGTTGACCTTAAGGGGCGATTGGCGACCCCTGGCCTCAACGACTCGCACCTCCATCTCGTCTCACTCGGGCTTACAATGGGCTGGGTTGATGCAAAGCCCGCCAGCGTCCCCACCCTTGATGCTCTGCTAGGCGCAATTCGTGCCCGGGTGGCCACGACTCGTCCAGGAGAGTGGATCCTTGCGCGCGGCTACGACCAAACAAAATTGGACGTCGGTCGTCATCCCCACCGGACCGAACTGGATCAAGCGGCACCAGATAATCCCGTTATGCTTGTTCGGACTTGCGGCCACATCTCCGTATGCAACTCGCGCGCATTAGAAATCGCCGGGATTGACCAGACATCTCCGACACCTCCAGGGGGCCTCATCGAACAATCTAATGGCCAGTTGACTGGTCTGCTTGCCGAGAACGCGCGTGCTCCAGTCTGGGCGGCAATTCCGATGCCGTCCGAGGAGGACCTCGTTGATGGCATCGAGCGTGGCGGCCGACATCTTCTCTCATATGGTATCACAAGCTGCATGGACGCCGCTGTTGGCCAGCGCGGCGGCTTCAGCGAGATCGCCGCTTATCATCGCGCGAAACGGGAAAATCGTCTGCCGGTGCGAACGTGGTTGACCCTCCTTGGTGACCCTGAGCGGAGCATCGTGCCCCAATGTCATGAGGCTGGACTCATCTCGGGCACAGGCGACAACCTGCTGATGATAGGCGCAGTCAAGCTGTTCTTGGACGGATCCGCAGGTGGTCGTACGGCCTGGATGTCACATCCCTATCTGGGCGACGACGAGACGAGGGGTGTCCGCATGCTGGAGGATGACGAGCTCGACGAGCTCGTCATGGAGCTCCATACCAAAGGTTACCAGCTCGCCTGTCATGCCATCGGTGATGCAGCTATTGAGCAACTAATCAACGCCTATGAAAGAGCACTCTCAGCACGTCCAGACCCTAACCGACGTCACCGGATCGAGCATTGCGGCTTCTCTACGCCAGGTCAGCATCGCCGCATGCAGCAGTCGAGAATCTACCCCTGCCCACAGCAGGTTTTTATCTATGACTTCGGCGATGCCTATGTCTCAGTGCTAGGACCAGACCGTGCTCTGAGCAGTTATCCCTTCAAGACTTGGTTGGATCTCGGCTTCAAGCCTGCCACGGGGAGTGACGCGCCAGTGTGCGAGCCGAACCCATTCCCAAACCTCTATTCGATGGTCACACGCAAGACCTGGAAAGGTACGGTGATGGACGCGCGCGAGCGGGTCTCAATCGAAGATGCGCTCCAAGCCTTCACCGAGTTCGGCGCCTTCTCGCAAAAGATGGAGGACGTGAAGGGTCGCCTCGTTCCAGGCCAGCTCGCCGACATCGCCGTGTTCTCCCGGAACCTGCTAACGGCTGCGCCCGAGGACATCCTTGACAACACCCGGTGCGATCTTACGATCCTTGGCGGAAAGATCGTCCACGGAAGCCCCGGATCAGCCTGAAGAGGGACGGGAACCCCTCGCGCTGCGGCCGAGCAGCGGTCGGTCTGCAAACGGGGAGGATCGCCGTGTTCAAGACATTTGCCATCGCGGCTTCGGTCGCTACCATTGGGTTCGCCACCATCGCGGAGGCACAGACGCCGCGCCGGGGAGGTACTTTCCGCTACACGGCGGGCTACGGCTCGAGCTTCGCTGGCATGGATATCCATACCAGCAACCGCGCTCAGGACGAGATCTGGGCGCGAGCGATTCATCGGACGCTCTATAATTGGGACTCAGACGCCAACAAGCCTGTCCCGGAGCTCGTCGCCTCCTCGACCGTGTCCCCAGACGGTCTTGTCCATACCCTGAAGCTGCGAGATGATGCCTTCTTTCATCACGGCCGTAAGCTTTCGGCCGACGACGTGATTTGGACCTTCAACCGGATCATGGACGGGTCAAAATCTTATCCCGGCGCTCGCTACGTGCGCGTCATCAAGGGCGCCGTGGATGTCGAGAAGGGCCAAGCCAAGGAAATCTCGGGGCTCCGCAAGATCGACGACTCGACACTGGAGATGACCTTAACTGAGAAGGTGGATCCGGCCTTCTCCTTCATGTTCTTCGTCACAGCGATCTATCCCGCCGACGAAGCTGCCAAGGAGTCGTTCGCGACCAAGCCGATCGGCCTTGGCCCGTTCAAGTTCGTGGAATACGTGCCAGGCTCGCGCCTCGTCGCCGAGCGCTGGGAGAAGTTCTACAAGCCGGGCATGCCCTACGCCGACCGGGTCGTGATCTCGATCATGGGTGAGGCTGCCGCGCGCGACGTGGCGTTCCGAAATAAGGAGATCGATGCCTCAATCCTCGGGCCTGTCCAGTACGTCGCCTATCAAGCAGATCCGAACCTCTCCAAGGGGATGCTCGAGGTCGCGGAGGTGTTCACCCGGCACATGGGGATGAACCTCAGTTACAAGCCGTTCACAGACAAGCGCGTTCGTCAGGCCATTAACCACGCAATCGATACCGATCTGATCATCCGCCGCCTTGTGCGCAACAAGGCCGTGCGTGCGACGAGCTGGTTGCCGACGTCCTCTCCGGCTTACGACGAGAGCCTCAAGCCTTATGCCTTCGACCCAGAGAAGGCCAAGAAGCTTCTCGCCGAGGCGGGCTACCCGAACGGCTTCGAATTTGAGTGGACCGCCTCTCCAAATGAGAGCTGGGGCATACCGATCGCTGAAGCTGTGATCCCGATGCTGGAGCGTGTGGGCATCAAGGCGAAGATCAAGCCTGTCGAGGCGACCGTGCTCGCTGAGAACATGCGCAAGGGCGACTTTCAGGCCTTCCTCTACTCCTCGCAGTCTGGGCCCGATCCGTTGACGGCGTTGAAATGCTATCACTCTGCGACGCCAGTCTCGGCCTGTAACTACGTGGGCTTCAAGAACGCCGAAGTCGATAAGCTCCTCGATGACGCTGCCGCTACCGACGACGCGGCCAAGCGATTGGCAAATCTCAAGAAGGTCAACGCCATCATTCAGGATGAAGCGCCAATCTGGTTCTTCAACTACAACAAAGCAGTCATGGCCTATCAGCCCTGGGTTCACGGGCTTCAGGCAAATTCCACCGAGCTTGCGTATCAGGATTACGAGAAGGTCTGGATCGACGAAACATCGCCTGTCAAATGAACGGCGAAGGCGGAGCGAGGCCTTTGAGTCTGGAGCGCCAGGCTCAAAGGCTGGAGGTCTGAATGCTATCTTTCCTGGTGCGGCGCGTACTGCAAACGATTCCGATCGTGCTCGCAGTCGCGTTCCTGATCTTTGTCCTGTTCAGCGTCATCCCGGGCACCTTCGCATCGAGCCTCAGCGATGACGGTCGCAGCATCATGGATCCTGCTGTGGTGGAGCGGATGACCAAGGAGCTCGGGCTCAACGATCCCGTCGCTGTACGTTTCGGCCGCTATGTCCTGCAACTCGCACAGTTGGATTTGGGGACCTCGTTCAGAACCCGGCAGCCGGTCACCCAGGTACTTGCAGAGCGCACAGGCCCAACTCTGCAGCTCTGCTTTGCTGCCATGGCGTTTGCCATCATCATCGGCGTGCCACTCGGCTTCATCGCTGCGCTGAAGCCTGGCGGTATGGTCGACACTATCTCGATGGTGACGGCAGTGTCCGGTCTCTCCGTGCCGAAATTCTGGCTCGGGCTGATCCTGATGTACCTCTTCGCCCTGAAGCTCGGCTGGCTCCCGAGCTTCGGCTACGGCGGCGACCCGCGCTATCTGGTCCTGCCCGCCGTCGCCCTCGGAGTTGCGCCCTTAGCACTACTCGCCCGCACCACACGCGCTGCGGTGCTTGAAATCATGAATGCGGATTTCGTGCGCACGGCTCGATCAAAAGGGATGAGCGAGGGACGGGTGGTGCGCTGGCACCTCGCCCGTAATGCTCTGGTAATCGTACTCACCACAGTCGGGCTGCAGTTCGGTAGCGTGATTGGGCAGGCTGTTGTCGTCGAGAAGCTGTTCTCCTGGCCGGGCCTAGGCTCGCTCCTCGTCGACAGCGTGACCTTGCGGGATATACCTGTGGTTCAGGGTGCTATCCTGCTAATCGTGCTATTCTTCCTATTCACCAACACGATCGTAGATGTGCTCTGTGCATTGATCGATCCGCGTATCAAGTACAGCTGAGGACCCGATGAGATTCAGAGCCAATCTCGTCATCGGAGGCGCGCTCTTTGCCACTGTGGTGATCGCCGGGCTATTGGCGCCGTGGCTGGCCCATACCGATCCCGTTCTCGACGCAGACCTGATGTATGCCGAGGAGCCGCCCGGCTCTGCCTACTGGTTCGGAACCGATGCGCAAGGACGCGACATCTACAGCCGTGTTCTCTACGGCGCGCGCATCTCACTCACCGTGGGCATCGTTTCGCAGCTCATCAATACGGTCATCGGCGTATGCCTTGGTCTCTCGGCTGGCTATTGGGGTGGTTGGTGGGACGACGTGGTGAACGGCCTCACCAATCTAATGCTCGCGATCCCATCACTTGTGTTCGCGCTCGCCATCATGGCGATCCTGAGTCCCGGATTAACAAGCCTCCTTATCGCGCTCGGCCTCACCAATTGGTCCTTCACCTGCCGTCTCGCGCGGGCCGCGACGCTGTCCCTCAAAAGCCAGGGGTATGTTCAGGCCGCGAAGGTTTTGGGCTACGGGGATTTGCGCATCATGGCCACCCAACTCCTACCCAACATGCTGGGACCGATTATCGTCATTGGCACTCTTGGCATGGGCAGCGCGATCCTCGCTGAGGCAGCCCTGTCGTTTCTAGGACTTGGCATCCGCCCACCTTTCCCGAGCTGGGGCTCGATGCTCTCCGACGCGAGAGACCAGATCACCACTGCGCCATGGATCTCGATCTTCCCTGGTCTTGCAATCTTTGCCACGGTGCTGGGCCTCAACCTCCTAGGCGATGGGCTACGCGACATCTTGGACCCACAAGCAAGGAGTCGCCGAGCGTGAGCAGTGCTCCACTCCTGGAGGTCGAGAACCTCAGGATTGACCTCGCGGTGGGCGGGAACCGCTTCGCCGCTGTTGAGAACGTATCGTTCAGCATCGGACGCGGCGAAACCTATGGCCTCGTGGGTGAGTCTGGCTGCGGCAAGAGCATCACAGCACTTGGTCTGATAGGCCTCCTACGCCCACCATTGTCATTCGGAGGCGGTACGATCCGCTTTGATGGACGCGAGATCCAAAATCTCCCGCCAGCGGCGATGCGCGCCATGCGCGGTAAGCGCATCGCTATGATCTTCCAGGAACCTATGACGGCTCTAAATCCCGTCTCGCCCGTCGGCAGGCAGATCGCCGAGATGTTTGTTCTTCACGAGGGCGTTTCGTGGCGGGAGGCCGAGCGTCGGGCTGTGGAGGCGCTCGCGAGCGTCCGTGTGCCGGCGCCTGAGCGACGCGTGAAAGATTACCCCCACCAGCTCTCGGGCGGCATGCGCCAGCGCGTGATGATCGCGATCGCACTCGCTTGTAATCCAGATCTCCTTCTCGCTGACGAGCCCACAACCGCTCTTGATGTCACCGTCCAGGCTGAGATCCTCGACCTCATCCGCGACCTCTCCGCCGCAAAGGGCACAGCCGTTCTAATGATCAGCCACGACCTTGGCCTCATCGCCAATATGTGCCGGCGAGTTGGAGTCATGTACGCGGGCCGGATCGTCGAGGAGCGGGTTGCCGAGGAGGTTTTCCGCGCCCCGAGCCACCCCTACACGAGCGGGCTCGTGGCATCTCTGCCACTCCTCGGCGCACGGTCCCGGCAGGGCCGGCACAGGCTTAAGGAGATCTCCGGCGTGGTGCCGCCCGTCACCGCGTTTCCGGAGGGCTGTCGCTTCAACCCTCGCTGCCAGAGAGCGACAGATATCTGCCGGGTGAACGACCCGGCCATCACGCCGCTGCGCAACGGCGGCGTCCGGTGCCATCATCATGAGTAACTCCACCGCGCCTGGCCTCGGCACGACGACTGACCCATTCATCCAGGGCGCCGCAGATCTGGGAGCGGCTCCCGTGCCGCCGATCCTCAAGGTCGAGGATCTTGCCGTACATTTCCCCACGCGCGGCGGGCTCCTCGGCGGGCGGCGCTCGCTCAAGGCGGTGGACGGCGTCGATCTTGATCTGAAGCCTGGCGAGTGTCTTGGGCTCGTTGGCGAGTCGGGGTGCGGCAAGTCCACGCTCGCACTCACGATCCTGGGCCTGCAGGCGCCGACCCGCGGCCACATCACGCTGGACGGCCATAAGGTCGGAGCCGGGATGGACCGCATGGAGCGCGCGCGCATTGCGCAGATGGTGTTCCAGGACCCCTATTCCTCGCTCAACCCGCGCCAGACCGTGCGCGCGTCCCTGACAGCGCCCCTGCGCCTGCACGGAGTGACTAATCGCGGTGAGATCGACGACCGCGTCACGGGAATGCTCCGGCAGGTCGGCCTCAGGCCAGACCAGGCAGAACGCTATCCGCACGAGTTCTCGGGCGGCCAGCGCCAGCGCATCGGCATCGCGCGCGCCCTGATCCTGCAGCCCAAGATCGTGGTCCTCGACGAACCGGTCTCCGCGCTCGACGTCTCCATTCGCGCCCAGATCATTAACCTGCTGCTGGAGCTCAAGGAGCGCCTGGGGCTCTCGTATCTCATGATCAGCCACGACCTCGGCGTCGTGGAGCATATGAGCGACCGTGTCGCCGTGATGTACCTCGGCCGGATCGTCGAGACTGGGCCCTGGGAGGCAATCTTCACGCAACCGCGCCACCCCTACACGCGCGGGCTCATTGCCGCGATCCCAGACCCATTTCGGCGCTCGCCCGCGATAAAGATCTCTGGTGAGATCCCGAACCCTCTCGATCCGCCGAGCGGCTGCTCTTTCCACCCGCGTTGTCCCTTCTGCCGTGACATCTGCCGCGCCCCGTCCGTCCCAGTTCTAGAAGATGTCGGCGAGGACCATGCGGTCCGATGCCGACGCCATGCCGAACTCCCACCACCCTGACGTACCGCCCTCGAGCCCCGACGCCGATCCCATGACCCGCCTCCCCACCATCAACGTCCGGGTGCCTGCTGCCGGCGCTGTGCCCCATGTAGGCCGCCTCTCGATTGGCGACTGGCAGGTGCCCTGTACGGTCGGCACGGGCGGGCTTGTGGCCGCCTCGCTGAAGCGCGAGGGCGATAGACGGACACCAATCGGGGTGTTCCCCCTGCGGTACGGGTTCTTCGACGCCTCCACCTGGCTGGACTTCCCACGCGGCCTTGCCTTTCCCTTCGTGCCCCTAGCCCCGGATATGATCTGGGAAGAGGATGGCCCTGACTACAACCGGCTGGTATGGGCTGAGGACGGCGAGCGAATGGATAAACGCCTCTCGCGCCCACGGGAGGAGCCTCTCTTCAAGGTCGCGATCCCGATCGGCTACAATGACGCCGTCCCGGAGCCCGGGCGCGGCAGCGCAATCTTCATCCATGCCACGCGAACCGATGGCAGCGGCACTGCCGGGTGTGTCGGCGTGAAGCCCGAGCACCTGCTTGAATTCGTGCGTCGCCTCGAACCCGGAATGGTGATCGATATCGGCTTCGAAGAGACGGTCCCGACATCATCTCCGCATGACGGCCCGGTCGAGGTGGTGCGTTTTCTCGGCCTTGAGCCAGGCCCGAACCTCATCGTGGTCGGCGCCGTACACGGCAACGAGCCCTCCGGCCCTGAGGCCATTGCCCGGACAATCGCCGATATTCGCGCCGGCCGCACGGTCATCCGCCGCGGGGCCGTTACCCTTTTGCCCGTCGCGAACCTCAAGGCATGGCGCCAGCGCAGCCGCGAGGGCGACCGGAACCTGAACCGTGACCTCAGCGACAAGGTCATGCCTCAAGATTACGAGGACCGGGTCGGCAACCAGCTCTGCGGCCTGCTGCGGCAGCACGATGTCTTGCTCGACATCCATTCCTTCAAGGGCAGAGGCGAGCCCTTCGTCTTCGCAGGCCCCGGAGACAATCGCGGCAATCTTGAACCCTTCGCACGTGAACGTGCCGAAGCGGCGTTCGCAGCGCGCCTCGGGCCCTCCCTTATCATTCACGGATGGCTCGAAGTTTTTCGGCAGGCCTCCGAGGAGCGCAGCCGCCTGGGCATTCCAAACAGGCCACTGTCCGACGGCGTCGGGACAACCGAGTACATGCGCCATGTCGGCGGCTATGGCGTTACAATCGAATGCGGCCAGCACGACGACACGGCCGCCCCCGAGGTGGGCTATGCCGCCATCCAGCGAGCGCTCGCACATCTGGCCCTTGTTGATGCCCCCGCGCCGGCCGCGACGGCACAGCGCGCCATCCACATGGTCAACGTCACTCTATGTGTATCGGAAGGTGACCGGATCGACGAGCGTTTCGGGACGGGCGACGCCGTTTCAGCCGGACAGGTTATCGCGCATCGCGCCTCCGGCGAACCAATTGTTGCTCCCCGCGACGGGTTCCTCGTGTTTCCGAACCCAACCGCAAAGCCGGGCGAGGTCCTGTTCTATTTTGGCGTGACGAGCGAGCGCGACTTCGCGCGTTCGTGAGCCGCGCCGACCACCCATGAGGAGAGCCATGAATCCGCGAGTCCTGCTGGCCGAGTTCATGCACGAGAGTAACACGTTCAGCATCCAGACCACGGATGAGGATGCCTTCCGGCGGTGCCAACTCCAGCGAGCCAATGAGGTCGCTGCCGTGTACCGGGGAACGCGCTCGGCGCTCGGCGCCGGCTTCGAAGCAGCGGAGGAAATGGGCTGGCGCCTTGTCCATCCAGTCGCCGCGCACGCGAACCCCTCGGGCCGCGTCGCCGACGCGTTCTTCGATCAGATCGCGGGCGAAATTACCGCTTCGGCGGAGGGCGTCGACGGCGTGCTCCTGCATCTTCACGGTGCCATGGCAACGGAGAGCCACGACGACGGGGAAGGGGAACTCCTTGCGCGGCTGCGGGCTGCGATCGGGCCCGACGTGCCCGTCGTCGTTGTGTTCGACCTGCACGGAACGGTCACCGAGGCCATGACTCGCCACGCGAACGCGCTCATCGCTTACCGGACGTACCCACACGTGGATCAGTACGAACGCACCTGGCAGGGAGCGCGCCTCCTCCAGCGGGCGATCAAGGGCGAGATCCACCCCATCGCTGCGGTCGCCCGACGACCCATCCTTTATGCGCTCGATGGCGGGCGCACGACCTCAGCGCCAATGATGGAGCTGTTGCGGCGGGCGGATGCGCTCGAGGCAGCAGGAGAGGCGCTCGCGGTCAGCGTCCAGGCAGGGTTCTCCTCTGCAGACGTGCATGACATCGGCCCCTCGATCGCAGTCACGACGGATGGAGATCGAGCCGCTGCACAAAGGATTGCGGAGGAGCTTGCGGACTACGTCTGGGAGCAGCGCCACTACTCAACGATTCACTTCACGCCGCTGCCGGAGGCGATCGTAAAGGCTAAGGCACCTGGCGCGGGCGATAAGCCCCTCGTCATTGCGGACTATTCCGATAATCCTGGTGCTGGCGCCTACGGCGACGCCACAACTCTCTTGAAGGCGCTCCTGGAAGCGGAGGTCGAGAATGCGGCATTTCACGCGATCTGCGATCCGGAGGCCGTGCGGGAGGCGCAACGGGCCGGCGTCGGCAACAGCGTGACGCTCGACCTCGGGGGCAAGGTCGATAGAAACGTTGGGGGCGGGCCATTGCGCCTCACCGCGCACGTAGCCGCCATTACGGACGGGGAGATGATCCAGTACGGACCGATGGGCGGCGGGGTTGGCCGCAGCTACGGCCTGAGCGCACGCCTGCGGGTGGGCGGTCTCGACATTGTGGTCATCAGCAACAACGGTCAGGCGATCGACCTCGCGCAGTTCACATCACTTGGCATCGATCCGACCCGACGCTCGACAATCGTGGTGAAGTCCATGCAGCATTTCCGTGCGGCCTTCGAGCCGATCGCGCGCGAGGTGATCGAGGTCGATACAGGGGCTCTATGCACGAAACACTTCAAAGCACGGCCCTACCGTAACGTGCGGCGTCCGATTTGGCCTCTCGACGAGCTTTGAGCCCACCTCGTTGCTAGCCTCACTAGAAGAGCAGCAGCGAGGCGCTCCTCAGTAACAGCCGTAGAGAACGCCCGAAGCCTGGTGCTCGCTCCTCTAATGGCTTCTGTCCAGAGTACTCTTGCCCCAAGGTCGTGCAAGGGATCGACTACAGCAAAGCGGGGTTGAGGCTAGGATCCGACTAGCTGCCGGGGATGCAGCTAGCCGTCTAAAAGGACCTCGATGAGGTAGGGTCCAGGTTTCAGCCCTTCCCGGAAGGCCTCTGCGAACTCGCGCACGGTCGAGACCCGCCGAGCCTCCATCCCGAACCCATGCGCCAGCGAAACCCAGTCGACCGACGGATTGTCCAGGCTCAGCATGTCGAGTGCGCGGGGGCCTGGGTTGCGTGCCCCAACTGCTGCCAGCTCTCCTCGCAATATCGCATACGACCGGTTCGACCAAATGCACGTGAGAATCGAGAGTTTCTCGCGGGCCTGGGTCCACAATCCTTGAACGGTATACAGGCCGCTCCCGTCAGCCTGCAGAGCGATGACCTTGCGATCCGGGCACGCAACGGCCGCGCCGGTCGCCAGCGGAATGCCAAGGCCGATAGAGCCACCAGTCAGCTGCAGCCAGTCGTGAGGTCTTGCGCCGTGTGTCTGACCGAAGAATAAGCGCCCGGTGGTCACCGATTCATCGCAGACGATGGCTTGTTCTGGGATCAACGCGCCGAGCACGGCCGCGATGGAGGCTGGATTCAACGGGCCGTCAGGTGGTAGCTCCGGGCGGAGAGCAGCGGGAAGTTGCACCTGCGAGGGTGCAGCCACCGCTTCAGCCAAACGCGAAAGAGCCTCGATCTGATCCTCGTGGGGCTCAGCCAGGCTGACGAAGCGGCACTGTGCTGGGGCAAGCTCACTCGGCTTTCCGGGATACCCAAAGAACGCCACCGGCGGGGTCGCGCCAACCAAGATGATGGCGTCGAAATCAGCCAATGCTTGCACTGCGGCATCGACCGGGTAGGGAACTCGCTCAATGGGGAGACGACCGGCACCCCTTTCCATTCGAGCATTGGAGGTCTGGGCGAGGTACCGCGCCCCTGTTTTTTGAGCGATGCGAGCGACGAGGGCGAGACCATCTGCCCGCAACGATCGATCTCCCAGGAGCAGGAGCGTTCGTGAGCCCTGGCGCAGCGCCTCTACCGCTTCCGCGATTTGGGATTGATCGGCTGTTGCCCTGCTTGGCACGGGCGATACGGTTGCGACGGGTCCACCCGCACCCCACGCGGTGTCTGCCGGCAAGACGAGGGTTGCGATATGCCCTGGTGGGGTTAGGGCTGCAGCAATGGCCTCGGCCCCATCGGCTGCAACCATGCGAGAGTTCTCCGAGGTTCGCAGCCAGCCGGAGTATTGCTGAGCCAAAGCCTCGATATCAGAGGTCAGCGGCGCATCGAAACGGCGATGGAACGTGGCATGCTCGCCGACGATGTTGATGACTGAGCTTCGGGCCCTTTTCGCATTGTGGAGATTAGCGAGGCCATTTGCGAGCCCTGGCCCGAGATGAAGGAGGGTTGCTGCCGGCTTCCCAGCCATACGGGCGTATCCGTCGGCAGCGCCCGTGGCGACACCTTCGAATAAGCATAGAATGCTGCGAATTCCCTCGACTTGATCAAGAGCAGCCACGAAGTGCATCTCAGATGTGCCTGGATTGGCGAAGCAAACCTCTACCCCGCCTGTCACCAAGGTGCGCACGAGGCTTTCTGCCCCGTTGATCTCACTCGCCTCACTTGGCTTGGCCTCGTCGGAGATCGTCATTCTTGCCTCGTTCTCGTATGGTCGCTGGTTCGGCACACAAGCAGAGGCATACATCACCTCACTTGATTTGATAGGATCTATCTTGGAGCAATCACCTTAGAGTTCGTTGTATTTCGTATTCGTGCTCCGAACCTGCTTGGCAGCAGCACATTGGATCTCTACGACACTTGGGAGATCATCGACGCTCCTGCGACTGGGTCCACTATCCAGCAGGATCCGACGAGCCTTGAGATCGTGCGAAATCTGACCGAGGTGATCGTGTCCTGTGGGCCCGACGCGGCGGCCCGATACCGGGGATGACGGATCTGGCGCCACGCCTCCTCACCCATTGGCCTCATGAGAGTGCGACAGGTCCCTGTTCGGAGCGGCGACATCGAACGGGTAGAGGCTCCTGCAAAGAGCGCAGCATGCTCTGCTGGGGTTACCCGGGCACCCTCGCTGGTTCATCGGGAGACTTCGTATTGTCAGTCGCCGCCAAGCGATCGTTGTAGCCGTTTGAGCGCTGTTTAAATTATTTTACTCATTGGCCAAGCTATGCCAACCTCGGCGTATGGATCAGCCTTCTTCACGCCGCGATGCTCCAGCGAACAACGTGTCTAGTCCTGCGTCGGGCACCTTCGACAACGTCGGATCGCTCCTGCGGCAGGAGCGTCACAAGCGCGGGCTCACGCTGGTCCAGGTCGCCGAACGTGCGAAGATTTCCGTCGCTTTCCTGTCCTTGGTGGAGCGCCGGAAGGCGACGCCCTCCCTTGGATCATTAGCCGCCATCGCGGACGCCCTCGGGCTGCCGATCACGGCCTTCCTTCAGGTGGGGCTTCCCGCAGATGCCGTCACACGGGCCGGGGCACGACCCCGGTTCTCCGTTGACGGCTCCAGCCTCACCTATGAGCGCCTCTCCACGGTCTTTCCGGGGCAGCAGCTTGACGCCGTCACCATCCAGGTCCCGCCGGGGCACCGGGGCGAAGCCATCGCTCATCCCGGCGAGGAGTGGGTCTACGTGGTGACGGGCCGGCTTCGGCTCCTGATCGATGGCGCGCCGATCGACCTGGGGGAAGGCGACACGTGCCACTTTCGTGGCGACACGATCCATTCCTACGCCAACCCCGGGCGCGGGACGGCAACGATCCTATGGGTCGGCACGGTTCCCGTGTTTCGCAGTCCGGACGCGGCCGCAACCGCATCGAAGCTGGAGGGATGATAGTGGACATCAATCAATTGGCTTTCGACGTCCAAAACGCTTGGGCATCGCCCCAACAGCCTGAGGTGGTTCTGGAAGCCGCCGGCCGTGCCCTCATGGAAGCTGTCGGCCACCGGCTCTACAGCGTCACGGTCATGCTGGCCGGCGGGCGCGAGGTCGAACGCATTCATTCGACTATGCCGGACGTCTATCCCGTCGGCGGCCGAAAGCCGGTCCTGCCCAACGCCTACACGGAGCGCGTCCGTGTGGAGATGAAGCCCTTCCTCGCCAAGACTCCGGCCGAGTTCGCCCCGCTGTTTCCCGATCACGAGACCATCACGGGCCTCGGGCTCGGCTGCGTCATGAACCTGCCGGTCATCTTTGCGGGCAGCGTGCTTGGAACCGTGAACCTGCTCGATCGCGAGGGCGCCTACGACGAACACCATGTGGAGCCCGCGATGACGATAGCCCGGCAGATCCTGCCGGTGCTGGTGATGAAGAACGCGTAAGACCAACCAGGGGAGTGGACCCGATGAAGCTGATGAATGCCCTGCTCGCCGCCACCGCCTTCGCGCTGGTGGCCCACGCATCGACCGCCGACGCCAAATCGCCGCCCAACGTTCTTGTCGTCGCCAAGAACATCGACGACATCGTGAGCCTCGACCCAGCCCAGGCCTACGAGTTCACCAGCGGAGAGGTGGTCTCCAACATCTACGACCGGCTGGTCGAGTACAACCCGGCCGATATAGAGAAGCTCCTGCCGGGCCTCGCTGAGAGCTGGACGATCTCCGACGACGGCAAGACGATCACTTTCAAGCTGCGGTCCGGAGCCAAGTTCGCTTCGGGCAACCCAGTCCGCCCTGAAGACGTGGCGTTCTCCTTCAAGCGCGTGATCACCCTGAAGAAGGCGCCGGCCTTCATCCTCGCGCAGTTCGGGTGGACCCCCGAAAACGTCGAGCAGATGGTGAAGAAGGTGTCGGACAACGAGGTATCCGTCACCATTGGGGAGAACTTCGCCCCGTCCTTCGTGCTGAATGCGCTGGCGGCCCGTCCCGGCTCCATCGTGGACGAGCAAACTGTAATGAAGAACGCGAAGGACAACGACCTCGGCAACGCATGGCTGTCGCGCAACTCGGCAGGGTCCGGACCCTTCACCCTGCGGACGTGGCGACCGAGCGAAGCCGTCGTCATCGAAGCCAACCGCAACCATTATCGCGGCGCTCCGAAAATGAATCAGGTGGTGTTCAATCACATTGCCGAGGCCTCGACCCAGCGCCTGACGCTGGAATCCGGCGACGCGGATATCGCCCGCAATCTCGGCCCCGATCAGATCGCGGCCGTGAAGGACAAGCCGGGCGTGAAGGTGGAGACCTATCCGCAGGCCGCCGTCCACTTCCTGAGCTTCAACCTGAAGCACGACAAGCTGAAGAACCCAGCCGTGTGGGAGGCCGCCAAGTACCTCATCGATTACGAGGGCATCGCCAATCAGCTCTTGCGCGGGCAGATGAAAGTCCATCAGGCCTTCTGGCCCTCGGGCTTCCCGGGAGCCGTCGAGGACAAGCCCTACAAGCTCGATGTCGCCAAGGCCAAGGAGATCCTGGCCAAGGGCAACGTACCCCAGGGCCTCACCATCGACATGGACATGATCTCCTCGGCGCCGTTCACCGAGATCGGCCAGTCCATCCAGTCGACCATGGGGCAAGCGGGGATCAAGCTGAACCTGGTTCCCGGCGCCTCTGCGCAGGTGATCACCAAGTACCGCGCGCGCCAGCATGAGGCGATGCTCCTCTACTGGGGGCCAGACTTCATGGACCCGCATTCCAACGCGAAGGCCTTCGCCTACAACGTGGACAATGCGGATACGAGCCCGCAGAGCACGACGACCTGGCGCAACTCCTGGGCTCCGGCGGAGCTTTCCGCCGAGACCCGGGCAGCGCTGGTGGAACGTGATCCGGCCAAGCGCCTCGAGATGTACCGCGAGCTGCAGCGCAGCGTCATGAAGGAGGCTCCTTGGGCGATTACCTTCCAAGCGCAGGCCCAAGTGGCGCTGCGAGACGAGGTGAAGGGCTTCGTCCACGGGCCTACCAACGACCTCGTGCTCTACCGCGAAGTGACGAAGTAGGCGCGGCGATGAGAGGGCTCGCATCAGGAGCGGTGACGGCTTTGAGTGGCCTTGCCACCCTCGCCGTCACGCTTGCGGGCCTTCTCGTCGTCACGTTCCTGATCGGCCGCGTCATGCCCATAGACCCGGTCATCGCCGCTGTCGGCGACAAGGCCTCTCAGGAGACCTACCTGCGGGCTCGAGAGCAGCTCGGCCTCGACCAGCCGCTTTGGGTGCAGTTCGCGCGCTATGTGGAGGGAATCGCCCAGGGAGACCTCGGCCAGTCCAGCGCGAGCGGCCGACCTGTGGCCGAGGACATCCTGCGTGTGTTTCCCGCGACCCTGGAACTCTCGACGCTTGCCATCCTGATCGGCGTCCTGGTGGGTGTGCCGCTGGGCGTCCTTGCGGCTCACACGCGCAACCGGTGGCCCGACCACATTATCCGATCCGTCTCGCTCATCGGCTATTCCACACCCGTGTTCTGGCTGGGGCTGATCGGACTTCTCGTCTTCTATGCCCAGCTTGGATGGGTCAGCGGCCCGGGCAGGATCTCGAACGCCTACCGCTATACGGTGGACGAATGGAGCGGACTCATGCTGGTAGATACCCTGCGGTCCGGCGATTGGGACGCCTTCCGCAGCGCCGTGTCCCACATCACCCTGCCAGCGTTGCTGCTCGGGTATTTCTCCCTCGCCTATATCGGTCGCATGACCCGCAGCTTCATGATCGAGGAGCTCGGCAAGGAATATGTCACCACGGCCCGCATGAAGGGGGCGTCCGAGGCGCAGGTGCTCTGGCTGCACGCTTTCCCGAACGTGCTCGTGCCGGTGGTGACGATCGTAGCGCTCTCGTTCGGGTACCTCTTGGAAGGCACGGTCCTGACCGAAACAGTGTTTGCCTGGCCGGGACTCGGCCTCTACATCACGAACAGCCTGTTCTCGGCGGACATGCCGGCAGTGCTCGGCGGCACATTGGTGGTCGGGGTCTGCTTCGTCCTCCTCAACAAGATCGCCGAGATCGCCTATCCGATCCTCGACCCCCGGACGCGCAGCCGATGACGCTATCCCGCCGCACAGGCCTGAAGGAGCAGAAATGATGACGGCTGGTGTCACGGCGATGGCGGGCTCCCCGAGATCCAATGCCGTCCCATCGTCCCGCCGGGAGGCCTGGGCTCGCCAGTTTCGCCAGGGTGTCCGGCGCGCCATGCGCAACCCATCGACGCTGGCAGGCGCCCTCATCGTCGGTTTGCTGGTGGTGACCGCAGTCACGGCCCCTCTCTTGGCCACGCACGACCCCATGGCCCAGGATCTCGGGGCGCGGCTGAGGCCTCCAAGCGCAGTGCATTGGTTCGGTACGGACCAGCTCGGGCGGGACATCTACTCCCGCCTTCTCTACGGATCCCAACCGACGCTGATGATCGTGGCGCTGGTCATCGCGCTCGCGGCACCTTTCGGCGTCGCCGTCGGCCTGATTGCCGGCTATTTCGGCGGCTGGGCCGAGACCCTGCTGATGCGGGTGACCGACATCGTCATGGCTTTCCCGCGCCTGATCCTGGCGCTTGCGCTCGTCGCTGTGTTAAAGCCCGGACTCATCAACGCGATCATTGCCATAGCGGTCACGGCTTGGCCCCCTTATGCCCGGCTGGCGCGCGCCGAGACGCTGGCGCTGCGCCATTCCGAGTTCGTCGAGGCGGCCCGGGGCCTCGGCATGCCGTCGAGCAAGATCATCACGGGCCAGATCCTGCCCCTGTGCCTCTCGTCCGTGTCGATCCGGGCAACCCTCGACATGGCGGGCATCATCCTCACGGCCGCAGGCCTCGGCTTCCTTGGCCTTGGCGCCCAGCCGCCTATGGCGGAATGGGGTGCCATGATCGCCGCCGGACGCGACCACATTTTCGATGCTTGGTGGGTTGCGGCTGTGCCAGGTCTCGCGATCCTAGCCGTCAGCCTCGGGTTCAATCTCCTCGGCGACGGCCTGCGCGACGTGCTCGATCCGAAGCACCATGATTGAGCCCACCCCCATACCCCCGCTCCTCGACGTCGAGGGGCTGACGGTCACCTTTCCGGCAGCCGAGGGGCGCCTGCCCGTCGTTCGCGACTTCGCCCTCACCATGGGCCGCGAAAAGATTGGGATCGTAGGCGAGTCGGGGTCGGGCAAGTCGATCACCGCTCGGAGCATCCTAGGGCTCGTACGCCCACCGGGGCAGGTGACCGCCCGGCGCATGCAGCTTGGCGGAACGGATCTCACCTCCCTGACACCGAAGGGTTGGCGGGACATCCGCGGCAAGCAGGTTGGGATGATCCTGCAGGATCCGAAATTCTCCCTGAACCCGGTGAAGCGGATCGGCGGGCAGATCGAGGAAACCCTGCGGCTGCACGACAGCATCGGCCGCCGCGAGCGCCGCCGGCGCGCGCTCGAAACCCTGCATGCGGTCGGCATCGACGATCCTGAACGCGTCTACCGGGCTTTCCCACACGAATTGTCCGGCGGAATGGGCCAGCGGGCGATGATTGCCGCCATGCTGGTCTCCAGCCCCGATCTCCTCATCGCCGACGAGCCAACCAGCGCGCTCGACGTGATCGTCCGCGAGCAGGTGCTGCGGCTCCTCGACCACCTCGTATCGCAGCGCGGCCTGGGGCTCATCCTCATCAGCCACGACCTGCCGATGGTGGCCCGCTTCTGCGACCGCATCCTAGTGATGTACCACGGGCGTGTGGTGGAGCAGGTGAGAGCATCCGAGCTCCACGCGGCCAATCACCCCTACACCCGGGGGCTACTCGACTGCCTGCCAAAAGCCGGAAGCCGCGGCTGCATGCTTCCGACATTGAGCCGCGATGCGGCATGGGAGCAGGCATGATGCAGCCTCTCATCGCCGTCCAGGATGTGGACGTCTTCTACGGGAGAGGCCGTCAGCGGTTTCACGCCGTGCGCAGTGCTAATCTCGCGATTACGCCGAGGGAGACGTTCGGCCTCGTCGGCGGGTCCGGGTCCGGGAAGTCGACCCTGCTGCGCGTTCTGGCAGGGCTCTGGTCGAACTGGAGCGGCTCCGCGTCTGTCGCAGGAACCATGCTGCAGCCGCAGCGCCTGCCCCCTCGCCACTTCCACCGTCACGTCCAGATGGTGTTCCAGGATCCTTATGCATCCTTGAATCCGCGCCACACAGTGGATCGCATCCTCTCTGACGGCTTGCAGCTCCATAGCTTCGCCAACGTGGAGGGCCGGGTCGCGGATGTGCTCGACCAAGTGGGGCTCGGGGCGCGGTTCCGGTTTCGGTATCCTCACGAATTGTCGGGCGGCCAGCGGCAACGCGTCGCCATTGCGCGGGCCATCGCCCTGGAGCCGGACGTTCTGCTGCTGGACGAGCCCACAAGCGCGCTCGATGCATCAGTTCAGGCCGAGATCCTCAACCTGCTGGTCTCGATCCGCCAGCAGAGGCAGGTGACCTGCGTTTTCGTCAGCCACGACCTAGCGGTGATCGGGCATGTCTGCGATCGGGTCGCAATCATGCAGAAGGGATCGATCGTCGAGCGCCTGGAAGTGGACGATCTCGTCGCGCACCGGGTCCAGCATCCCTACAGCCGCGAACTGCTCTCTGCGTCCGACCTGTCGACGGCAGGTCGCGGGACTTGAACCGATCGGCCGGTCCGGAGGCGGCGGTAAGCTACGTTGGAGATCTTGCTCTTCTGGACTCTGAATATTCTTGTGACAGATCAGTTAATGCGGCTGCCAAACAGTCCCGCATACAATGAAGCAAAGCGGCTTCTAGCACGGAGCGGATGAGCCTCACGTCTGCCTTTCGCACGAAGCGGACGTATGACTACGCTCAAACTGGCTTTCCAGCTGGCGTCCATGCGGACTGCGAACGTTGGTATTGTTTACCTGCTGGAGTGCCAATCGGAGCGTGGATCTTGGACACTTGCTAGCAACGTGTTTCGGAAAACTGACTCACATGAGAGATTTGTAAAGGGCACTATACTGCTCGGCGGGTTTTGACCAGCCGACGTCGGCCTGCATTGCGCTCTGCTGCATTCCCATCCAACTCGCGCGGTCCAACCACAAAGCTGAGGCCGTCCTAAGGGTCGCGGCCAGCATAGGTTCGGTTATCGGTGCAAACTGAATGCCCGTTGCTTGGTCAGCAGACCTAGTCGCCTGAATGTCGACTACGGTGTCTACCAGTCCGCCGACACGAGCAACGATAGGGAGCGCCCCATATCTAAGTGCACACAACTGGGTAAGGCCACATGGTTCAAACCGTGACGGAACAAGTAGCGCATCACAGCCTCCCTGGATCTGGTGAGCGAGTTCCTCGTCGAAAGTAAATGCGCTCGCGATGTGGTCCGGGTAAGCGGCAGAGGCACGTGCAAATCCGTCCTGCAGGACTCGATCACCGGACCCGAGCAATACAAGCTGCGCGCCAGTTTCCAACAGGGTTGGCAGTGTAGCTAAAACGAGATCGAGACCTTTCTGCCAGGAGAGCCTGCTTACCACTCCATAGAGTAGAGCATCTTGATCCTCTCTGAGCCCCATTCGGCGCTGAAGATGTGACTTGTTGAGCGTCCTACGTTCGACGCTTGCTCGATCATAGCGCGAAACCAGAAAGCTATCCTCAGCCGGGTTCCAGACATTCTCGTCGATGCCGTTCACAATGCCCGATACGACCTTAGAGCGCGCTCGCAGTAGGCCGTCTAGGCCCATACCACCCTCAGGCGATTGGATCTCTTTGGCGTAAGTCGGCGACACCGTTGTGATCCTGTCTGCGAACTGCAGCGCACCTTTGAGAAAGCTGATCTCGCCGTAGAACTCTAAGCCGTCGATCGTCATGGCCGCCGGCGGCAAACCTATTGTCTCGCACACCGCTCCAGGAAATAGGCCTCGAAAGGCCATGTTGTGCACTGTCACAACGGTACGAGGGTGTCGGCTACCCCAGTAGTGAAGGTAAGCTAGTGTAAGCGCCGCCTGCCAATCGTGCGCATGGACGATGTCAGGCGCAAAACCCGGGATTAGCCCCCTGCCAACCAGAGCCCCTACAACACCGAGTGCAGCGAAGCGAGCAGCGTTGTCGGGCCAGTCATGACCGTCAGGTCCGGTGTAGGGCAGACCCGCGCGGGCATACAGGTGAGGGGCCTCGAGGACCAGGAGCTCCAGCCCGCTTGCGCGGCCACGGTACAACCGAGCCGGGCCGCCAAATAGGTGGTCATCCGTGTGAACAACCTCGGCTTTGACTAATGCTCGAAGTACGCTTGGGTAACCCGGAACTAGGGTTGTGCAGACCACTCCCTCTTTGGCCAGTGCTGCTGGAAGGGCTCCGATCACATCCGCAAGTCCGCCAGTTTTGATGAGCGGGAAGATCTCGGATGCGACGGCAAGAACGTGTAAAGGCCTCATCGCGCGATCTTGTCGATCATAGACTGCGTCACAAGGCACACACCTCCTTCACTGCGCCGGTAGCGATGAGCGTCAAGCTCAGGGTCCTCTCCGATGATGAGCCCCTCGGGGATCCGAACACCTCGATCGACAATTACCTTCGACAAACGGGCTTTGCGCCCGATGTCGACCCCTGGCAGGATGACTGCGCCGTTGAGGTGAGCGTATGAGTGGACCCGCACGCCAGTGAACAAGAGCGAGCGTCGTATTGAGCCGCCAGAGATGATGCATCCACCTGAGACCAGGGAGTCAGTTGCCTCACCCCTGCGCTCCCCATCATCGTGGACGAACTTGGCCGGTGGGGTGACCTCTGCGAACGTCCAGATCGGCCATTCGTGGTCGTACAAATCGAGCGAGGGAAGAGCAGCTGTCAGGTCTATGTTTGCATCCCAGTAGGCATCGAGGGTGCCGACGTCGCGCCAATACGCTTCAGCCTCGCTTGAGGACCTGACACATGATTGTGTGAAGCGGTGTGCGACGGCCTTCCCGTGCTGCACAAGGTCCGGAATGATGTCTTTGCCAAAATCTCGGCTCGAGTTTGGATTGGCAGCGTCCCGCTTGAGTTCCTCGATCAAGAATGCAGTCGCGAAGACGTAGATCCCCATGCTGGCGAGCGCCATATCTGGATTGTCCGGCATGCCAGGTGGATCCTTGGGCTTCTCCAAAAACGATGTGATGCGGTCGGTCGAGTCCACGGCCATGACGCCGAAGCCACTTGCCTCATGTCGTGGTACCTCTATGCACCCCACTGTCACATCAGCGCCCTGGTTGGCGTGCTGTTGGAGCATAAGCTCGTAGTCCATTTTGTAGATGTGATCGCCTGCCAAAATGACGATGTACTCGGGTGCGTAGCTCTCGATGATCTCGATGTTCTGGTACACGGCGTCCGCTGTTCCGGCGTACCACATCTCCTCGGATACGCGTTGACTCGCTGGCAGGATGTCGAAGCTCTCGTTGCGCTCCAGTCTCATAAAATTCCAGCCGCGCTGCATGTGGCGGATGAGACTGTGAGCCTTATACTGGGTCGCGACGGCCATGCGCCGAATGCCGGAGTTGAGCGCGTTCGAGAGAGCAAAATCGATGATGCGCGATTTGCCGCCAAAGAAAACTGCTGGCTTGGCTCGTTTGTCGGTGAGTTCCATCAGCCGGCTGCCACGCCCGCCAGCCAGTACGTAAGCCATCGCGTGGCGTGCAAGAGGGGCGGGATTCCTAGAGCCATTCTGCATAAGGTGTCTCCTGCGCAGCGCTCCGGCCGCTTGTGTGCTCACAAGATTGGCTCGGCTTCGCTCATTTGGCGAGTAGCGGAATAATCGGCTGAATGCTGATTAGGCGGCCCGAGCTTAATGCAGCATTTACGGGTATGATCCTGGCTAGTTGCAGCTTGGGGTGATGTCTGGGGGAGAAATAAAATGGGGCTGGGATTGTTGATGGGTCACTCACCCTAGGTACTGCAAAATAGTTGGCCTGATCGCCTAGGTGGTGACCTGCCGAAAATCTAGGACTGAAGATAATAAGGTAGAGGAGGAAACCTCTTCTGACCCTGACGGCACGTTAGCACAGCCTCGCGTTCTACAATGTAAGCAGCCCACGAACCCGCCCGTGGGGCGAGTTGCACGCCATATCGCTGTGTACCCGTCCATCGCGCGGGCGGCGGTCCTGATGGAAGCAGGCGAGCCTAAAGCAGGCTTGGCGGCACTCGACGAGCTGCCGCACCCCGGCGTCACCACCTATCAGCCCTATTGGACCGTGCGGGGGCATCTGCTCCGCGCGCTGGGACGGGAGGACAAGGCCGGCGCGGCCTTCCTCACGGCCGCCGGGCTGACGCAGGATTCAGCCGTTCGTTCGTATCTGTTCTCAGCCGCGGCAACGAAGAGATGACCGGTCAGGGTACGGCAGTCTCATCAGCCCGCCCATTCGGAGGTGGCCGGCAGCCCGTTCAGTTGTGCTCAAGATTGAGGACTGCCTTTGGCACGAAGCGAACCTAGGCGCCTGGGCTGTTTTGACCAAAGCGGACGTCAGAACTGTTCATCAGCGCAAGCTGGACGCTCGTGATGTGTCGATCACTTGCGCTTGAAGAGGTGGCTGAGCGGTGGACCAAGGGCATAGTCGGCACTACCTTTCGGTCAGATTCTGGACTGTGGCGCTGAAGCTGAGCCTTGTGCGGCCTATCCGTATCGTCTGAGGGCTGAAGTTCTTCAGAATGCCTGGACTTCCTGCCCCACGGAGATGCGACATGCCTCAGGAGTTCTTCAACCGTCGCTCCCTTCTCGCGGGAACCGCCGCCGTCGCCGGAACAACCATTCTCGCCAAGCCTGCAGGTCTTCTAGTTCCAGCGTCCGCGGCCGGGCTTGCTCCAACCCCCACAATGCGTGGCGGCGCAAACAACTATCGGCCGAACGCACCCATGGTGGATCGGCTCGGCTCCGGATTTTTTGTCCGGGGCAAGGTGTTGCGGGCTGGCGACGGCGCGCCTCTCAAGGGATTGCGGATCCAGATCTGGGCCGCGACGGTTCTCGGGGGTGAGCCCGATCCGGTCAACCATGGGAGCGTCCTGACCCGCGCTGACGGCTCGTTCGAGCTCGAGATGGCGCAGATCGTTCCGAACTTCGGTCAGCCTCATGCTCACCTCGCCTACGATGACGGCGCATTCCAAACCGTCTTCCTGCGGCCTGTCATGCCAAGTGCGCGGGACACCTCTGTGTCCGCCAACTTTGTCTTGGCGCCCGCCTGATCGACGGCCGAACCTTCGTGTGGTCACCAAGCCGACGCAGAGATCTGGCCATTCTCGCCTGGAGCACCGTAGCCGCGATCATGATCGGGCCGATCGCGTTAGCGGCCTTCAGCCCGTATCTGGCGTCCCGCAATCTTCCATACATCGTGGGCAGCTTTGCCGGCATTACCGGCTTGTCGCTTCTCTTTCTCCAGCCGCTCCTGCCCGCAGGTTATCTGCCCGGATCAGAAGGCCCAGGCGGACGACGCTGGCACCGTTGGCTCGGTGCTGCCATCGTTGCTGCGGTCGCCCTACATGTCGGTGGGCTCTACCTGGCAAGCCCACCCGATACGCTTGACGCTCTCCTGCTCGTCTCCCCAACCCCCTTCTCGGTCTACGGCGTCACCGCTATGTGGGGCATCGCCATAACGACTGTCCTGGTGATCGTCCGTCGTCGGCTAGGGCTGCGCTATTCCGTATGGCGGCTGATCCACAATGGGCTGGCTGCCATTGTCGTGATAGCGACCGTCGTCCATGCGTTGCAAGTTGAGGGCGCTATGGAGGCACTTTCCAAATGGATGCTGTGCGTGGCCGTCCTAGTCGCGGCGGCAGCGGCATTGTTGGACCTTCGGCTTGTGAGGCCGCTGCGCGCGTGGCGTGAGGGGGGATCGGTCCGGGACACACGGCCGACAACGTCGAAGCCTGACGCAGGTTAGCGCGACATGTCGACGAACTTCCTGCCTGTCGGTAGTTGTTTGCAGGCCCCACCGACGCGGTTCGCATGGAGCCCATCGGCTATCCAAGTACTCCGACTAGGCCTGCAATGTGTTACGGAGGACAACAGATCAGGCAGTCCTACCGTGCTCCGGTCCACTGCTGGCACAAAGGGGACGTTCAGGACCCTGGGCTCCTAGTAGATAGCAGAATGGCCTTTTGGTACTGCGACGTGCCTATTGGCCACCTGTTTTGCCGAACCAGATGCTGAACAGCGCGGCGAGGGCGACAATCGTCAGGAATCCGTTCGATCCGATCAGGAGTACCGACGGAAGCTTGCGCACCGCCGGTTCAGGAGAGGTCACGCCGGGGAACAACTCACGCCAGACGGCCACCACGAAACATTGAGCGCTGAACAGGACCAACAGCGATCCGGTGGCAATGATCATCCACTCGGGAACGACCCCTTCCAGCAGCTTCTTCGCCCCAATGCCGCTGGCAAGGGATGCTAGTCCCGTTCGGACCCAAGCCGCATAGGTGCGCTCGGCTGCAAGGACTGTGCGATCCGCCGCAAGCTCGGTGCGGCGTTCAGCGGAGTCCTTCATCTTCTCCGTTGAGGCGGCCAACCGGCCGGAAGAGGCGCTCACGGACGCCGACGTTTGCGCCATGGTCTCAGCGGATTGTTCCAGCGGCCTCGCCTTGGTGGGATCCTCAGGTGTCATTGGGCCGACCCCTTCTTGTCGCCGGCGCGCTGCCACGGCCAACGCCCCTCGATCTCTACTTCGAGTGAGAAGCTCAGGAATGTACGGATGAGAACGATCACCGCCAGGACGCCGAGGTTCTCAAAGTTCGGTGTGACCGCGACCGTGCCGATGATGTCGGCTGCGACCAGCAGTTCGAGCCCAAGAAGGATGCCGCGCCCCAGATTGGCGCGAAAACCCTTGTACGCATTGCCCCAGGCGCGAGTAGCGAGGCCATGGCGTAAGTACAAACCAGCAGCCACAAGGGCGCTGATCACGATAATGCCGACACCGGCAATCTCGATGCTGGTTGCGATCAGGTGCATGAGCGCGTCGACTGCCTCACCGGACTTAGGAACAGGCCCATGCCCCTGGCCAACACCGGACGTCATCGTGAGCTCCCGTCAGACTGCAGTCTCCAACGACACGGCAGCTTAAGCGACCGCACAGCCGCCCTTCTCCACGTTATGAAAGCTGATCCGCACGCGCGCCACGTGGCCAGACGGATCCGCCGGGGCTCCCAGACCGATGACGGTGTTCATCTCGCCTGTGAGGCAACCTGAGCCATCCGGCAGCGGGATCTCAACTTTGCGGTGGCGGGCACGAGCCTCAAGCTCGTTGAGAACGAACAGGGTGTCGACATCCACATCGATGTCGATCCGGCTGCAGGCTTTGCCATTCTGACACTCTAGGAGGGGAAGATCCTCGACGAGGTGCTGGAGCTTGTGGGGCCATTCGACAGGGAGCAACGCCATGACCGACTCCGGATGCGTCTCAATGGATGCGCCTCAATGCAAGAGCGGCAGCGCCTGTCGCAGGTGCAAGCCGCTCTGCTGGCCCGGAACCCCTCTCGTGCGCTGCGCCGATGCGGGCCTCGCAAGCCAACCTGCTGAGTTAACCTGAGCAGGAACGACAGAGTTCCAACTGCCCGGCATCCGAGCCATAGATGAGGACTGCGCAACGCTGGCACCGAGATGCCAGCTCGGCTCGCGTGGGCTGAACGCTGATGCCCTCAACCGTGAGCCGGCCCTTGAGCGCGATCAGCTCGGTTTCTGCGGTTCAAGCTTCGCTCAGCGAGGCTGACCCGGGTTCGTCTCACGAGAATGATGTTTGTGCTGGTACGGCGCTAGTGCTCGATGTCGGCTAGCAGTTCATCGAGCAGCGCCATGGTTTCGTCCATGCTTTTGCTGGACGGTATGGCGAGCGGTGCCGGTCCTGCCTTGGTATCCAGAGCAAGGTAACGAATGAGCTTCTCCAAGGCGGAAAGCTTGTCATGGAGGCGTACTTGCAGCCGCCCGTCGGCTGTCTGGCTAATTGCCGCAATGCAAGCCGCAGCCCCCTCCCCCAGCAGGATGCTGGGTTTCAGCCGAACGCCCGCCTCATCCCAGTCGAGCACATTGCGGATGTCGGCAAACGCGATGCGTGCGATCTCCTCGATGACGCGATCGGCCGTTACCTGCACACGCTGAGCCCGAGCTGTCTGCGCCTCCACTATGGCAGTTTGGACCTCAGGTTTTGTCAGGTTCTCGTGTGCAATCGAGGCTGCCGTTCTGGTGCTATAGCCAGCCCGCAGAGCAGCCTGCGTGCCGTTGAGATCCACGAGGTACTCGTCAACGAAGCGCTGCTGCTTGGGGGTGAGACTGCGCGGCATCGCCCTCTCCTGTGGAGCTGTAACCACTACTTGGCTTTGTACTCGGCGAGATTCTTCGCCAGACCTTCGGCAACGACGGGCGGGTCGTTCGCCCGCGCCTGCAGCTCCGCGAGCTTGGCAGCCGGCGAGAGCACCGGCGCGATCCCATCAGGCCCTGCCATCGACGGGCGAACGTTCTTCTCCCAATGCTGGACAACCCGTGCCCGAGCATCAGCACTTGTCTCCTCAACTACCTCGGCTTTGAGGATGTGGCTCAGGTCCGAGAGCTCCTTTCGATATTGCGATAGGATCGCCTTGCACTCGTCGCCGACCTGGGTCGGGTTCGGGCAGAAGGCGCGGTTCCAGTTGATGCGGGCGCAACCTTTCAGGAAGTTGCGGCGGGCAAGAGCCACCGCCCACGTCGGCAACTCCTCGATAGCTTCCAGGTAAGCGATCGCCTCGGCGGCGGCAGAAAGATCGTCCACATACCCCATAACGAAGCCAGTCTTCAGCAGACCGATCTCGTGCAGGAGGTCCTCCCGGGTGCCGGGCTGCAGAGCGGCCTGCAGAAGCGCCCAGCGCTTCTCAAGCATCTTGCGCTGGGTCGGCGTCGGCGCCCTCTGCTTTGAGATCGAGTACCGGGGGCAGGGGCCCGGCAGAGGATCCAAGGCGTTGCAGATCTGAGCGACTAGGTCCGTCAGCGCCCGGGTAGCCATAGCCGGCGGAGATGTGCGAGCCATTTTCGCGATGTGGTTCATGGTGATCGTCCTGACGCGGGTAACCTCTGAGAAGCTTTGCGTAGCCATTCCGGATTGGCCGACCCATGGGCGGAGCGCGTGCTGCCTGTGCACTGGTTTGCTGCAGGTCCCTCTGGAGCCAGTTGTTGAAGGCCTTGTCCCAGTTCGACTTCCGGGCCCGGGGGAGATGAGCATTAGAGGCAGACCAGTTCTTCATCCGCTCGGCAGCCGCCCAGACGAACGCCTCGCCCTGACCGGCTGTTCGGGCGAGTTCAAAGTAGTGCGGCTTTGGCGCGTAGTCGGGAGGGCAGAGATCCCCACGAGCCAAGCGCTTATCGCTGGCCGTGCGCTTCGGCGGCTCAACCGAACGAAGTGAGGTCTCTGCTTCTTCGTCTTCTTCTGTCTCTTCTTGGTTCAACCGCGGTTGAACCGCGGTTGAGGCGTGCGGTTGATCGTGTTGATCTTTTTCCGCTGCTCCGGATTGCGTCTTTTGCTGCTTCCGGGCGCTCGCCTGTCCCGCACGGGACTGCTTGCCTCGGAGGTCAGCTTGATAGGCGAGCTCGTGGTGGGTGTCGGCAATGGCGAGCTTTCCGTCGGCCTTTTGTACCACTCCGTTCGTGATCAGCGCCTCGAGAGCTTTGACGACCTTCGGCTTGGAAAGGCCTGTCCGCCGAGACAGAGTGCTGACGTCTTCCTTGACGGGACCACCCACGTCGAAGATGCGGAGCTTGAGAACGAGGTAGACGTAACCCACGTCAGCGGTGAAAGACGAAAGGATGCTCAGCTCATTGGCAGGGAAGCACCGGAACCAGGGCATGGAGCGCGACATCAGGCGCCCCCGCTTGTAGTGTCCTCAGTGAGCTGGATGGCCCGCTGCTCCAGGAAGCGGTAGATCGAGTCCACAAAGACGAGACGACGCCGCCCGATCGTGATCGTGCGGACATGCCCACCGTTGATCAACTCGTAGAACTTGGTGCGCCCAATATTGCCCAGCAGACGGCGCGCGTCGTTGACCGGGATCACCAGCGCGGGCGTGTAAGGGTGACTAGGATCCATGGCTCCGCCAGCGAATGAGTGCCGATGTTCGGCAGCGCTCGCTGGAGCCTAGGAGCCCATCTCTGATGCGAATATGTGGATTTGAAGAGGAATTTCGGCGCTCAAATCCACACATTCACGCCCTTGAGGATGCTCCTCAGGGCGTCTGGAGTGAGGGGCTCAAGGTCCATGGCCTCAATCATCTGGTTCATCACAAGCCCGAAGCCGGACGCAATGCCCTGCTTGGGCTCCTCTCCAAAGATCTCAGCCCATTTCGCCCCAAGGTGGCTGATCATGCGCCTGACGGCGATATTGGCACCCTTGAACTGCCTTGGAATGGACACCCGCCCATAGGCTTCTATGTTCTCGTCAAGAGCACGCTGAAGCTGCTCCATGTGCTCGAGCTTCGACTGCAGGCCGTCGTAAATGTTCTGCCGGGCCTTTATGACTCCTGGGTGGTCCTCGTCGATCACAGTCAGCGAGGACTGCGCCTTCAGAATCGACTTCTCGATCTCCTGTTTGTGCGGCTTCGGGATGCGCACAACAGCTTTTACGGCAGACGACAGCGCATCCCGAGCGACCCGCATTTCCTCGGGGTCTATGTGAATTTCTCCGTTGCGCTCCCGGGAAAGGAGATCGCGGGTCAGCGCGATGATCTCGCGCACAGCCTCAATGAACTGCTCCTGCTTAGCGCTGTCCCTCAGACTTGGGCTGCGCCGGCCGGACAAGGCTTTCCGGACGGCCTGCTCCACCTCTGGGGTGAACTCGAACCGCTCTGGACCCAGCGGCTTGCGATTCTTACGTCGGACGAGTCCTTTCATGGTCACCTCCCTTCAGGTCAGGAATTGCCAAAAGATTTGCTCTGGTAGGCCGCCCAATCGTTCATGAGTTCGCGTCGTTTCTCGAACAGGTCCGAGCGGCGGTAGGCTGCCTCCACCTTGTCCTCAAGCGTATGGGCGAGAGCCGCCTCCGCGACCTCCCGCGGCACGCTCGTTTGCTCCGCCGCCCAATCCCGGAAGGCTGAGCGAAAGCCGTGCGCCGTCACCTCCAAGCCCAAGCGCCTCAGCAGCATCATCAGCGCCATCTGCGAGAGCGGCCGCCCGGGCCGCTGGCCAGGGAACACGTACTCGCCGGTGCGCACCTCAGCCATGCGGGTGAGGATCTCGCAGGCTCTGGGGGAGAGCGGCACCCGGTGCTCCCGGCCCGCCTTCATCCGGCTCGCTGGAATGGTCCAGACGCCGCGCTCCAGGTCGATCTCACTCCAGCGTGCGCCCATGGCCTCCCCGCTGCGAGCAGCCGTGAGGATCACGAACTCCAGGCACAGGGCCGACACCGACCCTTGCTCCCGCAGGCGGGCCGCAAGGGCCGGCACCTCGGCATAAGGCAGCGCTTTGTGGTGCCCCCGTGTGAGGCGCTGGCGCTTGGGCAAGAGGTTGTCGAGGTGACCCCGCCAGCGGGCCGGGTTCTCGCCTGTGCGGTAGCCCCGGGCTTTGGCGGCATCGAGCACCTTCTCGATCCGGCCTCTCAGCCGGGAGGCGGTCTCGGGCACCTTGGACCAGAGCGGCCGCAGGATGCCGAGCACATGGTCGGTGGTGACCTGATCGACAAGAACGTCGCGAATCGGCGCACAATGGGTACTGAGGGTCTGGCGCCACTGCTCCCGGTGCTTCGGGTTACGCCAGCCGGTCTCGAGGGCAGCCACGACCTCGTCCGCCACAGCTCCGAAGGTGGGCACCGTCTGCTGCTGGGCTCGCAGGCTAAGCGGGTTGCGCCCCTCGGCGAGGTGCTCCCGGGCTTCTGCGGCTCTCTCCCGGGCCCGGGCCAGCGTGATGGTGCTAGGGCTACCCAGGCCCATCTCACGCAGGCGCCCCGGGCCGGTCTGGCCGGGCTCACGCCAGCGAAAGAGGAACACCCAGCGCCGGCGGGAGCCATCGGGCGAGATGGAGAGGTACAGCCCGCCGCCATCGGCATGGCGACCGGGCTTGCGCAGAGTCTGAACGGTGCGGGCGCTCAGGCGATGGGTGGTGCGCGGCATGGCTCGGCGGCGATCTGGCCCCAACATGGGCCCCAACAGAGAAGCCGGATTGTGGCGAACACCCGCGAATAGCAACAGACACTAGCAGTGGCAAATTAGCCAGAAACAAAGGATTTTGTGAATGTCAGCGAGAACCAATGAACAAGCGTGCTGCGGACCTCAGCTCCACCAACCCGCATTCATTCCTAGCATAGGTCCGGTCGCCCGGTGAAAGCCGAGCCTGTACCGAGGGTTACGCGGCTGCGATGTCTGGGGTGCCGTCTCCGCCCGCCGACCATGCGCGCGAAGATGGGCCGTCTGACGTGGTCGTCTCGGCGCGTCCAAGCCGACTTTCCGCGAGCTTGTCTTGAGGCAGGTCGAGACTGGTTCGCACGTGCCACCAGCCAGTTGATCCCTCTTGACCCCACAGCTGGTCATGCGGGGTCCAAGGCCGCCGCTGGCGGATGAAGTTTCAGCAGAGGATACCTTTGTCTGGCCGCCCACGCGCTTGGCGCACATCGCCGTCCGCGAGGGCGACGGGAGCGGCGGATTTCCTGTCCGAACGATCTCACCCGCCCTCGCAGCTGAGTACCGGCTGCGGCACTCAAACAGCCGCAGCCGGTTCTCGTCAGAACGCCGGCAGGATCGGCAGCTTCGATCCAATCCACTTCTCGTAGATTTGGGCCAGCTGCCCATTCTGGGTGTTGAAGAAGATCCAGGTGTTGACCCAACGTAGAAGATCCGGGTCTCCCTGCCGAAGTCCCACAGCGTAGTACGACGTGCGGACGACGAACTTGCCCTCCAGTTCCTTCGCGGGGTTGCGTTGGGCGATCGCGAACGCCAGGTGGTCGGCTGTGGCCATCGCATCAACCTGCCCGGACAAGAGGGCTGCCGTGCCAGTGGCGTCGTCGTCGAAGCGCACCAGGGTTGTTCCTTGCGGTGCTTGAGCGGTGAGATCCGTATCTTGAATGCCTCCGCGGGTGACACCGATCCGCTTGCCCTTGAGATCCTCCATAGACTTGATGCTGACGGATTTGGGCGCCCAGACAGAGAGCTTCAAAGCCCCGTAGGGATTTGAGAAGGCCACGGACTTGGCCCGCTCCGGCGTAATCGAGAAGGAGGCCATGACCATGTCGGCCTTCCCGGTGACCAGGAAGGGGATGCGATTGGGACCCGTCACCGGAATGATCTCGAGTTCGACCCCCAAATCCTTCGCCATGAGACGGGCCGTATCCACCTCCGAGCCCTCGGGCTGCTGCTGCGCGTTTGTCAGACCGAACGGAGGCGTACCAAGATCGATGGCGACCACGAGCTTCTTGCGGCTCTGAATCTGCTGCAGTGTGCTCTGTTGCGCGTCAGCCGGTATGGTGACCAATGCGGCGGTGGCGCACAGCGCCAAAGATGCTAAGGCCCTCTTTAGGTTCTTGAACATTGTGTCCTCCCACTTGAGCGAGTGCTCACTTCAACGCTGAGCCAATGAACTGACGCAGCTCAGCCGTCCGCGGAGCGCCGAACATGTCGGCCGCTGCGCCAGACTCCCAAATTTTGCCCTGGTGCATGAAGACGACGGTATCCGCGACCGTTCGCGCAAAGCCCATCTCATGCGTGACGAGGATCATCGTGATCCCGGTTTTGGCGAGGTTCTCCATGACGCGCAGGACCTCGCCCGTGAGTTCGGGATCGAGCGCCGAGGTGACCTCATCGAACAGCATCACCTGCGGCTTCATCGCGAGCGACCGCGCGATCGCAACGCGCTGCTGCTGCCCGCCTGAGAGCTGATCCGGATATGCGGACGCCTTGTCGGACAATCCGACCTGCGCAAGGACCTCTCTTGCGATGCCCGAGCTCTCGCTCCGCGAGAGGCGCTTCACGACGTTCGGGGCGAGCACGATGTTCTGCTCGACCGTCAGGTGGGGGAACAGATTGTAGCTTTGGAAGACGATGCCGACGTCCTGCCGGAGTCGTCTCAATCCGGCGGCATCACGCCCGACCGTGTGGGAGCCGACACGGATGGTGCCGAAGTCGATCCGCTCCAAACCGTTGATGCAGCGCAGGAGGGTGCTCTTTCCCGATCCGCTGCGGCCGATAATGGCAACGAGCTCCCCCCTGCCGACATTCAAGGATACGCCTTTCAGGACTTCGAGAGCCCCGAAGCTCTTTCGAACGTTTGAGATCTCAACGGCCGGCGACATTCAACTTCCTCTCAAGTCTTTGGCTCGCCTCCGAGAGCGGAAAGCAGATCGCGAAGTAGATGGCCGCCACGGTCAGGAACACCGCGAAGGGTTGGAAGGTCGCGTTGTTGACGAGCTGTCCCGCGCGGGAGAGCTCAACGAAGCCGATGATGGCCGTGAGCGAGGTGTTCTTCACGATCTGGACCAGAAACCCCACAGTCGGCGGAATGGCGATGCGGACCGCCTGCGGCAGGATGACGTGGCGCATGCGCTGCCAGGACGTGAGGGCAAGCGCCTCGGCTGCCTCCCATTGAGCCCGCGGGATCGACTCCAGACAGCCGCGCCAGATCTCCGCAAGAAAGCTGCTCGCGTAAAGAACCAGGCCGAGCGCTGCCGAAACAATGGCGGGCAGGCGCAGCCCCATGATGTCGAGGCCGAAATAGAACAGAAAGAGGAGGATCAGGAGCGGTGTCCCCTGAATGACCTGAATGTACAGGGAAGCGACGGCCCTCAAGGCTCGCCACCGGGAGATGCGCATCAGGGCAAAGCCCAGTCCGATGAGCCCGCCGCCCAAAGCCGCGATCAGCGTGAGGCCAAGTGTCCAGCGAGCCGCTTCGAGCAGAAAGACGAAATCGCCAAAGCTGAAGGTGCGGATCATGCGCGTGTCCCCGCCAGGAAGTCTCGTCGGCGACGGGGGAAGGCGGCCAAGCCGAGGAGGAGGAACAATCCCCGAAACAGGAAGGCGAGCAGGAGATAGGCGATTCCGACGACGATATAGACCTCGAAGCTTCGAAACGTCTGCGACTGGATGAGGTTGGCTGCCGACGTGAGCTCCTCGGCCGAGATGGCCGACACGATGCTCGACGCAAGCATGGTCAAGACGAACTGGCTCGCGAGAGCCGGGTAAACCTTCTCGAGGGCCGGAGGTAGGACGACGTAGCGAAAGACCTGGAAAGGCGTCATCGCCAGTGCCTCGCCGGCCTCGATCTGGCTGCGATGGACCGCGTCCAGGCCTGCCCTGACGATCTCGGTGCTGTAGGCGCCAAGGTTGACCGACAATGTGATCAACGCAGCCGCGTCGGCCGTGAGGCGAACGCCGAGACTCGGCAATCCGAAGAAAATGAGAAACAGTTGAACGAGCAAAGGCGTGTTGCGGATGGTCTCGACATAAGCGCGAACGACAAGCCGCAATGGCTTGGGTCCATGTGTCAGGACACGGGCGCAAACAACACCCACGCCAAGGCCGATCAGCATGCTCAGCGCCGAGAGCTGGATCGTCGCCCAGGCGCCGGCGAACAGAAGATCCAGCCGATCCCACACGCCCGAGAACTGAAAGGTGTAGCGCATGGCGTCTGCCTCCAGTCCTACCAGTCGCCGATGCTGCCGTCGGGTCGGAAGCTCTCCGGTATCCAGGAGCCCTGGGCATGCTGGCGAGCGAAGTTCTCGTCGACCGCAACGCCGAGGCCCGGCCCATCGGGCAGACCGGTGCATCCATCCGCCTCCACGGTCGGCACCGTCGCCCCGATCAGTCCGTTCATGAACGCATGATGCTCGTGACGATGCTCGAGCATGGCGAAGGACTGGAGGGCGGCCGCAAGGTGCAGCGAAGCCGCCGATTGCACCGGACCGTTCGGATTGTGGGGAGCAAAGGCCAGGCCATACATCTCGGCCATGGCTGCAATCCTCACCAGCTCCGAGATGCCGCCGGCATTGGCGACGTCGGGCTGCACGATCGCCGCGAGTTCACGCTCAAAAACCTCGCGAAAGGCCCAGCGTGTCACCAGGCGCTCGCCGACCGCGATCGGAATCACGAATTTCTCGGCAAGACGGGCGAGTTGGGCAGGGCTCTCCGCCGCCACCGGCTCCTCGATCCACAGGGGGCGCGTATGCCGAAGGGCCGCCTCGACGACGACGGCCAGCCCAGGCGACAGGCGGCCGTGAAAGTCGAGAGCGAAGTCCCTGTCCGAGCCGACTTCGTCCCTCACCGCCTCGCAACACGCCACGATATGATCGACGACGGCACGTCCCTCCACGGGTCCGACCGCAGGCAGCGGATAGATCTTGACGACCTTGTATCCGAGCCCAAGGGCATGCCGCGCGCGCTTCCTGAACTCGGCAGGCTCGTCGGCGAGCCCGAGATTGGCATAGAGGCGAATGCGCTTTCGAACGGCGCCTCCGATGAGCTTGTAGACCGGGAGGTCGAGCACCTTGCCCTTGATGTCCCAAAGAGCGATGTCGATCCCCGACAGGGCGCTTGTCTGAATCGGCCCTCCCCGCCAGTAGCCGTGCCGATACATGCGCTGCCAGCACCACTCCGTATCGAGCGGATCGGCTCCGATGAGGAGCTTCTCAAGATCGCGCAGCGCACCCTCGACGCCGTTGGGCTTGGAAGGAAGCGAGCACTCGCCCCAGCCGAAGATCCCGGGGGCGTCGGTCTCGACCTTGACGTAGGTCCAGTCCGAGATGGGGCTGTAGGTGGTGAGCGCGGTGAGGCGGGTGATTTTCATGGCGCTACCAGTCCACGATCGTGCCGTCGTCCAGAACGGCGTTCAGGGTGTGAAGGACTTCCGGCTTGAACGGATGTCGGGCCGCCACGGCTTCGTCGACCTCCACGCCGAGCCCTGGAGCCGAGGGAAGCTGCCAGTGCCCGTCGACCCGGCGGATCGGCCCCTGGACGACATCGCCGTACCAGGGCACGGCACCGACCATCTCCTCCTGGATGACGAAGTTCGGTGTGGCTATGTCGAAATGGAGCGCGACAACCCCGGCGATTGGCCCGAGCGGATTATGGGGAGCGATGCCAACGCCGACCGTTTCGGCCGCCGATGCGATCTTGCGTCCCTCACCGATGCCGCCGCAGTGGCACAGATCGGGCTGCGCAATGTGGAGGGCTCGCCGCTCGAAGAGGGGCCAGAACTCTTCCCGGCTCACAAGCCGCTCGCCTGTCGCAATCGGCACGCGTGACTTCAGCACGATCTCGCGCATACCCTCCGTGTCCCCGGGCGGGATCGGCTCCTCGACGAAGAGCGGATCGAAGGGGGCGAGCTCCTCGATGAATTGCAGGGCGGCGCTGGTCGACGCGCAGCGGCCGTGAAAGTCGACCATCAAGTCGACGTCTGGGCCAACAGCCTGGCGGAGGCTCTCCATCAGGCGTCCCACATGGCGCAACGCACGAGGCGTCGTGGTGTAGTGCGTGTATGGAATGAACACGACCTTGAGGGCGCCGTACCCGCTCTCGACCAGCGCACATGCACGCTCGGCAAGCGGGCCGGGCTCGAACGTCTCATAGACCGCGCGCATGTCGCCGAGCCCGAGATGGGTATAGACCTTCACCCGATCACGGGTGCGCCCCCCTAGCAGGCGCCAGACCGGGACGCCGAGTTCCTTGCCGGAGATGTCCCATAGAGCCTGCTCGATCCCGCTCATGGCAGAGCGTCCGATGACACCCATCCGCCAGAAACCATGCTTCGTCATGGCGCGCATGGCCTGCTCGATGTCACGGGGGTCGCGACCGATCACGAGAGGCTTGAGATCCTCGATGGCGCCGACGACCGCGCGGGTCTTCCATTCCAGGGTCGCTTCACCCCAGCCGTAGAGGCCCGGCTGATCTGTTTCGACCTTCACGAACACCCAATTGCGCATCTCGGCGTTTACGACGGTGGCTGTGATGTCGATGATCTTCATCGGCCTGCCCTCGGCGATTGGAGAACCACGGAAAGGTCGGTGGCCGCTTGATCGATGAGGGCGGACATGCGCAGCGTTGCAGCTTCGGCATCCCCCTGGGCAATGGCTTCCGCGACGAACTGGTGCTTGTCCGCAGCCGCGAGAGCGCGCCCCGGATCGGTGGCTGAAATGCGGAAGCTCCCGAGGAGGGCTGAGGAGATCGCTCGACCCAGCCGCGCCAAGTAGGCGTTGTGAGTGGCGTCGAAGAGGGCCACGTGGAAGGCAATGTCGGCATCGTTGAAGTTGGCGAGGCGGTCCGCGCTCGCTCGCATGGCGGCGACCGCGTTCATGAGCAGCTCCGCTTCTTCGGGCGAGGCGTGCCGAGCCGCCAACCCTGCGGCGGTCGGCTCGATCATGCGGCGCAGGACGACAAGGTCCAGGACCGCCTGCGAGTCGACCGGCGGCTCGAACTGCCAAGCCAGGACGTCTGGATCGAAGAGGTTCCATTCGTAGCGGGGCCGCACGCGGATGCCGCTGTTCTGACGGCTCTCAATCAGCCCCTTGGCCGAGAGGGTTTTGACGGCTTCGCGAACGACGGAACGGCTGGTGCCGAACTCCTCCTGGAGCTCGGCCTCTCGAACGGGACGATCACCCGCTTGGAAATCGCCCTTGATGATCCGCAATCCGAGATTGCGGATGACGTGACCTTGTAATGTCCGTGGAGATTGCGCTGACATAAATCTGATAATCTGACTTTTGTACACTGAGTCAAGGCGTTGCATTGTTGCTTTTGCTAGAGCAAGGGACCGTGCAACTTGAGTGCTCGGCGGCATGGGAAGGAGTCGCCCGGGCGCCTGCTGCGGCAGATGCAGCGCTCAACCATCCCGGAACGGGTGTTGAACTCCTAAACGGCGGCGTTTCCCCAGTACATCGACGATCAGGGGCAGAGACGCGGCTCAACTCCCCTCAGCTCCACCGCCGCGTTCCCGTAGGTCTCAGCCCAGCAAGCCGTTTTTGGCGACGCGCAAGGTCTGGCCTCCACAGGGCGCTTGCGCCGCAGCGGGCGCCTTCGGACGACTGAGCCGGGCCGCCCTCTAGATCCGGGCGCTTGCCACCCGGTCAGATCCTCTGCTTGCGATAGGAGTTCTTCACCGCGATCAGGCCATTGCGGAACGTGAACACGTCGCAGCCCTCGACCGCGATCCGGGTGCCGTCCGGGGCGGTTGCCGTGAACGTCCACTCGCTCACGCCGCGATCGCCGGCGATGAAGTGCCTCGGCTCTGTCCAGGCCGCGTCCGGGAAGGCCGCGAAGACCTCCTGGATCCCGCGCCGCACCTCGTCGCGGCCGACATAGACCGTACCCTTCGCCTCCGGCCCGCGGCTTGCCTCGAAGACGCAGTCGTCGGTCATCATGGCGAGGATCGCGTCGGTGTCGTGCCGGTTCCAGGCGGCCGCAAAGGCGTCGAGAAATGCGGGGCCGACCGGCAGTTCGGCAGGCGGGCCCTGAACGCCTTCGACCAGCAGCACGTCGGAGACGGCGCATTGCAGCCTCAGGTCTTTGAGCGGCTGGTAGTCCGGGCTGTCGTAGAAGGCTTGCGCCGACTGCAGATTCGGAAACTCAAGGATAACCAAGCTGTCGAGGGGCAACTCGCCTTCGAGCACCACGAGATCGCTGCCTCTGACCAGATTTCGCCCGCCGAACCGGGCGATCAGGGGCAGGACCTGCTCGCGATAAGCGTCGAAGGCCGGCTGGTCGTGAACGTCGAGATTGGCGATAAGGTACCCCTTCACAACGACGCCTCCACTGAGCACACGACCACGCGGTCGCAATCCGTCACAAGGCGCATCGCATTCAGCAAAGCCGGTGTCGGCGATACCGCGCTGCGTCCCGCTCCTGGTCCATCGGCGATCAGGAGCAGACCTTTTATCAAGGTCGGACGGCAATCGGTAGGCCAGCTCTCGCCTTTGCAAGCGACTCAAGTCAAACTGGCCTAACGCCACGGAGCGAACCTCTTCGGGAGGGATCATGAGAGTCGCAATCATGACTGCGGTTTTCGTTGCCGGCGTCGCATCGGCTCATGCGGCACCGCTCACTGGCGATGAGATCAAGCAGCAGCTTGCCGGAAAAGAGCTGAAGCTGAAAAACGGCAGGGTCACCGGCACCGTGACCTACAATGCCGACGGCACGGCCAAGCTCAGCCTGCCGGCTCTCAAGGTTTCCGACACAGGCGTCTGGACGACGAAAGGCAATCAGATCTGCGTCACCTGGAAGGCCGAGCGCGAGGGCAAAGAGACCTGCGCCACCGTCGAGACCGTGAGATCCAAGGTGTACAGGACCGGCACCGGCGTCGAACTCACCGCTCCCTAGCGCAAACCTGCAAAGCCGCATCAAGCCTGCGAACGTGCCATGAGATCGGCGCCGGCGAGTGACGGCGCTCAGTTCGCCGACCGACGAGCCGATCCGCTCTCCACGCAGCACACCGGTCGTCGCGCGCCCGCTTCAGTCACCCGCAGCATCCAGCAGCGTTTCAGGAGGCTGGTAGAGCCGTTCGCATCCAAGACTCCTCGATGGCGATGAGCCTCGCGCCGCGCCGCGGCATTCGACCGGCCGGTGGGGATCGCCACTCAAGCGGCAAGGCGATTTCGCGATGTCCGGGAACGGGCTTGGACCATCGACGTTCCTGCCTCGGGCAAGCCGCAGGTGTTCGATGAGCAATCTCGTTCGTATTCTCTTGGCAATCCTCCTGCCGCCGGTCGGCGTATTCCTGACCGTGGGCTTGGGCGGGCAGTTCTGGCTCAACATCCTGCTGACCATTTTTGGCTACCTGCCGGGGATCGTGCATGCGGTGTGGATCATCGCGCGCCGGAGCCGGTAGTCGGCCGAACCCCCGTTTCGGATGCGACGACCGCGCCGCGGAGGTCAAGGCCGCCCGCATCGGAGTTTTTGCCGTGCGCTCCACGTCCGGCGCCCGCCGGTGAATCGTCCGCGGCGGGCGTTGCCGCTCGCCTCAGCCGTTGGCGCCCTGAAGATCGGCGGATGGGGCTCCCCGCCGCAAAACGCGGCGCAGCATGCGTGACAGGTCCTCGACCGCATAGGGCTTGTGCAGGAGCTCGAAGCCCTGTGGACCCTCCTCGGCGAGCACGTGGCTGTAGCCGGAGGTCAGCAGGACCGGCAGCCCCGGATAAAGATGCCGAACCTGATGGCCGAACTCCACGCCGCTCATCCCGGGCATGACCACATCCGAGAACACCGCGTCGAATTGGCCTGATCTCTCCCGCAGAAGGTCAAGCGCCTCCATCGCGTTCGCTGCCCATGTGGTTTCGTAACCGAGATCCTGGAGCAGCTGTGTCGAGAACTGGCCCACCTCGGCATTGTCCTCGACGACCAGAATGCGCTGGCCCCGGCCGGAGGAGCCTTCGATTCGCCGCCCCGAATGGCCGGGCGCTGCGGCGGGGGGAGCCTCGACGAGCGGCAGGTAGAGCTTGAAGGTCGCCCCGCGGCCCACCTCGCTCTCCACGGCGACATCTCCGCCAGACTGCTTCACGAAGCCGTAGACCTGAGACAGGCCGAGGCCCGTGCCCTTGCCGACCTCCTTGGTCGTGAAGAACGGCTCGAAGATCTGGTTCAACTGCTCCGGCTCGATGCCGCTTCCCGTATCCGTGATGGACAGGGCCATGTGCGGACCTGGCCGGCTCGGGTGCCCATGCAACGGCGGCAGCTCGGGCAGGCTCCTCACGACGATCGTGAGGGTTCCCTCGCCATCCATCGCGTCGCGGGCGTTCACGGCCATGTTCACGAGGGCGGTCTCGAACTGGCTCATGTCGGCTTCCACGAAGCAGGGCAGGCAGTCCACGTCCGCCACGATCTCGATCCTGGAGCCGACGATCGTGCGGAGCATGTCGGAGATGCCGTCGATCCGCTCGCGGACGTCGAAGACCTCCGGCTTGAGCGCCTGCCGGCGCGCGAAGGCAAGGAGCTGTCCTGTGAGCTTGGATGCCCGTTCCACCGTGTCCGAGATCGCGTCCACGTACCGCTTGCGCCGGTCCGCGGCCAAGTTGGGGCGGCGGAGGAGGTCGGTGGAGGACTTGATGATGGTGAGCAGGTTGTTGAAGTCGTGGGCCACGCCGCCGGTGAGCTGGCCCACCGCCTCCATCTTCTGCGCCTGCCGCAGGGCATCCTGGGTCTGCACCAGCTCGGCTTGCCGCTGCTTTTCCGCCGTGACGTCGCGCGCCACGGCGTGGATCAGATCCTCGCCCGGCACCGCCGTCCAGGAGAGATGGGAATAGGACCCGTCCTTGTGCCGGTAGCGGTTCTCGAACCGCAGCGTGGTCAGCCCATCCGCAAGGTGCCCCGCCTCGGCCAGTGTCGCCGCGACATCGTCAGGGTGCACGAGGTCGATGAAGCTGCGCCCGAGCAGCTCCTCCTCCGACCAGCCGAGCAGGCTCGTCCAGGCCGGATTGACCGCCGTGATCGTGGCATCGAAGCGCGCCACCAGCATCAGGTCGGTAGACAAGCGCCACATCCGGTCCCGGTCGGCCGTGCGTTCCGCGATCTGCTGCCCAAGGGTCTCGTTCAGCTCACGCAGGCGCCTCTCGTCCGCCCTGCGGCCGGTCACGTCGATGGCCGTCCCGATCACACGCGTGCAGTGGCCGCTCTCGTCGAAGAGCCCCCGCCCCTTGGCGGCGATCCAGCGGACGATTCCGTCCTCCTTGCCGATGGTGCGGTACTCCACATCGTAGAGGGCGCGCCGTTGCGGATCGCAGGCCGCGCCGAACGCGGCAGCCGTATGCTCCCGGTCGTCCGGGTGCAGGCCCGCATAGAAATCATCCATGCTCACGGGGACGTTGGGCGAGATGCCGAAGGCCGCTTTGACGCGCGGGGGCCAGAACAGGGTGTTGGTGACGAGGTCGACGTCCCACAATCCGATCTCCGCGGCTTCGGTGGCGAGCCGCAACTGCTCCTCGCTATAGGCGAGGCGAGCCTCGGCCTCGCGCCGATCGTCGATGTCGATCACCGATCCGATGAAGCCCAGGAACTCGCCGTCTGCGCCCAGGCGCGGGGCGGCAGCGTCCAGGGCCCAGCGGTAGGTGCCGTCCGTCCGGCGCAGGCGGTACTCGACCCGGAACGGCGCCTGCGCGGCATTGGCGGCCAGGAACGTCTCCTCGGCCATGGTCTGATCGTCGGGGTGCGTGGCCTTTGTCCATCCCAGACCGAGAGCCTCGTCCTCGTGCTGCCCCGTGAATTCGTACCAGCGCCGGTTCAGGTAGATGCACGATCCGCTGGGATCGGTCACCCACATCATCACCGGGGCATTGTCCGCCATGTTGCGGAAGCGCGCCTCGCTCTCGCGCAACTCCGCAGCCGAGCCGACACGCTCCACATGCGCCCAGGACCGGGCGGTGACCTCGCGCAGCAGGTTCAGCTCCGCATCGGTCCAGAGGCGCGGCACGCGGTCGTGAATGGCCATCAGGGCGGTGAGGCGGCCATCCTTCACAAGCGGCATGCAGATGGTCGCGGCAATGCCGATGGATTGGAAGGTCGCAGCCTCCTCCGGGGCAAGCTCGCGGAGGTTGTCGTTGACGACGAGCGGCAGACCGGCGCTCAGATTCGACACCGCAAGCTTGCCGAACGCGGCAAGGCTATAATGTCCGACGATGCTCCTCGCTCCCGGTGCCGCCCAGTCGCCCCGGATCGTGAAGCCGTCCTCGTCCTCGTCCATGTCCGCATAGGCGCAGACCGACAGCCCGAGGTGCTCGCCCAGGAGGCGTGTGGTCGTGGCCAGCACGGCATCGGCATCGGCGAGCACCGCCGTCTCAGCGCTGAGGCGGTCCAGGAAAGCGAGCCGCGCCTCGCTTTCGCGCAAATGGCGCTCAGCCAACACGGTGGAGGTCGTCTCCGTGCAGGCGCAGTACATGCCGGCAACCCGTCCGCTTTCGTCCCGAACCGGCGAATAGGAGAAGGTGAACCAGGCGAGCTCGTCGGCGCCCCGGCGGTTCACCACGAGCGGCAGGTTCTCGCGGAAGGTGGCCTCGCCAGACATGGCGGCGTCGATCAGCGGCGAGATGTCGGACCAGATCTCGGCCCAGATGTCCTGGAACCTCGCGCCGAGCGCGGACGGGTGCTTCGCGCCCAGGATCTCGGCGTAGGCATCATTGTAGAGGAACCCGAGCTCCGGCCCCCAAGCGACGAACATCGGGAACTTGGAGCCCAGCAGCAAGCCGACGACCGAGCGCAGCGACTGAGGCCAGGACAGGGGATCGCCGAGGGGGGAAGCGGACCAGTCATGCCCGCGCATGAGAAGGCCCAGCTTGCCGCCACCATCAAGGAAGGCGAGCCCGGCCGGAGAATGGACCTTATCCTGCATGCTGCTCGTTCTTCCGTTCGGGTGCCGGTCCCGTCGTGGGGCCTTGCTCTTTCCCCGCAGGAGCCGCTAGGCGGCGCGCCCTTCTTCGGGTGCGTTCATACCGTGAAGGCGGCGCATTCCTCAACGTCACTTACGCAACTCCCGGTGTTAAAGGTTAGCGCCGCGGGCGGGCTTCGAGGCCGTGGACTCGCATCCGGGCCGCCCGCGCAAGATGGATCCGGTGATCACGCATGTCGGTTGCAATCACCCGCTGAGTTGGCCTCAGGCCGTGGGTGGGAACGCAAGGACACCGAGGAGCACGGGTCTCCACCCGCGACCTCGTGCTACACCCCATGACCCGGCTCAAGCGACAACTAGGGCCCGGCCCTTTGCGTTGGAAGTGCCATGACGAACTCCCTTCCGGCTTCCCTGGCCGCCTGGCGCGAGGCGCCGCGCGTGCGCGCTTTCAACGACGCGCCTCTGCGCGATGGTCCCTTCGTCCTGTGCTGGCTGCAGCAGGCCCTGCGCGCCCGCGACAACCCGGTGATCGATGCCGCCGTAAGGCTCGGCAACGAACGTGGCCTTCCGGTGCTCGTCTACCATGGCCTGCGCGAGGATTACCCCTTCGCGTCGGACCGGCTGCACCGCTTCATCCTAGGGGCCAGCCGCGATGTGGCGCGGGATTGTGCCGCACGCGGGCTCGCCTGCGTGCAGTACGTGGACCGGGCGGCCAAGCGCGAGAAGGGCTTGGTCTACAGGCTTGCCGCCGGGGCCGCGGCGCTGGTGCTTGAGGACCAGCCGGCCTTCGTCGCGCAATGGCAGGCCGAACGGGTGGCGGCCCGGACCGGCACGGCGGTGTTCGCGGTCAATGCGGCCTGCCTTGTCCCGCCCGCCGCCCTGGAGCAGGGGGTCGGCACCACATCCGCCTTCCGCCGTCGCCATGAGAAGGTGCGCGACCAGTGGCGCGAGTGGACGGACGAGGAGCCGTCGGTCCGGCCTTACGAGGGCACCCTGCCCTACGAGCCGGACCGCCTCGGCCCCATGAACGACGGGCAGATCGATGCGCTCGTCGCCTCCTGCGCCATCGACCACGCGCTCCCGCCCAGCACCATGTTCCCGCCCACCCGGGCGGAGGTGCTCCTGCGGCTGGCGCGTCTGCGCGATGAGGTCCTGCCGGCCTATGCCGGGGCGCGCAACGACGCGAGCCGGCCGGAGGGAGCCTCCACCCTGTCGCCTTACCTCCATTTCGGCGTGGTGGGCCCGCGCGAGATCATGGCGGCCATCGCGCAGGCCGACGTGCCGGACGACAGCCGCTCCAAGTTCGCCGACGAGCTTCTCAGCTGGCGCGAGTGGTTCCACTACAAGGCCCGGAGCCTGCGCGTTCCCGAGAGCTATGCCCGGGTGCCCAACTGGGCCCGCAAGACCCTCGACGCCCACGCGTCGGACCCTCGTCCGGGGATCGAGACATTGCAGGCGCTGGTTCACGGCGAGACCGCCGACGAGACCTGGAACGCCTGCCAGCGGCAATACGTGATCGACGGGTGGATGCACAACAATCTGCGCATGTACTGGGCGAAGAAGCTGATCGCCATGACCCCCGATCCGCGGACCGGCTGGGCGACAGCCTGCTACCTGAACGACCGCCTGAGCCTGGATGGGCGCGATCCCTCGACCTACGGCAACTTGGCCTGGGCGTTCGGCGACGCCGCCCCCGGCTATGGCGACCGCCCCGTCTATGGGCTGGTCTCGACGCGCACCGACCGCTCGATCCGCGAAAGGCCGAACGGCCCCAAGTGGCTTGCCGCCGCCGCGTCCCGTCCGGTGCCCCGCCTGCCTGTGCCCGATGCGCCGCCGGCCGATCCCTACCTGACCGAGAAGCTGCCGATCTGACCCGCCCCGCCTGTCGCGCGGAGCTCAATCACGGCGATGCACCTGCGACTTGCCGCGTGGGTGGATCGGCGGCGAGGTGGCGACCGTCGGCCGACAGACTGCACGCCCACCGCGATATTGCGGTTGGCTTCCCTACAGGCCGGCCGCGCGCCGGAGGGCCAGATTGATGCGCTCCTGCCATCCGGGCCCATCCGCCTGAAAGTGCTCCAGCACATCCCGGTCGATCCGCAGGGATACGAGTTCCTTCGCGTTCGGAATCACGGCGCTGGGCTTGGGCGCGGGAGAAGCCTCGACGGGCTTGGTCGTGACCGACTTGAAGGCGGCCTCAGCGGCTTCGCGTGCGTCACCGCCAAAGCGGCGGGTTGGAGGCTTGCTCATGGCTCTTCCTCAGACCTCGTTGTGCAGCTGCCCGCGTCGTCCCGCCCTTGCGGGGTTCCGATGTCGAAGCCGCGTCCCTTGCGAACACGGCTCCCCAGCTTTCGGCATTCTTAACATCCCGAGGGGCGGGCCGACCAGCTTCCCGGAGCTCACGGCGGTCGGCGCGGGCGTTTCCGCGACGACCGGGGAAGTCACGGCAGGCGGGATCCGCCCAGCGTCGCCGCAAAGGAGGGCCCACCCGGCCTGTTCGACCGGGTGGGCTCCTCGGCGCGTGGGCACAGGTCCGACACACCGGACGATCTCGGCGTCCCTCCGGGTGGTGTGGCCCCTAGCGCGCCAATGCGGTTCGGTGAGTGCGCCCGCTCCGTAGATTGTCGAGGCTGAATGCACCCGGCCCCGTGAACACGAGCAGGAGGAACACGAAACAATAGAGGATCGAGGCGTCGCCGCCATTGAGCACGGGATAGAGGTTGCGCGGGGCGTGGAACATCCAATAGGCCACGGCCATCTCGCCGGAGAGGATCAGGGCGACTGGGCGGGTCCACAGGCCGAGCAGGATAAGAAGTCCCCCGCCGAGCTCGAGGATTGCCCCAACCCCGAAGAGCGAGAGCAGCGGCGGCAGGCCGCCCGCGGGAGGGGCCGGGAAGCCGAACAGCTTCTGTGTGCCGTGCAGCATGAAAATGATGGCCGTCGCGATGCGAAGCGCAGCGAGGGCATAGGGGGTGTACCGATCAAGTCTGTCGTAAAGCATGGGATCTCAGCTGTTGGAGGTGCTGCAGGGTCTCGTATCGTCGAACGGGGTGGAGGTCGCCTTGCAAAAAGGCAGAAATGAGCCGCTTCGCTTGCGCCCGCGCCCGTGGTCGTTTGCAGGAGCGAGACTCACGCCCACCGATGATGCCCCCACGGCAGCGCGACCTGTTCCTGGTCGCCCTCAACTCGGCCACGCATGCACCCTTCGGGCGCGAGCGGATCGGGCCGGGCAGCGTTGAGAGGTTTCGGCGCGAATTGGAGACGGCTCCGTGCAGGCATGGCCGAGACGCGATTCTCCGCAGCGAGTCTTCCGCTCCCGCGGCGAAGTCCGGCACGCCAGTCGCGATCGTCGACAGGCCGGAGCGAAAAAGCCTGCTTCGGCTGAGGAGAGGCCATCGCCCGAGCGTCGCTTCATCCGACCGTCACGGAACCGTAAACGACGCGACATGTGAGTCCTGCACGAGGCTCTTCTCAGCTTCGTTCAGGAGACCCACATGCGTGTTCCCCTCACTGTCCTTGCTCTTGCATCGGCCCTCGCTGGTCCGTCATTGGCCAGCGATGGACAGCCTCGTGAGTTCCCGTCAGCCCTGGCGGGCCACGCGGTCCTTCCCGCCGCAACCTTCATTCCGGCGCCGGCGGACGCGCCGGCCGACCTGAAGGTCTCGGGCAAGTTCACCACCGGTCGTCGCGTCGAAGCGCTCGGCACCGTCCCGGGTCTCTCGGGCGGGCGCCCGACCGGATTGTCGCTGCCCTTCCAGGGACAGCCCGTCCAGGGCCACTCGGGCATCAAGCGCATGGCGGACGGCACCTTCTGGGTGCTGACCGACAACGGCTTCGGCGCGAAGGCGAACTCGCCCGATTCCGCGCTCTTCCTGAGCCGCTACCGCCTCGACTGGACGAGCGGCGCCGTCGAGCGGCTCGAGACCGTGTTCTTGCACGACCCCGACAAACGGGTGCCCTTCCGCATCGTTCACGAGGGCACGGAGAAGCGCCATCTCACCGGGTCGGATTTCGACCTCGAGGGGCTCCAGGTCGTTGGAGACAGCTTCTGGATCGGCGACGAGTTCGGCCCCTATCTCGTCCGCGCCGACCGCACGGGCCGGATCGTCTCCGTTCACGAGACCGAGATCGACGGAAAGGTCGCGCGCTCGCCGGACCACCCCGCCGTCACCACGCCGGCCGTGCCCACCGCCCCTGTCGCTTTCACGGTGCGCCGCTCGAAAGGCTACGAAGGCCTGGCGAGCTCGCCCGATGGGCGCTTTCTTTATGCCATGCTGGAGGGCCCGGTTTGGGACGAGCCCTCCAAGGATTGGGAGAAGGTCGGCGGCCGAGAAGCCCTGCGGGTTCTTGAGTTCGACACCCAGGCGGCCAAGTGGACGGGTCGGCACTGGAAATACGTACTCGACCAGAACGGCCTTGCCATCGGCGACTTCAACATGGTCGATGCGACCACCGCTCTCGTGATCGAGCGCGACAACGGCGAGGGTACGGCTGACCGCGCCTGTCCCGAGGGGCAGCGCCGTCCGGATTGCTTCCATGAGGTCGCCCGCTTCAAGCGCGTGGTCAAGATCGAGATGAGCGATGCGCAGGTGGGCGCTCCGGTGCGCAAGATCGGCTATATCGACCTCTTGAAGATCGCCGACCCCGAGCGCGTCGCCAGGAAGCCGCTCAACGGCGACCGCCTGACCTTCCCGTTCTTCACCATCGAGAATGTCGATGTGGTCGATGGCGAGCACATCGTGATAGGCAACGACAACAACCTGCCATTCTCGTCGAGCCGCGACCCCCAGCGGGCGGACGACAACGAGTTCGTCCTGCTCAACGTGCGCGATCTGCTTCAAGCACGCTGAGCGCGTCCCGGGTGCCCCCTCGCCGGATGGGGCACCCGGGCGCCGGATGCAGGCCGACTGGCCCAAGGTGAGCGAACCGAGGGTTCTGAAATGCGGTGCACCGCTCTGCTCGCGACTTCGAGGTCGCCAGGACCGTCGCGTTCAAGCGGCTCCCGGGCCAGACCCCTGCGAGGGTCGACCTGGGTGATCGCCCGCTCGCGCAAGCTACTTCCCTCGTTACTATTTGGTTATGGACTCTCGTTGGTGTTGCCATAGGCTGACCTTGCCGATGGGGCTGGGCAATGCCGACTGTCAGAGAACTTGAAGCGCTCGTGGCGGAGAGACGGCGTCTCCTTGAGGAGGCCGAAGATGCGCTCGCACAAGCGAAGGCGCGAGCGCCCGAGGTGGGTGACTTCGTCCGCAGCACGCTCACGAACTTCTATGGTCAGGTGACCAAGGTCATTCCCCGGCCGAGCGGCCGTCCGTGGGTCGAGATGACGCCGTACCTTGCTCCGAACCTGCCTGGCAGCAGCACATTGGATCTCTACGACACTTGGGAGATCATCGACGCTCCCGCCACCGAGTCCGCTCCCGAGCAGGAGCCGACGAGTCTTGAGATCGTGCGAAACCTGACCGAGGTGATCGTGTCCTACGAGCCGTGGGGAAGGACCTCGCCGGCGGCCGGCGCCCCTGTCGACCAGATGCCCTCGACGCGGCCGCTCAGGGGTGAGGCAGGCCCGGACGCCGTGGACCACGGAGGCCGCAGGATCGTCAGCCGATGATCAGTGGCGATCCGGCCGGCGGGAAGGTCGCGGCTCGACGCACGGCAGCTGCCCAGGTTTCCCGCCGCAATTCAACAATGTCAGGGTAGCGGATGCCGCCGGCGAGCCGTTGCGCGGAACCCGCTAGCAGGACCGGGCGACCCGAAAGCCGAGGTCGTCAATGGCGAATGTCGGATGGCTACGCCGGCGGTTGGTGGCGAGGCAGCCGCGTTCGGCATCGGCCCAACCCCCTCCCCGGAACACCCGGTAAGCACCGTAGACCTCCGGGTCGTACTGGTCGGCACACCATTCCCATACATTGCCGAGCGTATCGTACAGCCCCCAGGCATTCGGCTCCTTGTGCCCCACATCGTGCGGGTGCCCGCCGGCGTTGTCGCGATACCAAGCGATGGCGTCGAGTTCGCCGTAGCGTGGACCTTGGGTTCCAGCGCGGCACGCGTATTCCCATTCGGCTTCGCTCGGCAACCGGTAGCCGGTGCTGCCAGGGATGGGGTCGGCACCTGGCAAGAGGTCGTCAAGCACATAATACGGCTCGCATCCACTCATCACCGACAATGCGTTGCAGAACCGAATGGCATCCAGCCACGATACGCCCTCGACCGGACGCTGCGGCCCTGCATGGGTCGACGGATGCAGATGCATCACGGCCGCATACTCGGCCTGCGTGACGGGGTACTTGCTGATTGCGAACGGCGCCAGATCGGCGCGCCACTGACGACGCGTGCGATCATCCTTGAGTACGATGGTTCCTGCCGGAATCCCGACGAGCGTGGGCAACATGGCGGCGGTCACGGGCAGGCATCCTGGCCACGCCGCACACCGCGACTGGGCTCCTCGCAAGCGCTCCAAATGAGCCTCGAACCATTGGACCGCCCGCCATTCCAGATCACGGTACCACTCCGTTTGGGTTTGGCGTCCGCGACCGCATCTGGGGCGAGCATGAAACGCAGATCATCCTTGCGGACCAAATCCATCGACAATGTACGGCCATCGGGCAATCAGCTACAAAGTAACCGCAACGCCCGCTCTATAGCGCGCGGCTTGATCACCTGGCTAGCCCGTACCTTGCGCTCGCCCGCTGGCGCGGAAGCTGCCAATGACGGGCAAGAGGGCGCCCGGCTCCTCGTGGTCGGAGGTGATCCCGCATACCCCAGGTGGCTTGGGGGACCACGGCACTGATCGATGCGCTCGCCTCACCGATGCGCGAGCCTCGGACGCCAGGTCTCGCACCTGTGGTATCGGTCCGCTGCCGTCGACGCCTTTGCTCGATTCCTGAGCGCCTCGCGGCGTATCGCTAAGGAGCGTTCGGTTCAGCCAAGTCTGACCCGAGGCATCCCAATTCGCGCCGAAGCATGACACGGCCACGGGCTCGTGGAGGATGGCCTCACTCGAGGACGGCGCAGGCAATGCGGCTGCCTGCGTCCCCGTCCGGCTGCGAGACATGATCGTCCTCGCGCGAGTAGACGATGAGAGCGGTACCGTCCCCCTCGACGATCCCGGTCTGCCCAAGCATCCGAACGACAAGAGAGGAAACCTCCGCGTTCGCCGAACCATCGGAGTTCGCGAAAATGTTGGGCAGATTGCTCTCCTCCGGGCCGTCGGGATGGAGCAGCCCATGGCTCTTGACCACATGGTCGAGCGGCCCTCGTGCCCGCTGGAACAAGCCGTGATCGCTGCAATCGCCCACGGTATGGAGCCTCACCCCATGCCAGCCGGGCTCCAGCCCACCGGGCTGGACCGTGATCCGGATCACGGTGGCGTTGGCGCTGCCCCGCAGCACCACTGAGCCGATCGGTCGGCCCGTGCGCCCGGTCAGCACGCTCTCGCGCGTTAATACGCCGGGAACTTGAGCGTTGCCCTGCTCGACCGGGACGGAAGCGACCGCCACGACCACCAAGCCAAGGCGGCCCAGGGTACGGATGGGGAAGGCCCAAGGGAGCGGGCTTTGCGGGGTCGACTCTTGAGAGGCCTCGGCATGACGGTTCATGGCGCCACGATAGCGAAGAGAAGGAAGCTGGGCCAGAATGAGGCGCAGTGCTCGTCGGACAAATCTTTTCGGCGCGCTCGACCGCCTGCCCCGCGTGCCACCCGTCGCGGTCGAGACGCCCATCGACCGCCGATTGCTACCCGGCGGAGCGCATCGTGAACCTGCGGCGGGGCGCAGGCATGCGCAGCGCAAGCGCCTCAGCCAGTCACGACCAATGAGGATCGGGTCCTCTCGAGCACAGCTCAGAGCGCCCGAAGGCGCGTGGCACAGAACTTGAACTCCGGGATCTTGCCGATGGGGTCGAGAGCCGGGTTGGTCAGGATGTTGGCGGCGGCCTCGGCATAGCAGAACGGCATGAAGACCATGCCTTCCGGCACGTCCCGGTCGGCCCGCAGCTTCACGGTGAGCTGACCCCGCCGCGTCTCGAGCAGCGCCTCCTCGCCGGCCACGAGGCCGAGCCGTCCAAGCTCCCGCGGAGATACCAAAGCGAAAGCTTCCGGCTCCAGCTCGTCGAGCACGTTGGCGCGACGCGTCATGCTGCCCGTGTGCCAATGCTCAAGGATCCGCCCTGTGGACAGAACCATCGGGAAGTCGGTGTCAGGCAGTTCGTCCGGCGGTCGCAGCCGCGCCGGAACGATGCGCGCTCGCCCATTCTCGGTCGGAAAGCCGGCCGCGAAGATGATTTCGTTGCCGGGCTGGTCCTTCGCGTTCACGGGGTAGGTGACGGCGCCCTCCCGCTCCAGGCGCTCCCAGGTGATGTTGGCGAGGGAGGGCATCAGCGCTGTCATTTCGGCAAACACATCCGCTGGCCCGCCATAGGACCATTCGAGCCCCATGCGGCGCGCGATCTCCTGCACGATCCACAGATCCTGCCGGGCATCGCCGGGAGGCGGAAGCACCGGCCGGGCTATCTGCACCCTGCGGTCCGTGTTGGTGAAGCTGCCGGCCTTCTCGGCAAAGGCCGAAGCCGGCAGGATGACATCCGCATGAATCGCAGTCTCCGTCAGAAACAGGTCCTGCACGACGAGATGGTCGAGGGAGGCAAGGGCCTCCCGCGCGTGCTTCAGATCGGGATCCGACATCGCGGGATTCTCACCCATGATGTACATGCCCCGGATCGTGCCCGCATGGATCGCGTCCATGATCTCGACCACGGTGAGCCCGCGCTGCGGGTCGAGGGGCGTCGCCCAGGCAGCCTCGAAGACACGGCGGGCCGCCTCGCGCTCGACGGGCTGGTAGTCGGGCAGAACCATGGGGATGAGCCCCGCGTCGGAGGCGCCCTGCACGTTGTTCTGCCCGCGCAGGGGATGGAGTCCCGTGCCCGGACGGCCGATCTGACCTGTGATGAGGGCCAGGGCGATGAGGCAGCGCGCGTTGTCGGTGCCGTGCACATGCTGGCTCACGCCCATGCCCCAGAAGATGAGCGAGGCCCGGGAGCGCGCATAAAGGCGCGCGACGTCTCGGAGGACCTCCGCCTCGACTCCGCAGACCGGCGCCATCGCCTCTGGCGAAAAATCGGCGATCTCCGCGCGCAGCGCGTCGAAGCCCTCGGTGTACCCGGCCAGGAACTGCTCGTCGTAGAGCTTTTCCTCGATGATCACGTGGAGCAGGGCGTTCAGCAGCGCGACGTCGCTGCCTGGCTTGAAGGCGAGATGCCGGTAGGCATGGCGCGACAGGGTCTGCCGCCGCGGATCCATGACGATGAGCTTCGCGCCCTTCTTGACCGCGTTCTTGATGTAGGTGGCCGCCACCGGGTGGTTCACGCTCGGGTTTGCCCCGATGACGACGATGACCTCGGCGTCGAGCGCGGCCGAGAAGGGAGCCGTCACGGAGCCCGAATTGAGCCCCTCCATCAGGGCAGCCACCGATGAGGCGTGGCAAAGCCGGGTGCAATGGTCCACGTTGTTCGAGCGGAAACCGGTGCGCACCAGCTTCTGGAACAGATAGGCCTCCTCGTTGGAGCCCTTGGCCGACCCGAATCCTGCGAGGGCGCGCGGTCCATCCGTGTCCCTGATCCGGGTCAGGCCGGCAGCGGCCCGATCGAGGGCCTCCTCCCAGGTGGCTTCGCGAAAATGCGTCCATGGGTTGGCGGGATCCACCTGGTCGTCGGCGTGTTTGGGGGCGCCCCGCAGGCGGATGAGAGGCTTCGTGAGCCGATGCGGATGATGAACGTAATCGAAGCCGAAGCGACCCTTCACGCACAAGCGGTTTTGGTTGGCCGGGCCGTTCCGACCCTCCGCCGCGACGATGCGGTCGTCCTTCACCGCGTAGGTGATCTGACAGCCAACGCCGCAATAGGGGCACAGGGACTCCACCTTGCGATCGGGCCAAACGGTCCGGACCTGGGCGTCGTCGAGATAGGCCGCGGGCATGAGGGCACCGGTGGGGCAAGCCTGCACGCATTCACCGCAAGCCACGCAGGTGGACTCGCCCATCGGGTCGTCGAAGTCGAACACGACCTTGGCGCCGGCATTGCGGAAGGCCATGCCGATCACATCGTTGACCTGAACCTCGCGGCAGCCGCGCACGCACAATCCGCATTGAATGCAGGCATCGAGGTTGACCCTCATGGCCGGATGGCTCGTATCCGGTCCCCAGCGGATGGCGGCCGGAAAACGGCTTTGGGTGACGCCCGCAGCATCCGCCTGATCCCAGAACGCGGAGGTCGGATCGTGCGACGTCTCGCGGGCGGGCTGGTCGGCGACGAGCAGCTCAAGGACGAGGGAGCGAGCCTTCTCGGCGCGCTCGCTTTGGGAATGGACGCGCATGCCGACGGTCGGCTTGCGCATGCACGAGGCTGCGAGCACCCGCTCGCCCTCGATCTCGACCATGCAGACCCGGCAATTGCCGTCGGCCCGGTAGCCGGGTTTCGGCGCGTAGCACAGGTGCGGGATATCCCTTCCGAGACGCTGGGCGACCTGCCAGATCGTCTCGTCGGGGCGCGCCTCCACCGGCTCACCGTCGAGCTCGAAGACGATCATGCCGGTCGCTGCATGGGTCGATCCGCTCATTCGCCTGCCTCCACGATGGCGAACTCCTCGGGGAAGTAACGCATCAGGCAGAGCAGGGGGTTCGGTGCGGCCTGACCCAGGCCGCAAATGGAAGCATCCCGCATGACGGAGGCAAGTTCGGCGAGAAGGGCGCGATCCCAGATGGGACGCCGCATGAGCGCAACGGCCTTCTGCGTCCCCACGCGGCACGGCGTGCACTGGCCGCACGACTCGTCCTCGAAGAACCGCATGAGGTTCAGGACCGCTCCCTTGAGGTCGTCCTGATCCGACAGGATCACGACGGCCCCCGATCCGATGAAGCAGCCATGTTTCTCGAGGGTGCCGAAATCGAGTGGGATGTCGTCCATCGTGGCCGGCAGGAGTCCGCCCGATGCGCCACCCGGCAGGTAGGCCTTGAACACGTGCCCCTCGGCCATCCCCCCGCAATGCTCGTCGATGAGTTCGCGCACCGTGATGCCCGACGGCGCAAGCTTGACGCCTGGATCGCGCACATGGCCGGAAACCGAATAGCTCCTGAGGCCTGTCCGCCCGTTTCGCCCATGGCTCGTCCACCAGGCCGCGCCCTTCTCCAGGATGTCCCGCACCCAGTAGAGCGTCTCCACGTTGTTGATGAGGGTTGGGCGCCCGAACAGGCCGACTTGGAACGGGTAAGGGGGCTTGTGGCGTGGAAGCCCGCGCTTACCCTCGATGCTTTCGATAAGGGAGGATTCCTCGCCGCAGATATAGGCACCTGCGCCGCGGCGCAGGTGAAGGCGCGGGCCTCCGGGAGGTAGCTTCGCGATCTCCCGGGCCAGGATCTCCCGCGCCACGGGATATTCGTCGCGGATGTAGAGGTAGACGTCCGCGGCCTCGACCGCATGGGCCGCGATCAGTGTGCCCTCCAGGAACCGGTGAGGGTCGGTGTTGAGGTAGTGCCGGTCCTTGAAAGTTCCTGGCTCGCCCTCATCCCCGTTCACGGCCATGAGCCGCGGCCCCGGCTCGCCGCGCACGGAGCGCCATTTCCGGCCGGTCGGGAAGCCGGCGCCGCCAAGGCCGCGCAGCGCGCTGTCATCCAAGACGGCGAGAACACCGTCCACGCTCATCCCGCCTGACCGCAGCCGCTCAAGGAGCGCATAGCCGCCGGCCGCCACGTAGGCCTCGTAATCGATGTAGTCCGGAACCTCGGGATGGACCCGACCGAGACGGATGGCGGTCTCGACGGTCGTTGCATCGGCCTTGTGCAGGAAGTGATGCCCGACCTCCACGACCGGGGCCTGGTCGCACAAGCCGACGCATGGAGCTCTCACGACGCGAAATGCGGGGCTGCTCCGGGTTCTCAGCTCGGCCAGAAGATCCTCCGCCCCGTGCATCGCGCAGGTGATGCTGTCACATACGCGCACGGTGATCGGCGGGACCGGGATGTCCCCGTCCTTCACCACGTCGAAATGAGCGTAGAAGGTCGCGACCTCGTAGACCTCCGCAAAAGCCAGGCCCATCTCGTCCGCGAGAGCCGCCAGATGATCGGCTGAGATCTGGTGGTAACGGTCCTGGATACGGTGCAGGTGCTCGATCAGCAGGTCCCGTCGTCGGGGCTGGTCTCCCAGCAGGGCGCGGATGTGGGCGAGGGCGGCGGGATCGACGGCGCGGCCACGCGGCCTCGAGCCGTCCCGGCGGCCAGAAGTCCGCCCTCCGGGCCCCGCGATGGAAGGGATGGTCACCTACGTAATCCTTCGTCGACGAGGCCTAGCAAAACAGACGACCCGGCCGGGAACAACCCGTTGTCTTGCGTGCCCGTGCCCGATGTCCCTGAGCGCTTCGTCGAGCGACGCCTGAGCGGTCGCCTCACGGCCGCGCCCTGTTGAACTCCCGCAGACGCGCGAACACGTCCAGGCCGAGCTGCCGGTAGATGTCGAGCAGATCGATGAGAACCCAGTTCTCGCGAATGAGCTCGTTCTCGACCCGCCAGAAATCGAGGCTCCGCAGGGCGATGACCTGTCCTGTGGGGACGATCCCCATCCAGCCGCCATGGGACAGGGTCTGGCGCATGTTGGGCCAGCCGGTGACCGCCACGTAGCTGCCGTCGGCGAACAGGTGAGACTGCGTGCCGCCGAGTTGGCCGCGATCCGGCATCGCCGCCAGAAAGGGAATCTGGTGCCAAGCCCTGAACCCGCGGATGCCCCGGCCGGTGCCGATGCCCGAGGGTCCGTACCAGCTCATGCGCGGATGCCAGAAGCGCTCCAGTTCCATCACCTCGGGCCCGCCTTCCGAGGGATGGCGCCGCAGGGCCGAGAGCATGTCGGTGACGAGCCTCCGGCTGCTTTCGCTGGTATTGGCATCGTAGGGGCCTTGAACGATTCCGTCCTGCGTTGCGGGCGCCGGCACGTGCCATTCCCGGCCAAGGCTGGGTGCGAGGGGCCAGGCGCCGGCTTGCATCATCACCTCGGGGATGTCCCAGATGGCCTGGATCTCGACCACGCGTGCGCCATCCACCCGGTAGAACTCGTGGAAGCGCATGGCCACTTGGTGGCCGGTGGCCGGGATGTCGAGCCAAGGCCGCTCGAAGCTGCCGGTATAGTAGCCGCAGCAGCCGACCCAGGTGGCGCCGTCCGCGTCCGGGCCGGCAACCACGATGGTGTCGCGCCGCTCGAGATCCGGAATCGCGGCGAGAAGATCTCGGTAGGCCGCATCGTAGAAGGCTCCCGGCCCGACGAGATCACCGAAGGGCCAGCACAGATGCACGACGGCATCCGGGGATAGGAGGCGCTTGAGGGAGCGCCTCACAGGCACCTCCTCGAAATCGTACATGGCCCCTCGCAGGGGAGCGATGAGGGCCTTGACCTTCGTGTATTCGTCGGACTGCACCACGAACTCCATTCGGGGGTTTAGAGCCCTCAAGAGGCCGACGCGCTTTGCGCAGCGCGCCGGGCATTGAAGACCGCCGTGGACCATGACGATCCTCGGCGGCTGGCGCTTCAGGCGGCGTTTCGCTGCATGGTGACGAGGGCGCCCACCGCATCGGCCGTCGCGGCGGACAGGGTCCAGCCGAGATGCCCGTGACCCGTGTTGTAGAAGACCCGCGGATGGCGGCCCTGGCGAACGCGCGGCAACATGTCCGGCATCATCGGCCTCAACCCGGACCAGGGCACCACCTGGCGGGTGCTCATGGCCGGAAAATGCTGCCGGCACCATTGCACGAGGGGCTGGATGCGATCGGCGCGGATGTCGCGGTTGTAGCCGTTGAACTCCGCCGTGCCGGCGACCCGGAAGCGGTCGCGCCCCAGGCGGCTCGTCACGATCTTCGCATGATCGTCCAGCAGGCTCACCCAGGGGGCGGCGTTCTGATCCTCGCCCTCGGCCAAGTTGACGGTGATAGAATAGCCCTTGACCGGATAGATGTTCACCCGGTCCCCGAGTGCCGCCGCAATCTGGCGCGACATCACCCCGGCGCAGATGACGATGTGGCTGAACGCGTCGCTGCGGGTCTCGGCCCCGTCGTCGCCCACCTCCCGGCTTTCGATGAGGACGCCGCCATCGGCGGGCTTGATCTGCCGGATCTCGGTGGAGAACCGCAGGGTCGCTCCCATTCGGGCGCAGGCCTCCGCAAGGCCGGTGGTGAATTTGTGGATGTCGCCGGTGAAATCGGACGGCGTGTAGAAGCCTCCATGAAAGGTGCCCTTCAGGGCCGGCTCGATGGAGCGGATCTCGGATGGGGTGACCGGGCGCCGCTCCAGGCCTCCCTTGGCGAGAAGCCCCGTCACGCGGGCGGCCGCCTCGAACTCGTCCTTGGTGCGGTAGACGTGCAGGATCCCGCGCTCTTGCGCATCGAAATCGATCCGCTCGTCGGCGGCCATCTGCTTCAGGTGCCGCCGCGCCTCGATGGCCAGCCTCACGGTCGCCACCGTGTTGTCCTCATGGCGCGCGATGGATTGCATGAACTCCAGCATCCACGAGAGCTTGTGCCAGGACGGCTTGGGGTTCAGGAGCAGCGGCGCATCGGGCCTCAGCACCCATCGCAAGGCTTTCGCGATCGTGCCCCAGCTGTTCCACACCTCCGCGTTGGAGGCGGAAAGCTGCCCGCCATTGGCGAAGGACGTCTCCATGGCGGCGTAGGGATGGCGGTCGTAGAGCGTGACGTCGCAGCCGCGCTTGAGCAGGTTGTATGCCGTCGTGACCCCGGTCACGCCGGCGCCGATCACGGCGACACGGTAGGGATTGGTACTGGACATGGACAGCGCTCCCGCCGGCTCGTTGCCGAACCGGCTTGGCGCCCCCTCTGTCATTGGCCTGAGAGCATCGCTGAAACCTGACCACCAGGCCTGCAGCTTACACCGTCGGCGGGAGCGATGGCTCCGCTTTTCAGAGTATCGAAGGGTGAGCGGTCCTTTGGCCTGAGAGTTTCCGGGGCGGTTGCTCCTTCGGCGCCACGGAGCGTTGCCGCCCCGCGATCTCTCCCGCTACGTCTTGCAATCTGTCCGATCCCGCAAGGCCGCGCAAGCGCCATCGAGGCAGGTGCGGGCAAGGGTCTCATGCCGGTCAGACCGGCTCCTCGAGCCAGCGGGCCAAATGCTCGGACACAGCGTCGGGCGCCTCCAGGGTCGTGAGGTGGCCCGCTTCCTCGATCACCGCGAGCCGGGCCCGCTCCAGGAGTGCCGCCATGGCCTCGTGGCGCTCCACGGGGCACAGACGATCGTGGCGGCCGCACAGCACGAGGCTCGGGCCGGCAAAGCGCCGGAGCGCCTCGGTGGCGTCCGGACGGTCCCGCAGCGCCCGCGACTGCCGCTCGAACACGGCGGGCCCGAGATCGATCCCCATGGCGAGGACGCGGTCGAGGAGGGCCGCATCGTCCCGGTGGGCAGGTCCGAGATAGTTGGGCTTCATCTCGTCGACCAGCACCTCGCGCAGCCGCCCCTCGCGCACACGGGCGATCTGCGGCTCGCGTAGGGCCTGCCGCTCCGGCGTCTCCGCGAGATGGTTGGTGTCGAGAAGAGCCAGATGCGTAACGCGGTCAGGCGCTTTTGCCACGACCTGCATGGCGACGATGCCGCCCATGGACAGGCCGGCCAGGGCAAAGCGCGGATAGGGGATATCGGCGAGCACGTCCTCGGCGAGGGCTGAGACGCTGTCGGATCGCGTGATGTCGCCGACCAGGATCGCGCCGCCGAGCGCCGCGACCTGCGGTTCGAACAGGCGTCCGTCGCACATCATGCCGGGCAGCAGGACGAGCGGCGGACGCATGGGTCTCACGCGGCCGCCGAGCGACCGAGCCGGCGGCTCGCGATGGCGGCACCCTCGACGAGCGCGCCGAGCTTCGTCCAGGCGATCTCGGGATCCACGGCGCCGAAGCCCGCGAAGGTGGAGAAGCCGCAATCCGTGCCGGCGATCACCCGATCAGTGCCGACGATGCCGGCAAAGCGCTCGATGCGCTCCGCCACGAGCTCGGGATGCTCCACGAAGTTCGTCGTGGAATCGAGGCAGCCGGGGATGAGCACGTAGTCGTCGGGCACCTTCACCCGGGTCCAGGCGCTCCATTCATGGGCGTGGCGCGGGTTGGACGCCTCGAAGAGGAGCCCGCGAGGCTTTGCCTTCAGCACCACGGGCAGGATGCGCTCGAGCGCGATGTCGCGGGTGTGGGGCCCCTCGTAATTGCCCCAGCACACATGCATCCGCACCCGCTCGCCCGGCACGTTGCGCAGGGCATGGTTGAGCACCTCCACATGCAGCTCCGCCCGGCGGACGAACTCCTCCTCCGTGAGGTCGCGGTACATCATGTGCCGCCCGAGGCCGAGATCCGGCGCGTCGATCTGGAGGATGAGGCCCGCCTCCACGATGCGCTCGTATTCGGCCCGCATGCCCTCCGCGATGTCGGCGAGGTAATCGTCGAGGCTGGCATGGTGGTCGGAGGGCTGGAACAGGGCGATGACGCCGGGGCTGGCGCTGTTCATGAAGCCGTCCCCATAGCCTGCCGCATCGAGGCCGGCCCGGAAGGCGCCGATATCCTTCTCCAGCGGCGTGAGATCCTTCACCGCGATCGGCCCGACGCAGCGCGGGCGCCGGTAGCTCGGCGTGCCGCCCGCCTTGGCGAGGCGCTCCATGAAGCTCGGGTAATCGGCAAGATCCGCCGGCGGACGCCGGGGCGAGTCGCCGTCGAAGCCCGTGAGCCGGTCCTTGATGTAGGTGGCGTAGGAGATCTTGGAGGTCTCGCCGTCCGAGGGGAGGTCGATCCCGACCTCCCGCTGCTTGCGCACGATGGCGGCGGTCGCCTCAACCATCAGGGCGTCGTAGGCGGCCTCGTCGAGAGGCATGCCTTTCTCCCGGGCGAAGAGGCAATCCGCCACCGCCTGGCTGCGCGGCAGGCTGCCCACATGGGTCGTGCGGATCCCCATCACGCGCTCTCTCCTAGGTCTCGGCACGCAGGCTTGCGGCTGAAGCGACGGGCCATCACTCGGCCGCCATGCGGTTGGTGAAGCGCACCGCGCCGGCCTCGTCGCCGCCGCGCACCACATAGGCGATCACGCCGTCCGAGGAGAGCGCCCGGAAGGAGCGCTCCAGCCCCTTCGGCGTCGTGAAGGTGTCGCCAGCGCCCATGACGACGCGGCCCCGCGGGGTGTCGATCTCGAGCGTCCCGGCATGAACGAAGATGACCTCCTCCTCGTCGCGGGCGTGGGACGGCACCACGGCGCCCGTCGCCAGCTTGAGGCAGCGCAGGTTGAAGCCATGTGGCCACCAGCCGACGATCGGGCCGGGCTCGAAGCCGTCCTTCGTGGTCGTCGGCGTGATCACGGGGCATTCCTCGACGCCGGGGCCGGCCAGGGGCGAATTTGGGTTGCCGGTCATGCGGGCGAGCGGAACGTGGCCTTCGGCCAGCTTGTCGAGTGACGGCGTGGCGAGGCGGCGGATCAATTCGTCGTTCGGCGCATCTTCGAGCTCCGCACCCTCGGGCACGGTCTCGCCCATCGTAGTGTCCACGAGCCGCCCGCCCTTGAGGAGGACGAGACCGTATTGGCGGGCGAGTTCGAACACGCGCGGCGCCCAGGTGACCTTGCCCGGATTGTCGTCGCCGAGCGCCACCCAGAGGAAGCCCACGCCCTCGTCGAGCTTCTTGAAGCCGCGGAACATGTGGATCGGCACGGAGACCACGTCGCCCGGGGCCGCATCGAAATGCCCGTCGTCGCCCGCATTGACGCCGAAAAGGAAGCGCCAATGACCGGAATGGATGACGAACACCTCCGCGGTCTCATGGCTGTGCTGCGAGTTGAGGCATCCGCCCGGCTGGCGCGCGGCGCCGATGTTGAAGCCATGGGGTTCTGGCACGTGGACGTATTGGTTCGGGTTCTCGGAGACGCCCGGGCCGATGATGGTGAAATTCTCCTTCTTGTCGGAGCCCGGCGTGCGGGCATCCACGAAGGCGTTGGTGCAGGGGCGCAGGTCCGCGTAGCGGATGAGGCGAGTGTTGATATCCATGATTTCAAGCTGCCTTACGTTGGGTGGCGATGTCGATCCGATGGCCGGTCGCCTCGGAGAAGAAGTGAAGTTTGCTCAAGTCGACCTTGAGACCGACGGGCGTTCCGAAACTGCCCCGGAATGAGCGGGACGCCCTGGCGATCAGCCGGGCATCGCCCACGCTGACCGTGACCAGGATGGCCTCGCCCGTCAGCTCGGATGCATAGACATGACCCTCGATGGCCCCCTCGCCCGGCGCCGTGATCGACAGGTCCTCAGGCCGGATGCCGAGGACCACCTTGCCGCTCGCGCCGGTGAAGTCGCCCCGGATCGTGACGCCCGGCGCCTGGAAGGTGTCGCCGACGACCTGACCGGCCACCAGGTTCATGGGCGGCGAGCCGATGAAACCGGCGACGAAGAGGTTGGCGGGACGATCGTAGATCGCCTCGGGCGTATCGAGCTGCTGGATGGCGCCGCCGTTCATCACCGCCACCCGGTGGGCCAGGGTCATGGCCTCTATCTGATCATGGGTCACATAGATCGTCGTGACGCCGAGCTCATGCTGGAGATGCTTGATCTCGGCCCTCATGGTCACGCGAAGCTTGGCGTCGAGATTCGACAGGGGCTCGTCCATGAGGAAGACCCGCGGCGTCCTCACGATGGCGCGGGCGAGAGCCACGCGCTGGCGCTGGCCGCCGGAGAGTTCTCGGGGCTTGCGGTGCAGGAGCGGGCCCAACTCCACCTTCTCGGCCGCCTGCTTGATGCGCGCCTCCCGATCGCTGCCGCCGATCCCGCGCACCTTGAGCGGGTAGCCGATATTCTGGGCGACGCTCATATGGGGGTAGAGGCCGTAGTTCTGGAACACCATGGCCACGTCCCGGTCCTTCGGCAGGGCGTCGTTGACCCGCTCGCCGTCGATCACGATGTCGCCGGCGGTCGGCTCCTCGAGCCCGGCCACCATGCGCATGGTGGTCGTCTTGCCGCATCCGGACGGGCCGAGCAGGACCAGGAACTCCCCATCGGCGATGGACAGGTTCAGGCGCTGCAGCGCCGTGAAGGTGCCGAAGCGCTTCTCGACCCCGACAAGTTCAACTGAGGCCATTTCCGTCTCCTATCGGACCGACCCGGACACCAGGCCGGACACGAAGTACTTCTGGACATATCGCGAGAGGATCAGCATGGGCAGGATGATCACGAGGCCCATGGCGGCCATGATCTCCCATGCGTCGCCGCGTTCCGTGCGGGCGCCCATCAGGCCGACCTGAAGCGTGACGGAATCCTGCCGCGACAGGACGAGGGCGTAGAAGAACTCGTTCCACGACACCACGAAGGCGAAGATGGCGGCTGTCGCGATGCCGGGAATCGCCATGGGCACGACTACATCCCAGATGGCCCGCAGGCGCGAGGCGCCGTCGATCTGAGCCGCCTCCTCCATGTCGGTCGGAATGGCGTCGATGAAGCCCTTGATCATCCAGATCGAGTAGGGAACCACGAACGACATGTTGGCGATGATGAGCGCCAGGCGCGTGTCGAGGAGGCCCGCCGATCGAAAGGCGATGAACAGGGGGATGATGACGATCACGGGCGGAATGAACTGCGTCGCCAGAACGCCGAGGGACCAGGCATTGCCGCCCGGGAACCTGAAGCGGGAGAACGCATAGGCGGCCGCGGTGGCGATCGGCAGCGACAGGACGATGGTGCCCAGCGTGACGATAAGGCTGTTGAGGGTCCGGCTGCCGAGGAAATAAGGCGAGGCGAACGCGGCCCGCAGGTTGTCGAGGGTCGGGGTGAAAAGAACGCTGAGGCTGTACACGTCCCGCGGCTGTTTCAGCGCGGTCAGCATGATCCAGAGGACCGGGCCGAAAAACAGGAGTGCCACGATGAGGATCGTAAGCGTCCGGGCGACCCCGCCGATGCGCTTGCGCTGGGCGAGCGAGAGGCGCGCCGTCGCGGGACGGCTGGCCGGCCTTTCGACGATTGCGGCGGCCGGGATGGAGGAGCTGTCGGTCATGCGGGCCGCCGCTCCGTGATGAGCTGGAAATAGATCGCCGCGAACACCGCCATGAGCGCGGCGAGAAGGTAGGCGGTCGCCGCCGCATAACCCACGTCGTACCAGCGGAAGGCGGTTTGGTAGATGAAATGCGCGAGCGTTTCCGTCGAGGTGCCGGGGCCACCGTTTGTCAGGGTGATCACCTGGTCAAGCACCTTCAGGGAGAAGATGATCTTCAGGAGGATGGCGATGGCGAGCACCGGCTTGAGCTGGGGTAAGATCACCTCGAAGAACAGCCTGAACTTCGACGCGCCGTCGACCTGCGCCGCCTCCACGGTCTCCTGCGGCAGCGAGGCCAAGGCCCCGATGAACATGAGCATGAAATAGGGAGCCGAATGCCAGACGTCGCAGATGATGAGCGCCGCCATGGCGAGATCCGGATCGGCGAGGAACGAGGCGCCCTTCAGGCTCGGGATGACGGCGCCGATGACGGCGGTGAAGCCGCCAAATTCCGGGTTGAGGAGAAAACGCCAGGAGACGCCGACGAGGGCCGGCGACATGGCAAAGGGGATGACGAGCAAGGTTCGCGTGTTGATCTCGAGCCGGGTGTTACCGGCCAGCAGGACCGCAAGGGCCATGGCGACGGTGAGCGTGCAGACCACCGAGAGGACCGTGAAGACGAGCGTGACCCACCCGCTGTTGAGCAGATCGGGATCGTCGGTGATCGCGAGGACGTAGTTGTCCAGGCCGACGAAGGGCCCGAGCGTGGGACTCTCCGACAGCTTCCACTCGTGAAGCGAGTACCAGAGCGCTGAGACCAGCGGGTAGAGCAGCGTTCCGGCGATCACCAGAAGGGCCGGGGCGATCAGCCAGTATTTGAGGACGCGGTCGTGCATCCGGTCTCTCCGCAAATTGCCGGGAGGCGGGAGAGGCGCCGAGCACCTCCCCCGCCTTGAGGTCAGGTCCGGCGGCCAGCCCGCCGGAGAATGCGATCCGCTTCCTGGGCGGCCGCGTCGAGACCGGCCTTGACGGGTTTCGACCCGGTCGCGAGTTCGGAGATCGTGTTCTCCAGAACGGCGGCGATCTGCGGCCATTCCTTGAGCTGCGGCATGATGCGGGAGCCTTCGAGGCTCTGCGCCGCCACCCGGTGCAAACCGTTATTGACCTCGTTCACCTTGGGATCGACGAAGCTCGACTTGTGGGTCACGACGATGTCGGCCGTGTCCTTGTCCGACTTGTCGGTGGCGCAGGCCACCTCGAGTTCGGGGCTCGACACCCACTTCATGAACTCCCAGGCCGCATCCTTGTTCTTGGCATTGGCGCTCACCGCGAAGGGCAGCGACAGGGCATAGGACGCGGGCTTATCGGGCGCGTAGCGCGGCATGGGTGCGAAGGCCACCTGCTCCGGCTTCAGGGTGGACTGGCCGCCCGTGAGCTGCGGATAGACCCACCACCACACCATCACCATGGCCGAGTTGCCCTGAGCGACGGAGTTGACCGCATCGGCCTCGACGAACTGCACGGAGCCGGGAGCCGCAACCTTGTGCTTGAGCAGATAGTCGAGATAGCGCTGCGTCGCCTCCGCCGCGGCGGGCTCGTTGAACCGAGTCGTCTTGAAGTCCGGCGTGAAGATGTCCCCGCCGGCGCCCCACAGATGGTTGAGCCACAAGAAGAGGTTTTGGCCGCCATTGCCCTTGCCGTAATACATGGCGACGCCGGGGATGCCGGACTTCTTCTGAACCGCATCGGCCACCGTGACGAGCTCGTCCCAGCTCTTGGGCGGCTGCACGCCCGCTTGGTCCAACAGATCCTTGCGGTAGAAGAGCATCTGCGGGTGGCCCCGCACGGGCAGACCGAGGGTCTTCCCCTCCAGCTGACTGCCCTGCTTATAGGCCTGCGGATAACGGTCCATGTTGATGCCGTCGCGCTTCAGCCAGTCGTCGATCGGCTGCAGGTAGATGGCGAGCCCGGGCCCCCAGCTGTCCTGGTAGCAAACGATGTCGAAGGCGGAGGAGCCGGCGACGCCTTCGGTGGTGATCTTGTCTCGCAGCTGGCCGTAGGGGACGTAGGTGTAAACGGGCTTGATGCCCGTCATCGCCTCGAATTGCGGGAAGCGCTTTTCCTGAGCCCGGAACTGCGCGCCTTGCGGCAGCAGCACGTTGATGGTGGTGCCGGCGAAGGGCTTGCCCTGCGCGAGAGCGAGCCGGGGCAATGCCAGGGCAGCGCCGGCACCGATACCCGTTCCGATCAGCTGACGTCGATTGATGGCCATCTTCTCCTCCCTGATTTTTATGAATGCTAACAGACATGCATAGGTTTGCAAGCTAGCCGCGTTGAAGCGCAATCTGTTTGCGAATGGCGACCTCGTCCACCAGCACCCACTCCTCGCGGATCTGGCCGTTGATCACGTGAGCGTGGTTCATGAACAGCGCGAGAACCGTCGCCCCAGATGGCGGGCCGAAGATGCCGTGACCGGTATGCGTGCCGGTGAGCCACCAGCGCGTGGCGACGCGGGTCGGGTAACCGGGATCGTCCCTGGCGATGGAGTGCTCGATGACGATCTTGGCGTCGGGGAAGGCCGACAGATAGCCGAACAGGAACTCGTAGACCTGTTCGTGCCCATAGGCTGTCTTGAAGCCTGGGAGATGGACGCTGCAGGCCGGGTGGTAGACGCGGCCGACCACATCGAGGTCAGCCCGCCAGATCGCTTCCATGGTCTCTCGCACCAGGGATGCCGCCGCGTGATCCTGATGCACGGGCGGCCGGAACCCGCCCTCCGCCCGGAGCTTTTTCGCATCGCCCAGATGCCAGGGCTTCTTGCCTTGCGCGTGATCGGCATCGGCCAGACGGGCCGCATACTCGTCGGCGTCGATGCCGATCTGGGACAGGAGCCCAGCGGAGTCCCGGATGAGCCACTCCTCGACGATCCGGTTCTCGATGCAGAAGCAGTCGGCGATGGCGCGGACCACGACGGACTTGCCTGTGGCAGGTCCAAGGGGTCCGCCGCCCTTGTGGGTTCCGGGGCAGATCAGCCGGTGGGACGACAGGAAGCCGTCCGTGTCGTTGCCGGACCAGATCACGTCCTCGGGGAGCAGGCGTCGCTGCGGCAGGGCGTTCAGGGTCTCGAGCGTGCCTGCGACCATCGCCTCGGAGCCCGCAAACGGGCCCATGGTGGTATGGACGGGGCAGTCATCCGAATACCAGCGACGGATGAGGCCGATGCTCCGCCCCTCCCAGATCCGCTCCGTGATCTTGATGATGTAATCCGGCAGGTCCTCGAAGTCCGGATCAAAGCCCCTCATGCCCATTTAGCTCTCCCCATTGGCACGCCAGACACGGCGCCCGTTGATGTCCATCAGGCCCTGCTTTGGAAGGCGGGCTGACGCTCTGACGACGAGTTCGCCACCGATGACGGTTCGCCTCGCTTTCTGGTACGGCTGATCGATGAGTTCGCGCACGGCCTCGACGGTCGAATCGACCATCGGATGCAGCGGCTGCGAGAACGTTGTGAGCTGATAGCTGCGCCACTGAGCCGGGCCGGTATCGTCGAAGCCGATGATCGAGAGGTCGTCCGGAACACGAAGTCCGAAGTCATGGCGGGCCACGTCCAAGCATGCGATGGCCATGTGGTCGTTGGCGCAGAAGATCGCGTCGGGCCGCTTGCGCAGGGACAACAGCTCCCGGGTCGCGGCTTCTGCGCCCGCGAGGGTATAATTGCCGACCGCCCTCAGGGGCTCTGGAAGACCCGCCGCCGCGAGCCCTGCCCTGAAGCCTCTTTCGCGGTCACGGTTGGTCGATGAAATCTCGATGCCGGCCAGATAGGCGGGACGCTTGTGTCTGCCCGCCGCCAGGAAGGCGGCGATCGCGCGCCCGCCAAGCTCGTTGCTGCCGGTGACGCTGGACACATCGGGATCGTCGGTGGTGCGGTTGAACAGGAGGACCGGGACGCCCGCCTTCCGGCATTCCCGGGCGAGCGCAGATGACAGGCTGGCCGATGCGAGCACGACCGCATCCACCTGGTAGCGCATGACCTGCTCGAACATGGGATCGGACAGGGATCCGTCCGGTGAGGTGAACAGCAGGACTTGATAATCGAGCGCTTGCAGCTTGCCGGAGAGGGCCTCAAGGACGCCTGGGTAGAACTGATTGTCGAGATAGGCCATGACCACGGCGACGATGCGGGACCGCCGGGTGATCAGCGACCGGGCGAGCGCATTGGGACGGTAGCCCAGCTTCTTTGCCGCCTTCTCGACCTTGTCCCGCGTTGCAGGGGCGACACTCGCACCGGGCGTGAAGGTGCGCGACACGGCCGATTGCGAGACGCCGGCCAGCTCCGCCACATCCACCGCATTGACGGGCCGGCGCCCTTGCCTAACTGGAGCCCTGCTCATTCTGCCGTCCATCCTCCATCGACCATGAGCGACGATCCGGTCATCAGGGCCGCCGCGTCGCTTGCCAGGAATACCACGGCGCCCGTGAGATCTTCCACCTGCCCGAGGCGTCCGAGCTTGATCTTGGACAAAACCCGGTCCTTGAAGCTTTCATCCGCCAGGAAGGGCGCGGTCATGGGCGTTTCGATGAAGGTCGGGCAGAGCGTGTTGACCCGGATCCGGTGGGGGCCAAGTTCGATCGCCATGGCCTTGGTGAGCCCCTCGATCGCGAATTTCGAGGCGCAATAGACGGTGCGCCCGGCGCCCCCCACATGGCCCATTTGAGACGAGACGTTGATGATGGAGCCGGGCATCCCCGCCTCGATCAAGCGCCGCGCCACCGCCTGCGCCGCGAAGAAGGCGGAGCGCACGTTGAGGCCCATGATGGCGTCGAAATCCTCGACCGGCACCTCCACGAAGGGTTTCGGTCGGTTCGTGCCCGCATTGTTGAGGAACACATCGAAGGGCTGGGCGCCGCCGATCGTCCGCGTGACGGCGTCGAGGTCCGTCATGTCGAGGGGGAGCGCCGATGCCTGCCCGCCCGCGGCCCGGATCGCCTCGGCGCCGGCCTCGATTTCGTCGCGGCTGCGGGCGGCGAGCGTCACATGGGCGCCCGCCTCCGCCAAGGCGGCCGCGGCCGCTAGCCCGATACCGCGGCCCGCCCCCGTGACGAGGGCACGGCGGCCGTCGAGCCGGAAGGAGGGCGCCTTCGGGAGAGTGAGCGCGCTCATTCGGCGGCAGTCGCGTAAGGGATGTTGCGGCCGCCATAGCGACGCACGCGGATATTCGCCTGCTCGGCGTGTCCGACAAAGCCCTCCAGCATGCACAGCCTGGAGCAATACTCCCCGATCATCGCCGACGCCTCGTCCGTGAGGACGCGCTGGTAGGTGACGGTCTTGAGGAACTTGCCGACCCACAGGCCGCCCGTGTAGCGCGCCGCCTTTTTGGTGGGGAGCGTGTGGTTCGTGCCGATCACCTTGTCCCCGTACGACACGTTGGTGCGAGGTCCGAGGAACAGGGCGCCGTAATTGGTCATGTGGGCGAGGAAGTATTCCGGGTCGCGGGTCATCACCTGCACGTGCTCGGACGAGATCTCGTCGGCCTCCCGCACCATCTCCTCGTCGGAGTCGCAGACGATCACGGCGCCGTAATCCTCCCAGGCCTTGCGCGCCACGGCGGCGGTGGGCAGCACCTCGAGCAGACGCTCCACCTCGGCCATGGTCTCACGGGCGAGCTTCTCCGAGGTGGTGAGCAGGATCGCGGGCGAGTTCGGCCCGTGCTCCGCCTGGCCCAGGAGATCCGTGGCGCACATCTCGGCATCGACGCTCTCGTCGGCAATGACGAGGGTTTCGGTCGGGCCCGCGAACAAATCGATGCCGACGCGCCCATACAGCTGGCGCTTCGCTTCCGCCACGAAAGCGTTGCCGGGACCGACCAGCATGTCGACAGCCGCTATGCTCTCCGTACCCAGCGCCATGGCGCCGACCGCCTGGATGCCGCCGAGGCAGTAGATCACGTCGGCGCCGGCCAGATGCTGGGCGGCCACGATGGCGGGGGCGGGCTTGCCCTGAAAGGGCGGCGCGCAGGTGATGACCCGCGGCACGCCCGCGACGCGGGCGGTGATCACGGACATGTGGGCGGAGGCGAGGAGCGGGTACTTGCCCCCGGGCACATAGCAGCCGACCGAGTTGACGGGGATGTTCTTGTGACCGAGCACGATGCCCGGCAGCGTCTCGACCTCGATGTCCAGCATGGAGGCGCGCTGGTGCTCGGCGAAGGTTTTGACCTGCGTCTGCGCGAAGCGGATGTCGTCGAGGTCGCGCTGGGAGAGCTGCGAGAGGCAGTCACGGATCTCCTGGTCGGTGAGTCGGTAATCGGTGCGGTCCCAGCCGTCGAACTTCACCGACATCTCGCGCACGGCCGCATCGCCCCGCTGGGCAATCTCGGTGAGCGCCGCCTCGACGGTGGCCCGCACCCTGGCGTCGTCCTCCGCGATCGCGTCCGCGTCGCGGCCCTTCTTCAGATACCGGGCCATCGAGGTCTCTCCTTTTGGCTTCGGCGACAGGCGCCGTCGTTCCGTTCAATCGTCATTCGGTGGGTGCGGACCGCGCATGCGTCAGCCCCGCGAAAGCAGCCTCATGCGCCGGAGCTGGTCGAGCAGGCGCCCGGGCTCGGCCCGAGCCGTATTTGAGCTGGGTTCGCTCCGGGCCGCGTCCTCCTATGAGCGAGTCGCAGGGCCGCGAGCCGGGGGCTGGGCGCGGCGTGGATCACGGGGACGCCCATGGGCTCGCCCGGGCGGGACTCCTTATAGTCCTTAGCGCTCCGCCGAGTGTCGAGTGCCATCGAGTCTCGCCCGCACATAGTTCTACATTCGCTATTGCCAGACTGGTTTAACGAAGTATAGTCGCTTTTGCAATCGCATGCAAAGGACGTTGTGCATGGTTGATGTGGTCCTTGAGAACATCACTCGCAGGTGGGGGTCCTTTGTCGGCGTGCGGGAGATGAGTCTCTCCATCAGCGACCGCGAATTCCTCGTCCTTCTGGGTCCATCCGGCTGCGGGAAGACGACCACCATGCGGATGATTGCAGGTCTCGAGGATCCCTCCAGCGGAACGATCCGCATCGGCGGGCGGGTCGTGAACAATCTCGAACCCAAAGACCGCGACGTCGCCATGGTGTTCCAGAGCTACGGCCTGTACCCGAGCATGACGGTCTACGACAATATCTGCTTTCCCTTGAAGGTTCGCAAAGTCCCGAAGGCGCAGCACGACGAGCGCGTGCGGCGGGCAGCCGCCATGGTTGAACTCGGCGAGCTGCTCCACCGCTTTCCGCGTGAATTGTCGGGTGGCCAGCGCCAGCGCGTGGCCCTGGCCCGCGCCATCGTGCGCGAACCCGCCGTCTTCCTCATGGACGAGCCTCTCTCGAACCTCGACGCCAAGCTCCGTGTCTCCACGCGGGCGCAGATCAAGCATCTCCAGCACGAGCTTGCGGTCACGACCGTCTATGTGACCCACGACCAGATCGAGGCCATGACGTTGGCCGACCGGGTCGTGATCATGAACAAGGGCGTGATCCAGCAGGTCGGCTCGCCGACGGCCATCTACGATGCTCCCGCGAATACCTTCGTGGCGGGCTTCATCGGGTCGCCCGCCATGAACCTCCTGTCGGGTGATCTCGTCGACGGCGTGTTCTCGGGAGAGAACGTCCGCATCGACGGCCTTCCGTCCCTGACCTCGGGTCCAGTGACCCTTGGATTCCGTGCGGAGGACGCGCGCGTTACGGATCCCGGCAGCGGAGCGGTCGCGGCGGCGGTCTACACCTTCGAACTTCTCGGCGATGCGACGCTCGTGACCGTCAAGGCCGGTGGCGCGCTCGTGGCCGTCAAGGCCGACAAGACCTTCCGGGCAGAAATCGGCCAACCTGTCGGCATCGCGATCGATGCCCGTCAATGCCACCTGTTCGACAAGGAAACCGGCGAGCGCATGGGGCCCGCAACCCGTCAGTAGATCGGGTCGGTGGCGCGGCGCTCGGCGGACCAAGCAAGATTTACAAGGGAAGGCTGCACGGAGCCGCTCCGCAAGCAGCCCGACAACACCAGAGGAGAACTACCGTGCTGATCAGACAACTTGCCCTAGCGTCGGCTCTGACGCTCGCGACAACCGCCGGAGCATCGGCCGCCTGCGCGTTCAAGAACGAGGTGCCGCTCCGGTCGCTCAGCGCCGGCTTTCAGGCCTGGAAATCCGTTACCAACGCCATGGCGGAATGCGGGAACTTCAAGGCCGAGCTCGACCAGCAGTTCAACACGAAGCATGTAGAGGCGTTCTCGGCGAAGCCTCCTCTTTATCAGATCGGCGGCGTCGCGACGGAATCGATCGTGCCGCTGTTGAACAACGGCCTTATCCGGCCTCTCGACGATCTCGTCGCCAAGTACGGCCAGAACCTGTCGCCAAACCAGCTCATCAAGATCGATGGGAAGATCATGGCGATCGCCATGATGGTGAACACGCAGCACCTCATGTATCGCGCGGATATCCTGGAGCAGCTCAAGATCGAGCCGCCCAAGACATACGACGAGGTGCTGGCGGCTGCCGAGAAGATCAAGGCTTCGGGCCTCGTGCCCTATCCGATCGGCGCCACCACCCGGACGGGCTGGAATCTCGCTATGGATTTCACGAACCTCTACATGGGCTATGGCGGCCAGTTCTTCACGGCCGACAACAAGCCCGCCGTGAAGAGCGAAGCCGGCGTCAAGACGCTGGAGATGCTCAAGAAGCTCTCCGCCTATATGGACCCGGAATACCTGACGGCCGACTCGACGTTCGTGCAAAGGCAGTTCCAGCAGAGCAAGATCGCCCTCGCCAACTTCTGGGCCTCACGCGCCGGCGCCCTGGACAACGCGGCCGAGTCACAGGTTGTCGGCAAGGTGAAGGTCGCGGCAGCCCCCGCAGCCGTTCCCGGCGGAAAGCCGGCAACGACAGTCTGGTGGGATGGCGTCGTGATCGCCAAGAACATCTCCGACGCCGAAGCCGAGGCCGCTTTCCGGGTTGTCATGGAAGGTCTCGACAAGGAGATGGTCGAGGCCAACAACAGCGATGCGGTCTGGCTCGTCCCCGGCTATAAGCCGACACCTGCGGCCATGGGCGCGCTTGAGACCCTGAAGCTCGGCACGCCGGCCTATCCGGCCTCCCCGCGCATGGGCCTCATTCATACAGCGATTGGCAATATGGTCGGCGACTACCTGACTGGCAAAACCAGTGCAGAGCAGACGCTCGCCGCCATCGAGGATCGGTATACGACGGCTGCCAAGGAAGCCGGACTGATCAAGTAAGTCGATCCCTCAAGGCTGCGCCGGTCACCCGGCGCAGCCCCTCGCCCAAATCCTGGGTCTTCGGGGGCGGTCCGTCCCAACACTGCGGTGGGAGTTTTCATGAAGCCGCGAACTTTCATGATGTTCGTCGCGCCCTCGCTGCTGATGATGCTCCTGTTCATCGCAACGCCGCTCGTCAGCGTTTTTCTCCAAAGCTTCCAGAACACCCAGACCGTCTTCAAGGAAGAGGTCGTGGAGCGATGCACGCCCGGCTTTCCGAACCCAGTCTGCGAGAAGGAGAGCCGCACGATTCCGGCTCGCGACGAGGAAGGCCGCGTGCAGACCCAGAACGTCTGGGTCGGCCTTTCCAATTACCACGCGCTCCTGCGCACGAGCGACATCTCGGCAGCCTTCGGTCCAGGCGGTAGCCTATCGACGGTCATGACGATCGATTTCTTCCGGGCCCTGCGCTTCACCCTGACCTTCACCTTCATCACGCTTCCCTTCGTCGTCAGCATCGGCCTCGCTTTGGCATTGGCCCTCAATGCGACGATCAAGTCGATCCGCGGCCCGGTCATCTTCGTCACGCTCCTGCCGTTCATCGTCACGCCCGTCATCGGCGCCCTGTCCATCCGGTGGCTCTTTACGGGTGACGGAATCCTGACGGCCGCTCTCGAGGCCATCTTCGATCGCAGGATCACCCTTCTGGCCGAGGGCTGGACCACGGAACTCCTGATGATGATCTACAAGGTCTGGCACGTAGCGCCCTTCGCCTTCATCATCTTCTACGCGGGCCTCCAGAGCGTGAACCAGGATACGGTCGATGCGGCCGTCGTCGACGGTGCGTCCCGCTGGGACCGCCTGCGCTACGTGATCATCCCGCACCTGATGCCTTTGATCGTGTTCGTCACTCTCATTCACCTCATGGACAGCTACCGCGTGTTCGACGAGGTGGTCGGCTTCGCGAGCCAGGCCCACGTCATCTCGCTGCAATGGCTGACCTTCGAACTCCTGACGCCGGACAACACGGGCAACCGGGCGATCGGACGCGCGTCGGCGTCGTCCATGCTGACGATGATCGGGATCGTCATCCTTCTCGTCCCCCTCATCATGCGCACTTGGCGCGATCAGAAGCGTTAGGGAGACTCCGGTGACAAGCTCCACTCCCATCACCTCACTGCCCGTCGCGGCGCCAAGGCCGGCGACCGGAGTAGTCGGCGAGGGCCGGTCCCGGGCGATGCCGATGCCCGTCGGAGTCATGCTCGCGACGGCCGGCACGCTGCTTCTTTGGACGATCGTCGCAGCCTTCCCGCTGGTGTGGGTGCTGGTGATGTCCGTCAAGCTGCCGGTCGACGCCTTCTCGTCCGATCCCCTCCAGGTGATCTTCGGCCCGCGCACCGTCGCGGCCGGGGAAGGCCTGAGCGCTCTCGACATCGCCGTTGCGCTCGCCGTCGTCTACGCGGGTTACAAACTCGTGGCGCGGCAGGCCTCTACATGGGCGCGCTGGCTCTCGTTCGGCGGAGCGACGGTTTTCGGCTGGCTGATCACCTCTCTCCTGATCGTCGGAGGAAGCGTGCTGGCCCTGGGTCTTGTCCTCCCATCCGGCCTTCGGCTCGTGAACGCCGGCGTCTCTCAGATCCCGGGCCTCGCGGTGCTGGCCGAGCCGATCATCGGCGCCACGGGCCAGCATTATTGGGCCGTTTGGGTGCGCAACGGTTTTTACCGCAACTTCATCAACTCCCTGATCGTCACCGGGGGCGTCGTGACGATCTCCCTCACGGTGGGAACGCTGGCCGGCTATGCCCTGGCCCGGATGAGATCCAACCTGGCCTTCTGGTTCCTCATCACGGCGCTCGTGTTTCGCGCCCTGCCGCATTCCGTGCTCGTGACGGGCTATCTGCCGCCCTTCATCAACAGCCGCGAACTGCTCGCGCCGTTCTGGTCGACGCCGCTCCTCGGCGATGTCCTGCAGCTGTTTTCCGAGACGCCGCCGACGCTCTATGGGAAACCCTGGGCCGTTATCGCGGTGCTCGTCGCCATCAACCAACCCTTCACGATCTGGATGATGCGCAGCTTCTTCCAGAACGTTCCGACCGAGCTCGACGAGGCCGCGCGGGTGGATGGCTGCACGCATTTCCAGGCCTTTCGGCGCGTGATCATGCCGGTGATGTGGCCTGGCATCATCACCACGGGCCTGTTCAGCTTCCTGCTCGCCTACAACGATTACCTCGTCTGCGCGCTCCTGCTCGATGCGCAGACGCAGACGATGGTTCCGGCGATCACCCAGTATTTCAATCGCGAGACGACCTCGACCGACCAGATCGAGGCGGTCGCGGCAGCCGTATCCATCACGGCGCCGCTCTTCATTCTCGTCATGGTCTTTCAAAGGCAGATCGTGTCCGGCCTGACGGCTGGCGCGGTGAAAGGATAGCAGATGAAGGGATCACGGCCTGAGCAGGCAGCGCTCACCCGGGACAACGACATCGGCAAGACCGAGGAGACCCGCCGCGTCGTCACCAATATGGTCGACGGGTTGAACGACCACGATATCGGCGGCATGGGCCGGTTCTTCGCCGAGACCTTCCGTTGGATGGGCAATGCCGGATGCGGCACCAAGAACGGCTTGAGGGAGTTCCAGGACAACTGGCAGCGCCCGTTCCAGGCCGCGTTCTCGGACAAGGTCTGTATCGACGAGGCCCGCATCGCGGAAGGCGAATGGATGGCGGCCTTCGGCCGCCAGGAGGCCACGCATTCGGGCGAGTTCATGGGCATCGCGCCCACGGGCAAGCGGGTCGAGATCCGCTACATGGATTTCTGGAAAGTGGTCGACGACAAGATCGTCGACAATTGGGTGATGGTCGACTTCCCGCATGTGATGCGCCAGCTCGGCGTCGATCCGTTCAACGGTCACGGCTGGGAGGAGTATGACGCGGGACGCAAGGTCCCTCCCCGCCCACTGCGGGAGGCGGCCGCATAGGACGCACCCTCACCCGAGCACGAACGTCACGAGCAGAGAAATGAGCCTGAGCGTCTGGCCGCCGGACGGCGAGCCAAAGCCCAAGAACGCCTGGGTGAAGCTCATGGAGTCCGCGCGCATGTGGTGAACGGCTAGGTCACCGCTGGATGGATCGTGACCGACCAGGTGTCCATCCGGAAGCAGATCCTCGCTCACTTGGAGAGCAAGGCAGGAGCCGTCGGTTGGAATGTGACGGCAGTAAAAGCATCAATAGAGGCATGATCGGAATGGATTTCCAGGCAGAGAAGGATCTTGTGCGAGCCCACCATGCGGCCATCGCTCGCGCCAGCGCCGACACCCTTGCGGCAGCTCTTGCGGAGCACACGAGCCCGGATTGGCTGTGGCGTGGCATGCATCCCTTTCACGAGCAGCGGGGAGCCGAAGCGGTCGCGCGCGTGTTCTGGACGCCGTTCCGTCAGGCCATGACCCGTCTCCAGCGTCGCCCGGACATCTTCATGGCCGGGCGCAACCAGTTGGACGATTTCCAATCCGTCTGGGTCGTGTCCATGGGCCATCTCATGGGGCTCTTCGACCAGCCCTGGCTCGGCATTCGCCCGTCGGGGAGGATCTCGATGATGCGCTACGCCGAGTTCGATCGCGTGGAGAACGGCCGCATCACCGAAACCGCGATGTTCTTCGACATCCCGCAGGTGATGATCCAAGCTGGGCAGAACCCGTTTCCGCCCCAGACTGGAGCCCAGCTCGTGCAGCCGGGCCCGGCCACGCACGAGGGGCTGATGTATGGTCCCCAGGATCCGGCCAAAGGAACGGCGACGCTCGCGGCCATCAATGCGATGATCGGGGACATGCGCAGCGCGGACAGGAGCAAGGGCGCGGCCGGCCTTGCCGAGGAGCTTGCCCGCTCCTGGAACGACGACATGATCTGGTGGGGCCCGGCGGGCATTGGAGCCACCTACACCATCCCGCGCTACATTCGGCAGCACTCCGGTCCGTTCAGGTCGGCCTTCAGCAACGGCTACCGCTTCAACGGACATATCTGCCGAATGGCAGAGGGGCATTTCGGCGGGTTCTTCGGCTGGGCGAACCTGACCCTGTCCAATACCGGCGGCTTCATGGGCATGACGGCAAGTCCGAACGAGGCGGATATGAGGGTCGTCGATCTCTACCGGGAGGAGGGCGGCAAGCTCACGGAGAACTGGATCTTCATCGACATGCTGCACTACCTCAACATGCAGGGCCTCGATGTGCTCAAGCGCATGGAAGATCTGTCGGAGCCATGGAAGGACGCATGATAGCCGCGGCGCTCCGCACCCACGCGCTGACGGTCCTGTGCCGGCTACCGTCGCCCTGCGATCTCAATGCCTGATTGCCGTCCTGCTGCTGACCCATCGACGCCGCGCTCAACGGGTGATCGCGCAGGCGGCGGCTCCGCAACGAAGCCGCGCCTGTGAAAAGGCCCCCGCTCCGGGGCGAACGGGCGAGGGTGCAACCGCACCTCTCGCCGCGCCTGCTACGGGCGGGGGCCAAACCAGGATCGCCGCGCCTGCTACGGGCGGCGTCAAACCGGGACCAGACGGGCGCTCGCATCGTCAGGCGAGCGCAGGCATAAGGCCGGGCCGGAGTACATCCGTCCGGCGCGGCCGCATCGGAGCTGGCGGTGACGCCCGCCGCCCTCGACGTCCACAACAATGTCCGCTGGCGTGAACCTGATATGGGGGTGACCACCAGGATCCGCAAGAGCGGGAAATTCGAAAAAGCGGCTGTGATTCCAGATGGATGCGGCCGATGAGTCCGGCGATCCGCTAGACGAGACATGCGGGATCGATTCTGGCCGCGGGAACGTCGGAAACGGCTTGACCGACGGGAACAGGCTTCGCGGACGAGGCCGGGACATCCAGGGCGAAATGCCTTTCGAACCGACCTGGCGCTCGACGACGGAATGTTTGCGGCACCACGCGTCCAAGGCCCTTTTACAGACAATTTGAGCGATCCGCCGAAGGGTGGGTTAAGCCGCAGGGCTGATGATGCCGGATGATCCGCTTCAAAGGGTTCATCTGAGCATGCAATCCCTCCATACCTTCCTTCGCAACGAACGCGGCAGCGTGGCCGTGGTCTTCACGCTGGCGCTTGTGCCCCTTATCGGCGCCGCCGGTGCCGCGCTCGACTATTCCCGCGCCACGGGAAGCCGCGCTAGCCTGCAGACCGCCGCGGATGCGGCGGCCCTCGCGGCGGTGCGGGTCAAGACCCTGAACGCGACCGAGCGGCAGAACACCGGCAAGGCGATGTTCAACGCCAACAAGCCGGATCACCTCGTGGCGAATCCCGACGTGGAGGCGACCTCCAAGGAGGCTGTGGTGAAGGCCTCGGCTTCCGTGCCGACCTCGCTGATGCGGGTGCTCAACGTGAACACCATGGAGGTTGGCGTGAAGGCGAAGGCCGTCAAGGTGTTCGAGGGCCCGCCACCCTGCGTGTTCGCGCTCAGCAAGGACAAGAGCCCGGCGATCGAGATCACCGGCAGCGCCGTTTTCGAGGGCAAGAACTGCGCCTTGCACGCGAATTCTTCGGCGACCGGCGCTGTTTCGATCACGGGCTCCGCCAAGGTCAAAGCGGATGGCTATTGCGCCGTGGGGACCGTGACCTACACGGTGAGCCTGACGCCGCAACCCGAGAGCTATTGCGACGAGTTGCCCGATCCTTACGCGAACCTGCCGGTTCCGGAAAACACGGCCTGCCCCAAGCCGGCCTTGAGCACGAAATCGCCCCTGAAGCCGGGCGTGTATTGCGGCGGCCTGTCCATCAAGGACGATACGGTGTTCGAGCCCGGGCTCTACATCATCAAGGACGGCGACCTGAAGCTCAACGCGCAGAACTCGCTCACCGGCAAGGGCGTGACCTTCTACCTGATGGGCAACACGGGTTTCGACATCAACGGGGGCGCAAAGTTCGAACTCTCGGCCATGGACACTGGTCCCTATGCGGGTCTGGCGGTCGTCTATGACCGCAACGCCACGGTGAAGCAGCCGAACAAGCTCAACGGCAACTCCACCACCATCCTCGTCGGCGGCATCTACTCGCCCAACCAGGATCTCGTGCTCAACGGCACCGGCGGTTTTGGCCAGGGCAGCCCCTACATGCCGATTATCGTGAGCACCGTGAAGATCTCCGGCAACAACACCACGACCGTCGAAGTGGATCACACCAAGTTCCCGGGGGCGAAGCCGCTGCCGAAGCTGGCCAGCAGCGTGCGCCTCGTGGAGTGAGACCTCCACCCGTCGCGTTGATAGGCCCCGCGCCGAACCGGCGCGGGGCTTCCGTTTTTGTGGGCGGCTCGGATCAAGCCGGAACGGTCCCGCCGGCCGACGCGTCCCGCAGGCCATGGGCCTGCGCGGCCGCGAAGCCCGCGACCACCAGCGCCTGGAAGACGACGAAGCCGATGCCGAGAGCCGTCGGGGCGACCCATCCGCTCGCCAGCAGCAGCACGCTGTCGAGGGCCCAGATCCCGTTGAGCACAACGATGGTCCAGACGATCCGGGACGACACCACAGGTCGTGTGCCCACCCAGGCGACCGCCGCCGCATAGGCGATGAGAACGAGGCCCACCAGGTGCAGCATGGGAACGGGGAGCCCGAGGGGGTCTGCGAGGAGGCCGGCGCCCGCGAAGGCGAGGATGCCGGTGGCGCCGCTGGCGAGAGCATCGCCGAGAAGCGCGAGACGCAGGAAGGACGAGGGGCGGATCGAGGACATGGTCTATCTCCTTCATGGACGAGAGCACCACGATGACCGAGCCGCCGGCGCCGCGCGATTAAGCGGGAGGTAATTTTCTGCAGCCGGGCGTCTGGGCTATCTTAAGCCCCATGGTCACGCACGCTCTTCCCACCCGCGCCTTCGGCGATCACCTGCGCAGCTGGCGGCAGCGCCGCCGCATGAGCCAGCTCGATCTCGCGCTTGAGGCCGAGATCTCGCAAAAGCACTTGAGCTTCGTGGAAAGCGGCCGGTCTTCCCCGAGCCGCGAGATGGTGCTCACGCTCGCCGAGCACCTGCAGGTGCCCCTGCGCGAGCGCAATACCCTGCTGCTCTCTGCCGGCTATGCGCCGCTTTTCCCCGAGCGCTCCCTCGACGATCCGGCTCTGCGCGTCGCACGGGCGGCCATCGATCTCGTGTTGAAGGGGCACGAGCCCTACCCGGCTCTGGCCGTGGACCGGCATTGGACGCTCGTCGCCGCCAATGCGGCTATTGCGCCGCTCCTTGCGGGCGTGAGCGAGGCGCGACTGCTGGAGCCGCCCGTCAACGTCCTACGGCTGAGCCTTCATCCGGGCGGACTCGCGCCGCTCATCGTGAACTTCGCCGAATGGCGCTCCCATGTGCTGGACCGCCTGCGCCAGCAAATCGAGCGGACGGGGGACACCGGATTGCAGCGCCTGCGCGCCGAACTCGAATCCTATCCGGCGGGCGGGGCGGTTCATGGGGATCACGCAGCCGATTTCGGGGGCGTTCTCATCCCGCTCAGGCTCTCGACGCCGGCCGGAACGCTCTCCTTCTTTTCCACCATCACGGTGTTCGGGACGCCCGTGGACGTGACCTTGTCGGAGCTTGCGATCGAGGCATTTTTCCCGGCCGACGAGGCGACGGGCGCGGCCCTGCGCGCCCTGACGGCGGGCTCATCGCCGGTCTGACACCCTCACCGAACTGGCGGGGCTCGCGCCCTGAGGCTGCTCCGTTCAAGGCTCCAGGGGCGCGAGCCAGTCGTCGAGGAAGCTGTCGAGCCAGCGGGAGACGTGCGGGTCGTGGATGAAGCGGCCCTCGATCTGCCGGGCCCGGTCCTGGGCGCCCGGGAGCGCAAGGCGCTCCGCCGCCCGCACGGTCCAGCGGCAGAGCATGGCGTGGGTGACCTCCGGGTGGAACTGGAGGCCGAAAGCCTTGCGCCCGACGCTAATGGCCTGGGTCGGGAAATCGTCGCCCGTCGCAAGGGTTTCGGCGCCGCTCGGGCAATCGAATCCCTCCCGGTGCCAGTGATAGACGTAGGCAGGCCAGGGCACGCCCCAGCGCTCGGCGACGGCGCTCCCCGCCTCCGTCGGCACAAGCGGATAATAGCCGATCTCCGCCCGCCCGGTCGGGTGCTCCCAGACCGGCGCGCCCAGATGCCGGGCGAGCATCTGCGCCCCAAGGCACAGGCCGAGAAAGGGCTTCTCCTCCCTTAACGGCACACCGATCCAATCCGTCTCCTGACGGATGAAATCGTCCGGGTCGTTGGCGCTCATGGGACCGCCGAAGATCACCGCACCCGCATGCTCCGCCAGCGTCTCCGGAAGCGGATCGCCGTAGCGCGGGCGGCGGATGTCGAGGCGGTGCCCCCGTTCCGCAAGAAGGCGGCCCACGCGGCCGGGCGTGGAATGCTCCTGATGGAGAACGATGAGGACGGGCGCCTTGGGCTTGAGGGCGCGGCGCGTCCGTGGACTCGACCGACTAGGCACGGCGGGCGCGCTCCGGCGCGAGGTTGTGGAAGGCCTCCTCGCGGATGACCGCGATCTCGGGCTCTCCGAGATGCAGGAGGCGACCGATGCGCCAGACGAGGTCGTCCTCGAATTCGTGCACGTAGCCGTCCACGGCGGCGATCCGGTAGGCCATGCCGAGAAGGCGGGGCCGGTCCTCGGGCTTGACGTCGTGCTGGATGCGCTCGGCCAGCGAGGAGGCCTGGTCCACATCGTCGTTGATGGTCTCGGCGGCCTCCAGGATCCGTTCCGCGCTCTCCTCGGTGAGACCGAAGCGCGAGCGCAGCACCGCCTTGAGGCCGGCCTGCTCGACCCGGGTGACATGGCCGTCCACGCGGGTAACGAGGACGAGCAGGGCCGCGACCGTGAGACGGGCCTGGTAATCGGGGGAGGCCTCGTCGGGATCGACGACCTGGTGGATCACGTCGCGCAGGCGGGAAAGAAGCGTCATTCAGGGAGGATCTCGGGCATTCGGGAGGGCAAACGATTATTCGGGGCTTCCGGCACGTCCGCAAGGGGCGGCGGCGTCAGGTCCCCGCGGCGTTGGCCGCATGGCCGGCGACGCGCCGGCCCGCGAGCGCCTGGACGCCGAGGAGGAGGCCGTCGGCCAGAAAGGCGAGGGCGCCCGTCGCGGCGGCGCCCTGGAGGATATAGATCTCGTTCTGGTTCTGGAGGCCGATTACGATGGGCGTGCCAAGCGTCGCGGCCCCGGCGAGCGCCCCGACCGCGGTGGTGGCGACCGAGAGGATGAAGGCGACCCGCAGGGCTTCCACGATGACGGGGAGCGCCAGGGGCAACTCCACCTCGCGCAGGATCTGGCCCGGGGTCAGCCCCATGGCCCGGGCGGCCTCGGCGGGGTCGCGGCTTACGGCTTCGAGGGCCGCCGTCGTGCCGCGCAGCACGGGCATGACGCAGTAAATCGCAAGCGCCAGGATGGTGGGCGCAGCCCCAAAGCCCAGGACCGGGAAGGCGAGCGCCACCACCACCACCGGAGGCACCGCTTGCGAGGCGGCGACGAGGGAATCGGCGAGGGGTCTCAGAGCCCGCCCCCAGGAGCGGGTGACCAGCACCGCCCCGCCGATGCCGACGACGACCGCCGGGATCATCGCCAATCCGGCGATGGCCACGTGACTTGCCGCAAGATCGAGCAGGCGGTCGAGAGCGAACGCCTCCTTCGTCCCGCTGCCCAGGGCGCCCAGCATGGGCCGGGCGGCGCCGGGCAGGGCGACCAGCGCCGCGAAGGCCGCAAGAGCCAGCATGGTCCAGACCCGGGAGAGTTCGCCTCTCACGAATGCCTCGCGGCACGGCGATCCGAGCGGTTCACCGGTGCCGCTCCAGCAATGCCTCGATGGAGAGGCTGCCGACCGCTCCGCCCTCGGGGTTCACCACGTTGAGGCGCGGGCTGCGGGTATCGATCATACGGGCGAGCGCCTGGAACAGCGGCTCCTCCGGATCGATCGTCGGCGCCGCCTCGGGCAACGGCGGGTCCATGATGGCGCCCACGGTCGTGAAGCGCAGGCGCCGGACCGGCAGCATCTCGCCCCCGAACAGGTCGCGCACGAAGGGCTCGCCGCCCGGTCCCGTCAGGTCGAAGGGCGTGCCCGCCGCCACCACGCGGCCGCGGCGCAGCACCACGATCTGGGTGGCGAGTTCGAGCGCCTCCAGGGGATCGTGCGTGACGAGGAGGATCGTCTTGCCGGTCTCCTCGTGAATGCGCCGCAGCTCCGCCCGCAGGTCCCGGCGCACGATCGGGTCCACGGCCCCGAAGGGCTCGTCCATGAGCAGGATGTCGGGATCGCCCGCGAGCGCCCGGGCCAAGCCTACGCGCTGAGCCTGACCGCCGGAGAGCTCCGCGGGCAGACGATCCCGGAAACGGGGGCCCAGATGCACGAGGTCGAGCATGGCGTCGACGCGGGCCGCGATGGCCTCCCGCCGCCAGCCGAGGAGCCGGGGCACGGTCGCGACGTTCTCGGCCACGGTGCGGTGGGGGAAGAGGCCGACGGATTGAATGACGTAGCCGATGGAGCGGCGGAGCGTCGCCGGATCGAGTCCCCGCACCTCCTCGCCCCGGACGAGAACGCGCCCACGGCTCGGATCGATGAGGCGGTTGACGAGGCGCAGGAGCGTGGACTTGCCCGAGCCCGAGGGCCCGACGAGCACGCACAGGGCGCCGGGCTCGACCCGCAGGGTCACGCCTTCCAGGGCTGCGACGGATCCGAAGGCGACGGCGACATCCTCGAAGTCGATCACCGGACCCGGGCCTCCAGGCGGCGCGCCGCGATCCCGAGGCCCGCATCGGTGGCGAGCGCCAGGGCCACCACCGGCAGCGCCCCGAGGAGAATGAGATCGGGAGCGAACTGCGCCATGCCTTCGAAGACGATGGCGCCGAGGCCCCCTGCGCCGATGAGCCCGCCGAGGGTCATGAGGCCGATGCTCTGCACCGCCGCCACCCGGACCGCGCCGACGAGGATCGGCAGCCCCAGGGGGAGGCGCACGTCGGCCGTGACGCGGCTCTCCGTCATTCCCATGGCCCGGGCCGCTTCGAGGATTGCGGGATCGACGGAGCGCAAGGCCGCCACGAGGCCGCGCAGAAGGGGCAGGGCCACATAGACCGCGACCCCGATGAGGGCCGGCGCCGGCCCGATGGCGCCGAGCCCCAGGCGGCGAAGATCCGGCCACCAGGCGAGCAGGGCGGAGAGGAGCGGGATCAGGAGACCGAACAGAGCGATGGCCGGGGTCACCTGCACGGCTCCCAGGGCAGCGTTGGCGGCTGCTTCCACGCGGCGGGAGTGGAAGGCGGCCCAGCCGAGAGGGAGGGCGAGGAGAAGAGCAAGGAGGAGAGCGCTGCCGGACAGGACGAGATGCTGCCTGAGCGCGCCGTGCACGCCGTCCATGCGGGCCCGGTACTCCGCCATGAGCGAGAGGCTGTCGAAGAGCCCAAGTGCAGCGCCGCCCAGAACCGCCGCCGCACCGGCCCCGAGCCCAACGAGCCGGAGCCAGGGCGCGCCCTGGCGCGCGATCTCGGCCGTGAGGCTGAGCAAAGCCGCGAGCGCCACCCAGAACCCCGCCCCGAGCGCCACCCGTGCGGCGGGAGGGCGGCCGTCGAGGAGGCGCTCGGCGGCGCCCCCCGTGGCAGCGAGCATCAGGACGAGGGCCGCAAGGGTGAGGCCGAGGGCCATCGGCCCGGCCTGCTGCCGGCAGGCCACCACGGCTCCCGCCACGAAGACCGGGAGGATGCCGGCGAACAAGCCGAGCGCCGTGGGTCCGGAGACCGGCTGCCCGGGCAGAAGCCGGTTCGGGGCGAGGGACAGCCAGCCAAGGCCAAGAAGCGCCCCGACGAAGATGAGGGCGAGGCATGCCTGGAGGACAAGCGTCGACCGCCGCTCGTCCGGCGGCCCCTCGACGTGCGGGGATGTCGCAGCGGCGGCGTTCAGCGCAGGAGGCCTTCCTGCTCGAGATAGGTGCGGGCCACCTCGCGGGCCGGGCGCCCCTCGACGGCGATGCGCGCGTTGAGGGCCTGGAGTTTCGTCATGGAGAGCGAACCGAAGACCTTGGCGAGGGCCGGGCCCATGGCGGGATAGCGCTGGAGAACCTGGGCCCGCACCACGGGGGCGGGCTCGTAGACGATCTGGGCGCCCTTGGTGTCCTCCATGACCACCAGGTCGAGGGCGGCGATGGCGCCGTCGGTGCCGTAGACCATGGCGGCATTGACGCCGCTCACCCCTTGAGCCGCCGCCCGCATGGTCACGGCCGTGTCGCCGCCCGGCAGGACCACCACCTGGTCCCGGGGGAGCCTGAAGCCGTAGACCCGCTCGAAGGAGGGCAGGGCCGCGGGACTCTC